>ENA-ORXT01004012-ORXT01004012.1-marine-metagenome-genome-assembly--contig:-NODE-4012-length-15600-cov-8.522708_pt1 | contig 15600 bp, 15 predicted proteins | sample MGYA00237868_ERZ511482 | MGnify/ENA metagenome assembly ERZ511482 | reverse complement strand
CAAGAGAGGTGACGACAGTGGGGGGGGGGAGGGATAGTGGCGACAGTGGAAACGGGGGGGAGGCGGATATGATGATGGGGAGGAAGGAGAGGCGAGGACGGTCGGTGGTGGGGTGGTGGTGGTCACGATTGTTGGGCAGGGGGCGGGACGACGGTGGCGGTGGTGGACGAAAAGCGCACACTTTTTCATGTGTGGCAAAACAGAGCTGTTTGGAGGGGTTGAAAAGTGCGCGCTTTTTGCACCGGCCAATCTGACCCACCTTGAGGTGGATGGTACATCCATGGGTTCGATGGAAGTAAGGCTGTAAAAGTGTCCGGCAGTGAGTAATACGTGAAAACAGCGATACTTACTCAGTCTATGTGTTTCTTACTTCCTTGGAGCCATATACCCGGGGGTGACAACCGCAGCGGCCGCCACGTGGGGTGTACGCCCCGGCCAGTAAGATCTGTCTCGGCGCACGGCGGAATTTGTCTTGGCGCCCACGTCGTGGCCACAAGGGCCAGTGACTGCCGTGGGGGTAGCGACGGTAGCCGACGGGTGCTGGCGCCAGCATCATTCGGGATGGCGTCGGGATGGCACCAGCAGGTGGGGAAGGTCTCTATCCGCTGGTGGCCGTCGAGTGGCGGGCGCAGCGGTAGCGGCGGACCGCATAGACCGCTCGGGCTGCGCTACGCGGTTGGGGTCCCACAGATACACGTTGTAGCTCTAGTCGGCCGCCGTATCATATCTCTGGTCGCTTCACCAATAGCGGTGGCGGCGGAAGCGGGAACGCCTTTCGTGGCATCACGCTCATGGTCGCCAGAGCAGCAAGGCCCGTACGCTACCGTCGTCCCATCCGCCTCCAGCCTCCCCATCTGTCTCGCCTCATGAGTGGAAGAGGGGCGGCACATCGTGGCCCAGTGGCCGAGGCGACGGCGGTGGAGCGCGGTTCGTCGAGTGTGCTGCATGTGTGAGCATTCATCGCACAACCACAAGCGTTGCTTCCCAGGGGCGCTCGCAGCGCCAAACATCCCGCGCCATGCTCTCGCTGGAGGCACAGGAGCGCCGTGGACAGGGTGACGCTCTCTTCGCTGAACAGCAGCACAGGGGCGCCGTGTACAGGAAGACTCTCTCCTCGCAGAACAGCGCCGGCACGCACAACGCGCCCAACACATGCAGCCGTTGCACGACCGGAAACCGTTGCCTATGAGCTTGCTCTGCTGCTTTTGGCCGACAACCCACCCACTGGGACCTCGGTTGCCACAACCCGCGATGCACGCAGTCTTTCGTCAACGCGCGCCACGGTTCTGCGCGGGCATCCCGCCCCCCCCATACAGCAGTCCCGCTCTGCTGGCTCATGTATCACAGCATATGAGGCGGACAGTCCACGTGCGCGCCTGGCAGCACCGGGCCGTCGCGGAGCTCCTTCTCCTCTCCTCCTTGTGTACCCTGTCGCCGGATTCTCTGCGGACGCGGGGCTGTCACTCCCACAGCCGGTCGGCGAAAACGTCGAGCAAGCACCCCAATAGCGTGTGGTGCTTCACTATAAATGTGGATGCTGCACCACAGCACTGTGGGTCCAAACCCGTATTCCTTCTGGCACCAAATATAGGGGCCAAACAAGCTGGAGTCGACCCGTTCAGCCACATCTTTGGTGCACGAAGCCCTTTTTTCATGTGTATTTGGTGGTGCTCGTGAAGCACGGCGAGGTCAGAAGAAAACATGAATGCCTCCTTGAGTATACATATGCACACGCATTTGAGGCGCAGGCCGTGGCGGCGGCCGCCCCCTCCCCCCTCTACAGCGTCGTGAGGGGCCAGACGGCACGCGACAAGACATTCTGCACCAGAATGACAACACAACACCCAATTTGGATGCTGGCTGACACAAATAATGCGCACGGCATTCTAAATTGTGCACATTTGTGCATATCGTTGCCGGCGCTGTGCACGTGCTCCTACTGTGCGAATGCACAATTGGTCGTACGAAGACATAGCACGGTCGGAACAGCGTCGAACTCACAGTGGTACAGAGAACGGTGCTTGCGGTCATAGGACTGTAGCTATCGGCGATATCGACTCATGCATGCCGTCGTTGGTCTTGAGGTACTCCAACAGGCCACGGTGTGGTACAGTATTGCTGACCTCCAAAAAAAAGGCGGTTCCAGAGTGGTTGCAATCATTCAACAGCGTACGTGGACCAATGCAAAGGCTAGGAACCATGTGAGTTCCTTAGACAGTCACCTCATGCAGCTCTGCGCACTGGAAACGCACGTCAGGATCTTAAGAAATATGAAGAAATTTGTTGATTTCATGAGAGATCACAGGTCAGGCCTAGAACCCTCTCCCTGCCCTCTTCAGGCCCAAGCAAGCGGCCCAAAAAGTACAGAAAATCTCATTGTGGGTTGCAATGGCTCTGCGTGACTCCTGCAAGACACGTTGATTGGCTTGCAAGATTACTGGCGGCAACTCCCAGCCAATAGTTTGATCGTGGCTTATCAAACAGCCAATCCGACTTCGTTTCTATGCTGCGTCGTCGGCTCGGCCTCCCTTCTCTCTGCAAACGCCATTTTTTGGAGGTTAGCAATAGCATCGAACGGTGACTCGAGACCGACAACCCGGGGGCGGACGGGCCAGAACGTCGCTGCAGGGTGCAGGCCGGCCGACGGCCAGCGTCCCATGTGTTGGGAAGGTAACTGGTGCTACCAGCCAATGAAAGCGTCCCCTTAGCACTATTAGTGCCAGCCAATAGATTCAGTTCGTTTCATGCGCATCGGTGTTTGATTGGACCGCATGACGTCGCACCAGAGCCGCACATGAAAAACACGTATGCAAAACGTAGCCCCCCTTACGTACGTATTCAATAACTGTTGGCTGTCAAAACGAACCAAAACCACTCGTATTGTGATTCGTTGGACAGAGCTCACCCAACGGAAACTGGCGATTTTGTGAATGGCCCGGCGGGACGAAAGAGCAGCACAAAGGAACGTCTCAGCGGCTCTGAAGACGTGAAGGCGGGCACCATTCATCAGGCATGACCGTCAGCATGAGCTGTACAGTCTCTTCTGTCGTATGACGCAAGCCTGCCGTCGCCAGCGAGCGGCTGGACGAGCTTTTCTCACTGACATGCGTTTGGTTTATCCCTAAACAGACCGACGATCGCCCAGCGGCAGCTCCACTTCCGACGAGCGGCCTAGTCATGACGCATTTGCTTCATAAGTCGTAGAGAGTGCGGGGCCCTTTGTACATCAACTGCAGCATTTAAGCAAAAACGTACAATGTACTTTCATATGTGAGACTCAGCCAGGGAATTTACTTTGCCGTTTACAGAGGCCATCTCCGCTCCAGGACGCCTCGGTTCCGGAATGATTATTACCCCTGTCTGCTCGCGGCCGGCGATTGGGGGTGCTGGCACGATGTGTTATACGTTGAGGTATCCAGCAGAACGGCCGGGCAACAGCGGCGGCTGCAGCGGCCCCTCTGACTGTCCGTCCGTGCTGGTCGAAGACATGGAGTTCGCCCCGCGTGATGAGAATCACGTCACGCTGGCTGCCGCCAGCCATCAATAGAAGATTGTGACAGGACCCCTGTGCCAATCACATCCCTCGTGGACAACGTGCCTGAGACGTGCGGGCCAGGTACCTGTACGCGCGAGAGGCTGCAACGTTGGTACGGGTTCACAGAGCCGCGTCGTGTGCCCTTGTGGACTGGGGAACTTGAGGTGAGCCACCAGAAGGCTAACGGGGCCAGATTCGCGCTGGAGTCGCGGGCCTTTCGCACTTGCCAGCCTCCGCGACGTCTCCGTCTGCTGCGCTTCCCGACGCCTTTGTCCCACGGGTGACTTGCGTGCAGTGGGCGATGGATGGCGGTCGGAGCGTCCATGGACCCAGGCGACCTGCTGACAGGCCGGAGGACGAGAGAGGACCCGATGCGACCATCACAGACGGTGAAACCATGCCAGGGATTGCGGGGGGCGGGGGAGGTGGGGACCGCGGAGGTGGGGAGCGCGGCGGTGTAGAGGAGGCTTCCGAGGTTGGTAGCGTGCTCATTGGGAGTGTGATGGGGGGCGATGGAGGCATGGGGGTTCGCCCTTCGGTCGTTGATGCTGCCACACGAGCAGAAACCCCGGGACCGGCGCCTAGGGCTACTGTGACCGAAGGTGGTGGCGGCCATTCGGGCGGAGCTGGCGAGGCGCCAGGCGCCGGGGGAGGACGCGAAGGCGCCTCGCAACGCGGTGGTCGTCGAGCTGGGGCTGGCCGCAAGTCAGCCGCCTTTCTTCAGGCGCACACCCCCGGACAACAGCGACTCTCGTTTGAGCGTCCAGCTCGAGTGTCCTCGGCCACAAGGCCCTCTGAGAGGCCGTCGCGCGGGGCTGCATCCGCAACACGACATGCACGGCCAACGTCAACAGCACCACGCGCGGGGCCACACTGTGGGGCGGGCGCCGGTTCTCGGGCCCCTTCAACTGCTACACTACCTAGGCCCCCATCTTCGCCGCCTGGCGCAGCTGATAAAGCCCCTCCTCGACCAACACCCGCGCCTTCTTCAAGGCGATCACCGGCGGCCCGACGTGGTGGGGTTCGTCGGTGCTCGCCCTCATTGAGTGCTCGATCAACATCCCCACAGATGAAGCCCCCGTCGCCGCCTCCGCCGCGTCCCCCCTCCAACAGTTTGCGTCGTTCGCTACGTGCGTCTGGCACTGGGCATCCTCCACCAGCAACGTCGCCCAGTGCACGCCCTCCTGGGCTTTCGGCGGCTCGACCAGCTTCTTCAGCTGCTGACGCTCCCACGGCTGGATTGTTGGCTGCGCCGAGACGGACGATGACACCACTGCCGACGGCGCCCAGTGGGACAACACCTGCCGGTTGTGACGGCGGCAATGGAGATGAAGTCCTCGAGGAGGAAGACCTGGACGAAGGCGGTAGTCTGCACGGACATCGGCCGGCTGTGGGTGTTGGCATCCGCGGACATGGGGGAGGCACCCATGATGGTGAGTGCGCTGCTGGCGGCGGTGGCAGTGCCGGTGTGCGCCTGCTGCCTGTCGATGAAGATGCCCTAGCGGACCTTCTTGACACGCCCGTCGACGGTGGTCACGACAGCGACGGCTCCGACGCCGACTCCACCACCGCTGTTGAAGATGATGACGAGGACGGGGAGGACACCTTGTTTGAGATTCCCATCGACGTGCCGAACGCGGCGGAGAGCGGCCGGCCGAACGGGCGTCAATCGCGGGGATCTCCACGTGCTTTGGGGGGGGGGGCGAGCAATTCGGCTGGTGCAGAGTCGGGGACGGACGCGCGGCAGCCAGGGTCGGGGTGGCGAGGGCCCCCTGTCTCGACCGTGGTGCTGGAGTACCTCTTGGCTATTAAGACGGCCATAGTGCGCGACCCTGCCTACTTCAAAAAGATCGCCAACCTCATGATTGTGCCTCCTGACCCTATTACGAGCAGCAACCCGTGGTCACCTGATGTCTACTACCTACCGCGGGTGCTCCTCTACGCTCCGTACGACATGAAGGGCAGCAGGGAGCTGCGCTGCCCGATTTGCAACTCCGACAAGGTGGGACTGGACGGGTATACCGACTTCCGCAGAGTCGTAGGCCTCGAAAACTCCCTGTTCACCATAGCGCGCCGCTACCGCTGCAGGCAGCGACACAAGGGCAACTGCTTTGCGGCGTGGGACCCGCGGCTCGTTGCAGCGGCGCCCTACCACGTTCAGGAGGCATTCCCCGTCATCTTTACGCATCGCCTGGGCGTCACTCGGCAGCTGTTCGACTTGATGCGGACCATGTACGACGGCGGGCGAGGCATAGGCCCTTTTGCGGATATGGTGAGGGAGAACCACACCCGGGCGCACCACCGCAAGATGCTGTCCTTCCTGTCTCGCCTCTCTGAGCACATTTCCCCCACGACAACGGATGGTCAGGCGCAGCTGCGGTCGCGAGTCGACTCCTCCAAGAAAGACCTGCCGCTGTTCTCGTCATTCAAGGACACCGCGGGCTACAACGGCTGCTACGGGTCGCGCAACTTTTTCCGCAAGGTATACACCGCGCACATGCAGCAGCTGGAGGCGTTAATGAAGAAGCGTAGCGCCATGGTGTCCGCGCGGATGCTGTCTGGTGACCACTTTTTTAAGATCCTGAAGTGCAATTTCACGTTCAACGGCAAGCGGCTGTTCCTGGCCGCCTACTCGCTTGTCAACGAACACACAGAGGTGATGGCAGTCCTCCTTACGCTCACCAAGTCGCTCGAGGAGCTGCGCGACATGCTGGAAGGAGTGCAGCGGCGCATGGTAGCGTTGGGCCACCCACCGCTCCGGGTGGACCTTTTTTTCACGGACAACCCGGTGGCCGAGGCGTCGTTCCTTGAGGGCATCTTTCCGGGGTTGGACAAGGGGGACGTGCAACGCCTTCCAGTCGGTCAAGACGCGCCCGAGGGCCGGGGGGGTGGAGATGTGCACGCCGATCCGCCGGCTGTGGGAGCCGCCCCGCCTGACGCTGCTTTTACGGGTGGTGCATCCTTGGCCACGTCTCCGACACGGGCAGGCGGTGGACAGCCTACTACCAGGGGTGGGCGAGGGCGTCGGCTGCGCATGCTGGAATTCCCGCCCGGCCACCAGCTGTCGTACACCAAGATGATGGCTGAGACACACAGCGCTCTGGACCGATTCTGTCGGGACTTGGGCCTGGAGAACGGTCCGGTCGTCATCGGCATGGACGCGGAGTGGACTGTGACTGCTGGACCGAAGGGGCGTACGTCGAGCAAACTGCAGCTGTTGCAGCTGTCGTCGAGGTCTGAAACGCTCGTCATCCACCTGTCCCGTTTGAGGAGTGTGCCCCACCAGCTGAGGTCGCTGCTGGCCAACCCGTCCGTCTTCAAGGTTGGAAAGAACGTGGGCGGCGACGCAGCGAAGCTGCTGCGCGACTACGGCGTCGAAACCGAGCGCTACCTGGAGCTCGGCCGACTGGCCAGCAAGCGACAGTTGGTGCCGAGCGGCTCCATCTCTTTGGTGGCTTTGACCAGGGCGTTGTTGCGGAGGGATCTCAACAAGGACGAGTCCCTGCGGATGTCCAGCTGGGAGCACGAGCTCTCCCCCGAGAAGGTGCAGTACGCCGCCCTTGACGCGTACGCGGGGCTGGCGCTGTACGAGAAGATCCAGGAGATGGGGTCTCCGATTCCTCTCCCGGCCTCGCTCGTTTCAGGAACGTCTGTGTTGCTGTCCGACCCCAGCGGGACCCAGCGAGTGGCGCGGTGCACGGTGGTGGCCAACCAAAAGGAAAAAGTCGGCAACCTCATCATCGCGGCAAAGAGCAGGATCATGGTGCAGGTAGATGAGGTTCTGCTGCCCGCCTTCCGGCTGCCGTTTCCCATTGGCCGCGCTCCTAAGACACTCCGTGAATTTGTTGCTGACGCCGTCGGGCGGGGCGTCGCTCCCATCATCGTCGTTCCCTGTGACAACCTCCGTGATCCTACGCATCCCGTTGAGGTCCAACGGCTGAGCGAGACGGCCGAAGCAGCGGAGGTACGAGATGGACTCGATCCAGGTGGGCAAACTTTTGACGCCCTCCAAGGGTTTGCGGCAGCGGCCCGACCAGTGTGCGACACCGGCGTGCTTCATCTTGGTGGGGCAGCGGTCGGTGCGGCGGCGACGCGTGCGGCAGCGGGCGGTCCTACCCTGCCCGAGGTTGAGCCGGAGGGAACTGGCTTTGGAATCGACGATGACGACGACATGGATTGGAGCGACACCGAGGCGGGGGATGCCGACGCGATGCGTCGCGGGCTCGCTAGTGGGGTTCGCGGTGACATCATGCACGCGATGGACAGGTTGCTCAAAAAGCTGTCCAAGAACCACGGCATCATCGCGCTCTTCAGCCGTTGTTTTGCATCGGCGTTGATGCTGTACAACAAGGCGGATGCGGAGGCAGCGAAGGCGGTGGCGGCCGAGGTCTACAAGGACATGACCTGGGACCAGGTTATGTTTCGGCAGCCGGAGTGGGTCAACCGCCGGGTGCGGCGTTTTGTGCCCGCGCCGGCCGTGCTCGAGGAGCGTCTCAAGGGCGTGTTCAACCAATTTGGCCCCGTCGTGGATGCCATTACCGGCCAACCTCTATTCAACGCCGCAGCAAAGGAGGCGGCCAAGAACGTGCTGGAGCTGGCGGCGGGGGGATGGCTGTCGGACCCACCGGGCGTTGGCATGTACGTCCTGCGCCGACGCGACCGCAATGGCCTACCACTGTGGCTGTGTTGTCGGGGGACAAACAGCAACGAAGGAAGCGTGCATCAAAAGCTGGTCAAGACGTTTTTGAGTATGAAGGGGGCCTCAGCCGAGATCATTCACTATGTCCTGCTGGAGTGGTTTCACCGCACGAACATCCGTGCGGCTCACTACAACCGCGGGTGGCCCTTCTATGGGCACTACGACACGCGGATCGTGGACGCCATCGTCGATTTGCAGCAGCGCGTCTACGGGCGGCGTGTCTCCTTCATGAACCACATGTGCGCATCCGACTTTGACCTGCCGGAGTTCTTTTGCGGTGTAGCCCCCGTCTCTAAGGCCGACCGCGACGCCAGCGGCCTCCCCGACGGCACGATGCTGGAGACGGTGATGCCTGCGCTGCCGCTCCTGTCGGAGCAGAAGAGGTTCCTCTCCGAGAAGATGGAAACCGGCATGCCGGTGTTGCCCGTCCACACCGTCGCCGAGAAGCGGATGTACTTTAACGTCAAGGCGGACCTACGGCGCACGCTCGGCCACGACCCGACGCCGACGCAGATGGCCGTCAAGTTCAACCACCGCGTGTCCGAGCAGTTTGTCAAGCTGATCGACGACGGGGAGCGGGACAAGGAGGGAAAGCTGAAGAAGATCAAGTCGCCCCCCATGTTCTACAAGATGGCTGCGCACATGCAGATGTACCAGAAGTTATACGACCGCAGCCAAAACACGACCAGCACCATTTCGCTTTTCTCCCCCAACCAGCGGCGCCAAGACGTAGCCGGGGCCAACGTCGAGTACATGCCGTTTGGTGGAGACGTAGGCGAGCCCATCCACGAGTACGAGCACCCGCACACGGGTGCCACGCCCAACGGTTCTCCGTCGTCGCCGCCCGCCCTCACCAGGCAACCAGCGACTGCGCTACACGAGCCGCCAGCCGAGCCGAGAGGCGGGGCCGCGCCGCTACCACCTCTGGGCTCGCTGCCCCCTTTGGCACCACCTCCGTCAGGTGCGGGAGCGGTTGGCGTGGGCGCCTTTCCGCAGCCCAGCTTGCCGAGAGCGCTGCTGCCGCGTAGCATGACGTCCAGCTCGCCCGCCACCCTGACGGCCCCGCTTGCTCTGCCGTTGGACTGGAGCCGCTCTATTGCGGACCACCTACTTCCCTCCCTGCTTGAATGCATCCAGCAGCCGCCTGCAGCGGGAGCTGCCATGGCGACCCCCGATGCTGCGCTGGGCGCCGCACCAACCCTTCTGCCACGCGTCCCTGCGGCCGTATCGTCTCCGCCATCCGGTCAAGTCGGCCAGACGGCATCGGCGCCCAAAAAGTTGCGGAGCCCGCGGCACTGCGCTCTGTGCGAGCGGCTGTCGTGTCCCGGAAAATCACGGAGGGCCACGGAGGGCCGCTTGCACGCACCCGACGAAGGGTCCGGCGGCGGCCAATCTAGAGTCATCAAGGAGCGGTGCCGCGGCTGCGTCCAGCACGGCGGCAAGGCTCATTGCTCCTCATCCGAGAGCGAGCAGCGGGTCGGCGTCTACGCGGCCGCGATCCAGTTCTTCCGTGCCGCCCGGAGCTGAACAGTCCCCCAGACGTCGCCGGAAGCGAACAAGGAGCGCGGACAGGGGGTCGGGGACGTGACTGAGGACCACTCGTTTGTTCATAGACTGGTCGTATTTTCATGTTTCTCTGTGTGCACAGGAATACTCGAGTTCAAGGACATCGTGGTGCTTGGTGCTCACGTGGAAAGCAATATACTCATACGTCAAAGAATGCATACACTCCCCCCGTGCGTGCCACCTGCTGCACCAGACGTGCGTGCCAGCTTCTATAAAGAAAAAAAGCTCACCCGTCCACACCCACTCCACCCAGCACCCCCCCGGGCACACTGGCGCCTCATTCTCCATCGCGGGCGCTTCGGCACGTGCGACGGCCACCCAAACACAAGGGGATGTCCATGCATGAGATAGGCTTGTAAAAGCTGTCCTGCTGCACCGGCGCGGAGGGATTGGTGTAGTTAACGATCCCGGGGTAGTCAGCAACCGCGGGGTAGTCGGCGACAGCGGGGTGCTTGAGGTCTGCCGCGTGGTTTGGGCTCTCGGGCATGTTGGAGTTCACGGGTTGGTTGGCGTCTGCGGGTTCGTTCAGGTCTGCCGGCATGCTGGCGCTGAAGAAATGGGGGTCCTCGATGGGCTGCTCCGCGTCGGCGTCCTTGCGGCAGTCGGCCTCCACGGGATGGCGGCCGATGATGAGTTCATTGGCAATGAAGCGCTTATTGGGGTTGACCGGCTGGTTGGAGGTGGCCGGGGTCCGCAGGGTCGCACATAAAGTCAGCGCACTGGCAGATTTGATGGTGTCCGGAGCCACACTACCTTGACAGTACCGCGCAAAAAAAAAACAAAAGTTATGATGTATTTGATATGGCCTTCATGTATCATCTAACTTCTTTCAAGTCGCAGTGCAACCGACTGTCAGGTTCCTTATCCAAGAGTCAGGCGAACGATGGGCATTTATCTGGAACCTTTCCTTCTGATCCACGCCCTCTTCCGTCTGTCGAAGAGGTTTTCGATGCTAAACGAATGGTGTATTTGAGATAAAGTTCTCAAAGCCCGGACGTCAGCAGTGCCACGCTCACGACCATCGGGGAGCCAGAGCTCAACCTCAGATGGGAGGCATCAGCAGTGCCACGCTCTCGACCATCGGGGAGCCAGTGCTCAACCTCAGATGGGAGGCATCAGCAGTGCCACGCTCTCGACCATCGGGGAGCCAGTGCTCTACCTCAGATGGGAGGCATCAACAGTGCCACGCTTTCGACCGTCAGGGAGCCAGTGCCCAACCTCGGATGGGTAGCATCAGCAGTGCCACGCCCCCGACCATCGGGGTGCGAGTTCTTATCGCCGGTTGGGAGAAGTTAGCCACACCACGTGTGGTACCAACAGGACCGCGTCCTCCACCGCTCGGGACCATGTGATCGACGGATGGGAAACGTACCTCAACGCCATGGTTAGTGGTGCAGTTCATCTCAGACAGATACATGTTGGGTGAAGAGTCGAAGTCGTGTACGCATTGCACGGGCTTGGCGACACTGAGCGGCAAGGGAAGAGAACACGGCGGCGGTGGACGTGAGAACACGACTTGATGGTCCAGTGGCGGTGCCAAAGGAAGATGGGAAAGCCCAGGAGGGACGCTGTGGTGTGACTGACAAGAGTAGGGTGATGCTCCTCAGGTTACCCTCTTATTCAGTTTTTGAAGCAAGCACGACGCTGGTGGGGGCAGAGCGATAGTGCACGAGCTCATGAGCAGGAGAGCAGGAGAGGTTCTCGCTTCGAACACAGGTTGGCGCTCGTTGTAACTTGCGCAAGCAGCATGGTGGCAGCGCTAGGCTGGACAGCGCAACGTGACTTCCGATGCTCCGGTGACTGTCTGCATGCGTGTGAAAGCATCAATGGAGATGCCTTTGTCAGTGCCCGGAGACTCCGCCCAGACCAGGACTACAGTAGATACGGACCCTATGGACAAACCATCCTCGCTACTCAAAGCCGCATCGCGACGCGCACTCACGACAGCGCCAAAAAGCCTTTCAGTGAGAGCCCTTCGAGCATTTCAGTGACAGCTCTTGCAGCATTCCAGTAACAGCTCTTAGAGCATTCCAGTGACAGCTCTTGGAGCATTCCAGTGACAGCTCTTGGAGCATTCCAGTGACAGCTGTTGGAGCATTCTAGTGACAGCTCTTGGAGCGTTCCATTGACACGTCTTGGAGCATTCCAGGGACCAAGGATGGAAAAAATGATGCATTATCGCCGGGAAGATCGATTAATCTATCGATTAATTTATCAAATATATGCATTTCGATCAATCATTCATGTTGGTGTTTTACAAGTCCGCCGCCGGTCGAGGCGGCTCCCGTGTCGCCACCACCGATCGAGGCCGTGGCCCCAGAAGCTTGGTCACGGGGGCAACAGGCACCTCCTGGTCTGAAACGAAATATAGATTGAATGTACCCGATCTGGGAACGATTAATCGTGCATGTCATCGTAGACTAAATGAAATATCGAGATGTATACATTATATGCGAACCATCGATACCAGTGACAGCTTCTTCCGCATTCCAGAGACAGCTCTTGCAGCATTCCAGTGACAGCACTTGGAGCATCAGTGACTGCTCCAAGGGCATTCCAGTGACAGCTCTTGGAGCATTCCAGTGAGAGCTTTTGGAGCGTTCCAGTGTCAGCTCTAGGAGTATTCCAGTAATTGTTTCTGAGCCAGTCATTTGACCGCTATTAGAGCCCTCTGGTGAAGTTCCTTTGACATTGCGCATAAGAGCTCTGGAAGCACTTCCGTGTAAGCCGAGGGAGCATTTCAGTGAAAGCTCCTTGAGCATCTTAGGGCTCGTTTTTGAGCTGGTGCTCCGAACGTTTCCCTGGGCATGTGAGCAGCGATGCTTGCGTTTCTCTGCCTGGTGCGTGGTGGAGATACCTGGCATGTGGAGTGGGCGAGTCCCTGACGAGGCTGGCCGCCTATAAATGTCGATATTCCCTTCCCCTTCTCTGCCTTTTTTTCCAGCAGCATCCATTGTTCTTGCCCTGTGCCATCGGACCGCCCACCCATCCCCTCACAAGCTATTCCCTCTTCTTCGTCCCTGCTGTGCCGCTGCCCGAGCCTATAACGACCTCGCCAGTCCCCGTAGCCGTGCACGTGCAGCGATGGCGGGCTCGCGGTCCATCTCCCATGCCCTGCCGGCCGTTTCTCGCTTGCGCCACCTTCCTAGCCCTGCTTCCGCCGCGGCCTCACTCGAGGGGAGTGCGGCGGCGTCAGCTGCGGCCAAGCGTCCGGTGCCACCATCTGCGCGGCCGACGACCGGGTCTCCAACTTCTGGGCTGCGGTCTCGAGTCCGCTCGGGGTCAGCATCGGCGGCCGCCGTCCAGGTCGAGGATCTGATGGAAATCGAGGCCGAAGTGGCCCCCGGGTTCGTCGGTCGGTCGACACCGTCGGGGTCGTCGGCCCATAGCGGGAAGGCCGCGCGATCGGCCTCGATAGCCGATAGCGTCGACGCCTCGCGTTCGGGCTCGTCGCGCCTAGCGGGAAGCTCGAGGACGTGCCACGTCTCATCGTCCTCCGATGACGGCGAGCGTATTATCAAGCCGAAGCGCAACCGCTTCCGCACGCGCATCGGTACACGAAGCAGCCTTTCCCCTTCGGTGCTTAAGCCTGGGTCAACTGGACGAGCCGCTGCTTCGCCCAACCCGACCACCACAGCGCACACCCAGCGCCCGGTGGCCTCCGTGCCAGCCGTACGTGCTACAGCGGAAGCGTCGCCGGCCGCCTCGCCGGTTCTGGTGTTGGCTGCTGCTCGACCTGGGGCGTCCGCCGCTGAGCTGGCTGCCCCTCCTCTGATGCGAACTGCGGCGCACCACACTCCGCCACGGGTTTCTGCAGCGGCGGTCGGCGCACCCGCTGTCAGCGGGTCCGCTCCCCACGCGCAGTTGGCTCTTGCTATGGCAGGGCTGGCGGGTGCAGAAGAAGCGGTGGCAGCCAGTGAAGCCTTGGTGGCTGCCCGCGAGCCCGCTCTGGCACAGGCGCAGTTGTCTCTTAAGCGTGCCAAGATAGCTCGAGGCCACCACAAGGATATAGTGAACGCCATTATGGCGTCGCAGGGGATGACGCTGGCCACCGTAGTGTAGGTAGCATCTGAGAGCTGGGTTGGACTTACAGAGGTAAACTGCTCGCGATTTCGATTAGGACTTGTACAGCCGTTCTTCTAAAAATCCCGCACTCCAACAGTGGCAAAAGAGTTCCAAATTGGCCTCTACGACCCCGCAGAGGCCGATTTGGAACACTTCTGGGACCTTTGCAGTGCGGGAGTTTTCAGAGAACGGCTGTATGAAAAAAATAAGAAAAGGGTGCAGAGCGCGACGAACAGCCTCGGCGCGTGCCACAAAATAAGGAAAAGGGACAGATGAAGTTCACGGTGGCCATACTTAGCCACCTTCTGCGCCTCCCGCCGCACCGCCGCCTCCGCCACGCCGGGGTCGGCCGCCACCCTCTCCAGAAACTTGGACGACAGGGTGGCGGCGACCGACATGTCCCCCCACGCCAGCGCCCCGGAGCCAACGCGCGCGGCACGCACGTCGAAACGCACGCCGCGCGCGCCAGCGTCCACGTCCGCCTCCACGGCCTGCTCGAGCACAACGTCCGTCCACTCGGGCGATGCCGCCAGGGCGTCGCGCACGAGGTATAGGATGCGCGAGTGGCGGCGCGTGCGCCCCGGCGCGCGCTCCGAGCAGTCGCCCACGAAGAGCGCGCCGTGGGGGTCCACGTCCGCCACGCACACGCAGCACAGCCGCATGTATGTGGCGACCGGGGGGACCCCCAGCCACAGGCGGACCGCCACCCGCATAAACGGCACCGGTAGAAGGGTGCCGGTGAGGCCAGCATTCGGCAGCGCCGCGAGCCAGGCGCTGACGCCGTGCCCGCGCACGCCGGCGAGGCGCCCCCGGTCCAACAGCGACAGTGGGAGGGGTTATCCGCACGAGCGCCGCGCGGTACACCCCCCGCGCCAGGTCCCGCTGCGTTGGCGGGCGGGGCGCCGCCAGTATGGCCGCCCAGCTCCCCCCGCCGTCCCCCGCCGCGCTTGGTAGGCATAATGCCAAGCTGTGCGTGGCGGCGGGGGCGGAGTGAGGGGGTGGGGCGGCGCCGGCGGCGCCCCCGTCGTCGGGAAGCGTGGGAGGAGCAGCCGCGTCGGCGGCGGCCGGCGAGAGGGAGCGCAGCAAGGCGGGCGCGAAGACGCAGGGCGTCGCCCAGGCTGCCTGGGGGCCCCACAGGCCGGCACGCGGGGGCAGCGCCGCAGGCCGCGAGGGCGGGAGGCGGGGTGGGCGGGCAGCGGCAGGGACGGCGCCGACGGCGGGCGCCCCGCTCACCGGCCCCGCAGTAAACGGCGCAGCGGCGGCAGAGGCCGCCGTATAGCGGCCAGGTGCGAAGCGAGGCAGGGGGGCGGGGGGCGCAGCGAGGCCCGCCCGGGCGGCGGGGCGGCAGCCACGTCCGGTGGGGGGTACATCAGGGTCGGCGGGGCGGGGCGTGGGCGGGACGGCGGGCGGGGGCGGGGGCGGTGGTGGGGGCATCGGCAGTGGCCGGCGGCCGGCAGGCCGAGCAGTATCGGCGCCGGCCGGCGGGCGGGGCGTGACCGCCGCCGCCGCCGCCACGCGTCGTGCGCCCAAATCGTGGGCCCGGCACGTGGCGGAAGCTGGTGGCGACCCGCTACCCGCCGCCACAGCGCCAGCCGCCACGCCGTGCCCGGCGCCCACGGCCACCCCACCAAGTGTTGGCTCGTCTGCGCCAGCGCCGCCGCCCGCCGGCGCGCGGGGCGGTGGGCTGGGCGCCTCGCGCGGGACGCGGGCAGCGCGCTCCACGTCACTGGCGGGG
>ENA-ORXT01004010-ORXT01004010.1-marine-metagenome-genome-assembly--contig:-NODE-4010-length-15605-cov-8.088550_pt1 | contig 15605 bp, 17 predicted proteins | sample MGYA00237868_ERZ511482 | MGnify/ENA metagenome assembly ERZ511482 | reverse complement strand
TGGCGGCGACGGCCCGCCGTTGGCGCCGCCGCCGCCGGCAGCGGGCAGGTGCATTAGCAGCGGTGCGCCAGAGTAGATGCCCGCCAGCAGGGTGGCACCGCCGCCGCCGCCCCCCGCCGACGCCCGCCGCAAGGCGAGGCTGCTGACCCACTCCCCCGCGTCGGCAACGGCGCCGTCGGCGACGGGCGGGGGCGTCGGCAGGCCGTAGCGGAGGTCCACCACCTTTTCGGTGCCGAGGCGGCGGCGGCGAAGGAACTTGACGAGCGTCGTGCGGAGGAGCTCCCCAGTCGCGACGACCGTAAAGTCCAAGGCGGGGCGGCCGGCTTTTGGGGGGGGAGGGGGCACCGCCCCGTCGGCCGACGCGAGGAGCGTGTGCACCAGCTCCGTGAGGCCCTTGCGGCCGAGGGGGGGGGGGACCGCCAGCTCCACGCCGTCAGCCGCGCGGAGGGCCGGGGGGAGCGCGGGGGCGGCCAGCAGCCGAATGGGGATGGTGTCGGGGGCGTCCATCGTGGTCCGGGGGGGGAGAGCGGACGAGGCAGTGGCCCACAAGACCAAGAAGACTGCTGAGGTACGTGGGAAGATGCTAAAGTGGAGATGTAGAGCCGCTCGCCAAGATGAAAGGTGGAGTTTGGTGGGGTCGGCAAGGCGGAGCAGGGGGCAGTACTCGGCCTGCGCGCCAGTGGCCGTCGAATCCGCATCAAGACGGTTGTCGCCGCCGACGTCCCAGTCGTGAAACGGCTGCATTGACGTGATCCAATGATAAAGGTAGCACGCCTGAACAACCTTGCAGAAAATGAGTCCTCCGTGCCCGCGGCTTCCTCACTCACGCGTAGCCAGGCCAGCGGAGCAGCATGGTGGCGCCGGTATTCGTCCGCGACAGGGCGCTGGCACCGGCACAGTCGACCCGCTGAGTGGCATCTTGTTCCACTGGCTGTCCGCACTGTGGAAAGTTTGGTAGGGAGTCCAGCGACGCTCGGGGCGTCTGGTGCTATCCGGGAGGGCGATCGCCCGGCCCGCGATCGGACGTGGTGTCCCCTCATTTCTCACTAGCCGATACATGCTCGCGCTCACTCGCGCTCACTCCCTCTGGTGTTTCTCCCGTCAGACGCTTCCCCCGCGTCTTAGTTTTCCCATGTCTCCTCTTTCATCACCAGCAATCGCCTCCTCGTGTGCAGCCGTTCCCGCGGCGGCAGGTGATGCCGAACGCGTCCCGCTACCGGTCTCCCACGCGGCGGATACACAATGTTACGCTCTGCCGGGCGCTCGGGCCCTTCCGCTATTGTGCCCTGTGCCGAAACGCGTCACTCTGCCCGGCTACTTGCCTTGATGAGGGTACACCCATCCGTTCCGTCTCAGTGACACCCCGTCTCGAATCATCGCACTGCCATACGCAAGATGTACGCTGTGCCCAACGCGCATACGTATGGAACAGGCTTCTGTCCTGCAGAAGAAACAAAAGCGATCATGGCAGTGGGGCCCGTGCACGGCTCTTTTCCGTCAGCCGCGTTGTGGCGACGCTCGGCCGCTGGATCGAGGCCTTGTGGTAGACGTTGCATCAGATTGCCACGTGGATCACTGCGAGCCACACTGCTCGAGTGCCGCGCACCACTCGATGGCCGATGGCTATCGAACCTACGGATTGGGGTCTGTCCTGAGCCACAGTCTCATCCGCGTCCAACTCGCCACCCGCGGGAGCAGTGGGCAGGTGTGACAGCGATCTGTCGATTCATCTACGACCGCCCACTGGACACGCCACACCACTGGCACGGTCTGCAGAGACACACATTCCCGCTGCACCGCTCTCTTCTCCATCGGTACAGCCGCCGTCACTCCCTCTCCATCCTGTGTGCTCCATCACCAAGTTGCTGTCGCCACCTCCCGTGCATCTCATCCTCTTTCTCGCGCCTCTCCGCGGAGTTTTGGTGCTCATTGCTGGTACCATGGCTTTTGTCGGTGTCTGGTCGCTCCCTGGCGCGCTGCCGCGCGCCGGCCGGTCGGCTACCTCTGTCGACCGGCCAAGCGCCTCTCCTGTGCACAAAGCGCCAGTGAGGCAAGCCGCGTCAATGGCTGCCGAGGAGCCCGCCGCTGCCGCCGCCCCCGGCGCCACCGCGGAAGCCGCCGCAGCCACCACCCCCCCCGCCCCCGTCGTGGACGAAGCGGCCGTCGCGGCCGTCCAGGACACCACCGCCAAGCCCGCCTCAGCCGCGTGGACGGCCGCACTCCAGCGGCTGTCCGCGGCCACGCCGTCGGTGCCAATGGCAGAGGTGGAGGCCGCCCTGGAAGAGGCGGACGGCCTCGAGATGAAGGCCCTGGAGCTGCTGACCGCCGCGTCGCAGCGCATTGCGCAGCGGGAGGCGCAGATTGCCGAGTACCGAGCCAGCGGCCGGATTAGCGCGATGGAGGAGGCGGCACTGCGGCGCCGGGTGGTCGGCTCCGCCGCGGACTTCTTCAAGAGCTACGTCGAGGTCAAAGGCGAGTACGTTGACCAAGGCTACGTCGACGAGAGCAGCGACACGATGGGCAAGGCGGCCAAGGCCGTGCAAAAGTTCTTTGGTAAGTTTACCAAGACGTCCGACGCCGACAGCGGGAAGAAGTGAGTGCTGCATAGGTCTGGGGTGCATCCCGCCAGAGAGTTGGCATTTTTGTTCTTATTTTTTGATGTACGTACATTTTTTTATCAGAGCACTCTGTGCTCTCTCCATCGAGTTCCTCTGGCTGCTCGCTACGTACCGGACGCCTCGTACTCCAGTGACAACCGCTTTGGACGGAGGCCACCCCTGGGAGCCATGGCCTGTGCCTTTCCTCGCCATCGGCAGGCGGTAAAATCACGTCTCCTGCTTCATGAAGTCACTGCAGCGGGATCGCCTGTAGTTACGAACAAACTCAGCGAAGGTCCACCGTACCCGGCATCAGTTGGATGTCTCTTCGTCTGCGTTGGCGCCCCCAACAGGTGTGTCATCCCATTGCGGCACCGATGCCAGTACCATCCCAACACACAACGCCGCCCCGCTCATCCCGGCATGGTCGCGCTACTACACGTGACAATTCGCGAGAACGTTGTCCTCCCGCCTGATGGTCATGTGCAGGCATATGCGCACAGTGCGCCTGCTTCGCTCGTCCTCCACTGCGGCGCACGTTCGCTCCCTCTCGGCAGAACTGCACATTGGGTACCGCACACCACCATGACACATTAACACAACCTTTACAATGCACAGGCCGGATGTCACCAGAGCACAATCAAGCAAACATGTTCAGCGCCGGCTTCTTCTTGGCCTGCACCGTGATGATGCCCTCCACAAAGTCCTCGTGCACAATCTCCGAGCGGTCCGCGCGTAGGGCCTGTACGCCAGCCTCTGTACAGACCGACTTGAGCATGGCGCCGTTAAAGTCCTCGGTGCTGCGCGCCAGCTCCTCGAAGTTGACGTCCTTGTTGACGTTCATCTTGCGGGAGTGGATTTGCATAATGCGCGCCCGGGCGTTCTCGTCAGGGTGGGGGAACTCAATCTTGCGGTCAATCCGGCCCGACCGCAGCAGCGCAGGGTCCAGAATATCCACCCGGTTGGTGGCCGCCACGACCTTGATACGGTCGTCCGACGAGAAGCCGTCCAGCTGGTTGAGCAGCTCGAGCATTGTCCGCTGCACCTCGCGGTCACCGCTCAGCTCGGAGTCAAACCGCTTCGTGCCGACCGCGTCCAACTCGTCAATAAAAATGATTGTCGGCGCCTTCTCCTTGGCCAGCGCAAATGCGTCGCGCACGAGCTTCGCGCCGTCACCGATGAACATCTGCACAAGCTGTGGTCCGGCCAGCTTGAGGAAGGTGGCGTTGGTCTGCGCTGCACAGGCACGCGCAAGCAGCGTCTTGCCCACTCCGGGGGGGCCGTACATGAGCACGCCCTTCGGCGGTTTGATGCCGATCTTCTCAAAGCGGTCCGCGTGGGTCATCGGCAGGACCACCGCCTCCACCAGTTCCTGGATCTGCTTGTCTAGGCCACCAACATCACCGTAATCCTCCGTCGGCTTCTCGTCGACCTCCATGGCCTTGACGCGCGAGTCATACTCCGCCGGCAGCGCCTCCAGGATCAGGTAAGAGTCCTTGTTGACACCCACCAGGTCCGCCGGCTTGAGCTCCGTCGCCGGCACAAGCCCCACTACTGGCAGGAAGATGGTCTGACGCGTGCTCGTCTTGAGCACAACCGCCTTGCCGACGCGCTGCGCGTCCAGATCCACATTCCCGCCATCCTCCTCCTCGTCCTCCTCCCCAACGTCCAGCACCTCCACGACGTTACCGACCAAGTAGGGTAGCTGTTTGTTGAGCTTGATCTTCTCTTCATTCTCCTTGATGCGCTCCTTCAGGCTGCTCTTTTCCGCCGACAGCCGCAGGGACTCGTTGCGCAGGAAGCGGACCTCCGCCTCCAGCAGCCGCGTGCGTTGCGTCAGCTCAGCAGAGGTGGCTCGCAAGATTTCGGCGCTGAGTTCCTCCGCCTCTGCCGCGCCGTCGGCGCCGCCGCCATTGCCAGCCGCGCCGGCATCCCGCATCTCATCCTCCGCAGCCATCAGGGCAGCAGCCGCCGCCATCGTATCGAGAGAGCCGCGACGTTCCTCAAACGAGCGATGTACCGCAGAAAAAGGAAGACGACCGACACCGGAGCAGCTCGAACGCTCAGCCCACACAACAGGCAGCTACTCGCGCAGGGGGGGCGAGCAACAGAAAGCGACCGGTATCGGAGGTCGATTTGAGCCCTCTGAGCCAGCACGTCAGCCTCCTCCCCGATGCGCAGACTGTGCGCTGCGCTGCTGTTGCGAGCGAAAGGTGGTGCTGGCTCTTTCTGAGCTGACAGCATTCCACTCCGGATTCCGGAGTTAGGTACCAACTTGATATTCGGTGACATGTTAAGTACATGTTTAAAGGGTCGAAGACAAAAGCATGAACGAAAAAGGGAGACACGGAAGGCACGTTGGCCACAACACCACAGGCAACAGGCAGGAAACAGGCTTCAAGCAAAGAGCGCCGTATCCCCATTTTAGAAGCAGGCCGAGAGCCCGAAGGTGGACCCTTGACCAACTCTAGTCATCCAGCAGCGCGTGCAAGGTGGTCCGGCCTGGGCCAGGCGGCGCAACACCATCGTCCCCGACTGTCCGGTCCAGCAGCTGCACGCTCTTCACAAAACGTCCGAGCGCGTCGACGACGCCAGGTGCCTCATCCAGCGCCAATTGCGGTTCCAGCTGCCGTACCATGCTCACCCGCCCCTCCACCGTCTCGCAAAAGAGCGCCTTGTGTACGTTCATGCCCGCGGCAATCACGCCGCCGTCAACAAGCGCCGACACAACCTCCGACTCCCCCTCATCCGAGGACACCCGCGTCAGGAGGTACAACTCCACCGTTGACGCCAACGTGCACAGGGCCGGCACCACTTCGGGCCGAAGCGTCAGGCGCATGGGGGCGGAGGACCCGCCACCGGCCGACGCACCGCCGATCGGCGGTGCCGTCAAAGACGAGGACGCGGAGGACGCGATGGGAGGGGCGGAAGAGAGGGTGAAGAGAGCCCCGCCCTCCGCGTCAGAGCCAATGGTGAGCCGCCGCACGGTGGCCAGTTTCCGAGGCCGGTTGGCTGCAAAGAAGGGCGGCGCGATACGAGCGACAGAGAAACAGATGCACCACTCCAGCAAAAGTCAGAGAGAAGACGAGAGGGAACATCACACAAGGCAATGCAAGGGACACAGAACAAGTGAGGAAAGAAGACAAGTACGGTACGACGGTCAGTGAGGAGTGCCATGCGCAATCAACTTGCATGCAGCACCAGTTATGTAAGCGGCCTGAGCCAGCGACCAAAGCAGAGTGAGTAGTCCAAATGACCGCGGACAGCCCCAGCGAGAAGCATCCCCCCCACGCTGGACATCGATGGAACAATAGCAGCTGCCATACCATCGCGCAAGGAGCGGCGACCGGAAGCTCGGCCACTCCTTCCTCCTGAGCCGGGTCCAGTCCCACCCACGTCCTCCACACGGGGGCGCCTGACATTGGGCGCGCGGTCCCTGTACCAGCCGAAAAGGACAACATGGTACGTGTGCATAAAAGTCAAGGGAACAAAGCAGGATGCCACATGCAACAAGAGAAACAGTGCAAGCGCAACAAGACGGGTCAGAACTGTGCCGTGGAACACCAGCACCAAGTTATGGGTACTGCTACAAAACATGAGCGTACACAGTCTTCGCAACTGTCCATGCGCAGAGAAACTGTGTGCCGAAACACCCTGGTGTGAAAGGGTTTAGTAAAAATGAACGTGCGCAAGACAAACCGCGGGCGACGGCGTACCTGTCACGAATAAGGAGCAACAGAGCGGCGCCCGCCATGGCAATGACGACTACAGGCACGGACCTGTGCGGATATCCAACCGAAAACAGAAATGGACAAGAACCAGAGCAGCATGCAAACAAAGGTCAACAACCACCCACAGGAGTTGCACGAGCCGCACGTGGGTGGCGCTCATCGAGCGCGGCGCGTAGCATACAAACGGCGACATCGGGTTGCGTTCGCACAGCATAAGGAGGCAGGTAAGTAGAGCCGCACCAAAAGGAAACAGGGGGCAAAGGCATTCAGGAGACGACACGATGCCCACCAGCGTCGCCTGCCTCCGCTGCCAGCCGCAAAAAGTAACCTACGCATTGCGTGCCCAGGCCGCCCGCATGTGGGCCCATGCCATGACGATCGCGCGTGATAGGGATGCCATCAAGACGCCGGAAGCCAGCCGGCGTCCAACACGGTGGTGCCGACAACACACTGCGGGATCCGACACGCGGGTCGACGATGCTGGGTGGACTCGCCAGCTTGCTGGCGTTTGACTGCAAATTGAGAGCGTGCCTAAAAATAGACAAATCCGCCCCAGTCAAGCGTGTCGTGGCTCTTCGCGTCGCGTTCGCGCAGGCCAGTGAGCAGACGCACGGCGACACAAGACAGCGGCGGCGGTGCAAGCGACCAAGTCACGGCAACGGGGCCTCATACAATTCGCACTGGCCTAGAAATGCAACAGCATTGACGGCCGCGCCCGCGCACCCGGAGGCACAGAAAGAGAATTGGTAGTGACTACGTACGGTCCGACACACTCGAGCGTTTAAGGGAATCGTAGCCGCCTGTCGACCATCTCCTTCCCCCTCCGCGACGGCCGCGGCGCGGCCCCTCAAAGTCCCCCTCCTCCCTCGTGGTAGTGCACTACCGGCCCCGTGTGTATGCCATTGGCCAGGGGCGGCGGGTCAGTCCCGTCAAAGCCCGCGTCCGCCGACCGGTTGCCGTGGCTGTCCCGCCCTTGTGACGTTACGCGGCTGCCTGCGCTGGCATTACTGCCCGCATATGCGCGGGGGGTGAGCGACGCCGGCGGCAAGTTCTTGGCCGTCAATGCCGAGCCGGTCGATCCGAGGCTTCGGTCGCGGTCCGTCACAGCGGCGTCGGACGCCCGTCGTGCCGCCTGTGTCTTCATGGTCACCACGAGGGCGGCGAGGCCACCAGGCGGCAGCGGCGGTGGCACGCGGACGCCATGCAGTACCGCAGAGCCGGGGTTGGATGACCACCAGAGGCCTTCTTGCTCCCGCTCCTCGGCAGCTTCAAGTTCGATGGCCCGCGCGGCTGCCTCGCGAGCCACTCGCCGGGCGGCGGCGGCCTTGGTGGCGGCCGCTGCGCTGGAAGCCGCTTGAACTTCGGCGGCCGCCGCGGCCGCTGCTGCGGCGTTGGCCGCCGCCACAGCCGCGCCGGCCTCGGCCGTGACGTTGCGCCGTCGCGGTGGTCGCCGAGTGGGGGTTGGCCGCGATTTGGGGGTGGGAACTGGCGCCGCGGTAGCACGGGCAGGCGGGGGCGTGCCGCCCTGTTGTCGGGCCGGCGGCTCGGGCGGCACGCTCGCCGTGGGCCCCGCGCCCTGAGGTTGTCGTCCAGCGAGGGTAGCGGCGGTAGTGGTGGCGGCTGCTCTTTGAGGTTCTCGAGGAGCGGCCGGCCGGGAAGGCGCGCCGGCAACGTTGGGAGGCTCGACGGCCGCCGGCGCGTGGACGACGGCGCCGACCACGGGGGGAACCGACGCAACCGTCATGGGCGAGTCGGCCGTGATGGCCGCTACCACTGCGGCTGGGGCAGGCCGCGCACCCGTTTCCGGCCGGCGTCCCCTCCCGGTGCTTGCCGAGTCTGATGAGCTTGATAAATTACTTGATGTCGGCGCCATCGGGGTGCGGGCGCCCAACGCCCGAGCACGTGGGGCCGCGTCAGACCCACCGCTACCTGCCGCCGACGCGGACGCGCTCCGCGCGTCCGCTTCCTTGGTGGCCTGAGCTTCCGCCGCGGACTCAGCGGCCGCGTCCGCTGCGGCCGCAGCGGCCGCGTCCGCTGCGGCCTGAGTGGCCGCGTCCGCCTCGGCGTTAAAGGCAGCCTCCTCCGCCGCCCGCTCCGCGCGGGTGTACTCGTCTTCGAACGGAGGGTTGGCCGCTTCCGCGGCTGCAATAGCCGCCTCCCGCGCCTCCTCGTCAAAAGGATGAGCGACGCGCGCGCGGACCCGTGCGGTGGCCAACCGCACCTTGCGTAACAACTCGTGGAGGGCGGCGACAAAGATGCGCTTGAGCCGCTCCAACGCCGCCACCGCCCGCACCGCCGCACGCGCGCGAGCGAGCAGCGGCCGCCTATCCGAGTGGAGGCACGTGCGGTCGCGGGTAATCTGGGTGGAGGGCGCCTCCGTAAGCACGAACTCGTGCTGTAGCGCAGCGAGGGAGTTCAACCGCTTGGCGGGGTCGTTTTGCAGTAGGCCCCGCACAAACGATTGGGCAGCGGGGCTGACGCCCTTCCACAGCGCCGCGGGGTAGTGAGCCTTGCCGTTGATAACGTTTTGGAAGTAGGCCGCGTTGTTGGCGCCCCGAAAGGGCAGCTTGCCGGTGATGATAGAGCAGATCATCATGCCGACCGCGAAGCAGTCGACAGCGGGTCCGTACGCATCGTGCCTCAGCAGCTCGGGCGCCATAAAATAGGCCGTACCGAGCTGCGCGTGAAACACACGATCGGTCATCCGCTTTGGGTCGATAAAAGCGGCCAGCCCAAAATCGGCCAGCTTGACCGTTATCGGCCACTCCTTGCTCTTCAGCAGCACGTTGTTCGGTTTCAAATCCCTGCGCGCGTTCCAGATCCATAGAAACAGAGCCAGTGAGTACGAGTCAGCGTCAAGACCATCAGAGAGGGGAGAGCGACCACAGGCAGAGCAGAAGCCAGCAACAAAACCACAAACACGCGTCAGTGTCAAGAGATATACGAAGAAGCCAGCAGAAATAGCCAACTCCCGCGCCCGTCCCGTGCATCCCCAGCAGTACCCTCAAATAACATACCTGTGTACGACGCCAACCGAGTGCAAAAATGCTACCGACCGAAGGATGCCCTGCGCAATGTGCACGATGTGGTCCTCGGACAGGTTGGGGAAGGAAGAGCAGTAGTCAAACAGGTCCCCCCCCCGCATCACCTCCATCGCAAAATACACCTGGCGCTGCAGCTTGATCACCCGATGCGTTCGCACGATGCCCGGGTGTCGGAGCTCGCATACAATCGCCACCTCTCGCCGCACCCGCTCGTCCCGCCGCGCGTCACCGCCCGTAAACGAAACGACTTTGACGGCGTGAATATCGTGCGTGTGGCGGTCCTCGGCCTCGTACACCTTGCCAAAGGCGCCCGCGCCGAGAACCTTGCCCATCACGTAAAAGTCTCCAATGCTGCGCCGCCCGGCCACCTCCGTGGCTGCCTTCCACCGCGCCGCGTGCCGCGCATCGGGCAGCGCGTACACGGAAGGAGGAAGGTCGGGGAAGCCCGACAGGTTGAAGGTAGCAGTGGCTACGTCCACCTCCATAGTCACCTCGGACACGTCTGCGTGATTCACCCCCGATGCTTCTTGCACTTTAAAGCCGACCTCGTCGACGGCGTCGGGGAAGGAAGGTGCGCTGCCGGCCTTGGCAGAACCCCCTGCGTCTGAGCTGACGTTACTGCCAACCACTGATACCGCCCGCTGGCGGCCCGATACGTCGCGTACGTCCCGGCCCCGGGCGAGCCGCCGAGCGGGCGATGGTGACGGCAACGGCCGTCCGGCCCGTAGCTGCTCCATGGTTGCCTCCCGCAACGGCCCAACGGCGGCGGGGTCATCCGAACTGCAGTCATCACAGTCGTCATCATCAACCAAGGAGCCCGTGACCATGTCCTGTGGCCCGCTCAACGCCATCGCCTGCACGCCGCTCGAGTTGCTGGGCGGCTCCAGTGCCATGCGCGGCGCATCGTTACCGCGCAAGAAGGGCTCGTCCGCCGCCTGCACGATATCCTCCGGTGTCATGTAGTGGAGCGTCAGCACGTGCCCTCGCAACGAGAAGAGCAGCCGCTGCCAGGATAGCGGCATCGGGTCGCCCGGCGCCGGTATCGCCGCCCCATCAGGGACACGGATCATAGTCATGCCCAGGTCAGTCTCCTCCAGGTACTGCGGCCGCCCTTCCATAGAGGACACGCGGCTCACACTGCTTGTACGACTGCTAGACCGCCGCGGGGCCCTGCTCCCAGTGATGCTAGCGCTGCCCTGGGCAGCAAACCGAGCAGCCGCCTCCTCGGCCTCCGCCGCGGCATCTGCTTCCATCCTGGCCGTCACGTCGCCCGCAGCGCCGCCCCGTATCAAGTACGCGGCATTATCGGGCGAGGCACGGGAGGAGCTCTTGCGACTAGCCCCCCGCCCACGCGGAAGTGACGGCGAACGAGCACCACCGCGGCCATCGACACCCCCCCCATCCGCCCCTGCCATCGACGACAGCCGCCGGGACTTGCGCTTCAGAAGAAGTGACGACAATACGGAGCGGGAGGAGCTCTGCGACGAGGGCTTACCGTTCACACTCGGCGTCTCCGTGGACGCATCTTCGGGGACGCTGCTCTGCGCACGCGACCGCCGTTGAGTGCGGGACGATCGGGAGCGCTTAGATAAGCGGGAGGAGGCCACACTCCCTCGCCCCGGCGTGCTCCCGCCTGGCGATGCGGTGCCCGTTGAGGAAGATAGCTGGTTGAGGCTCGACGCGTGGCCCATACTGTCGGGCTTCGAGCCATCCGACGAGATCGAGCCGAGCGCCGACGCAAGGCGACGCCTGAGGCGGGTGGCCAGCGGCGGTGATGAGCTCTGCGGCCGGGCCTTGGCGGCCCGCGCAGGTACCTGCGCCATGTCCGCTGGCCCTTCGCAAGCCCCACTCAGATCCTCCACTCCATCGCAATCCTTGTTCAGCTCCTTCGTCGCGGTCTCCATGAGCGTGTGGTCAGCTACAGCCGCCGCCGCCGCAGCCGCCACGTGGGACCTCTCCTCGCTGGATGAGCTGCGGCGATCGCCTCCACTGGACATGCCCCCATTACCATTACTGTCCCCAACGCCGATCAGGTGCCGCTCGGGTGACGCTGCCCGCAGCCGCTGGTGCCGCCGGTACGCGGCAACATTCGTGGCCTTCGGCGGCAGCCCATCAAGCTCCGCGGGACCACCCATGCGCGCTGCAGACCGGCGCGCAGACTTCATACGCAGGTAGGGGAATAGGTGGGTCACCGCGGTCACCGGCCCGCAGGCGCAAGTATACCAACGAAGACAAACTACCAGCGCAGATGCCCCAACGGGGACCACGTACCAGCAAACGTGAAAAGGGAGATAGAAGGTGCGTCGTCGGTGACCACGCGGCCGCAGCAGCGGCGGACCTGATCGCAGTGATGATGACCACAGCGAGAGGGGCCGCAAGGAGGTCCCGCACAGCCGCGCCGTCGAACGTGACGACAGACAGGTGCGGGGGCACTCCCCTCGGGAGCGACAGCGGCAGTAGCGCCGCACGCCCCGGTAGTGGCCGTACCGCAACTCGACAAGGCCCCTCCCCTCGAGCGGCGAGTGGTCACCCACCGTCAGTGCGCGCGCAAAGGCGTGCGGGGGTGCGTCGGCTCGCTCACGCACCAAAAACCGCCTCGACACGAAGAGAAAAACAATAAACGTGGCGGGGAGTCTCGCAGCCTCACCCCCCCGGCGGCGTGCGCCAAGCAGGAGGGTAGACCAACGGAAGGCGTCGTCGGCGGGGGCGCGGCAGCACGCGCACTACCCACGCCGCCAGCGGCGTAGCAGGAGGCAGTGACGGGGGGCGGCCGCGGCGGCAAGCCGGAGGCGGCAAGAGGGGAGGAGAATGACGGCAGACCGAACGCGCCGCGGTGGCCGCGCCCGTGCACTGTGGCCCCGTGGCGCGTTGAGGCGTGTCACGGGGCGGGCGGCCGCGCGGGAGGGGAGGCCGTGTGGCGGCGCCCGTGCCACAGCGCAAGCCAGGGTGGGGGGTGGGACCTGGCGAAGAGCGCGTCACAGAGTGGGCCGGTGGCCACTGTTGCAGCCAAGCACGGGCGGTGCCGCGGGGAGACTCTGAGTGGTCACCTCGTCGTCTGTTTTGCCTGGAACATAAAATACCCACGAAATCATTGGCTGTGCCTCATCCACGTGGCGCGGCCGGGCGGATCTGCCAATAAGACGGCTGTGTTCAAGAAGAAGCGCTCCTACGACATCTTCTGTAAGACGGCCACCACCGGCCATGGCAAATACAACCGAGGCATCCTGCTGGTGGATTGCGTGGCGCTGGCCCAGGGGAAGGGTTCCTTAATGGGCGTGACAAAGGTCGTCGCTCTGTTGAGAAGCGAGCAGCAGCGCGTACCGCCGAACAAAGCAAAGTGCTTGAGACAGCAGGCTTACATCTGTCCTGCCGTTTTTCTCACAGGTGTCTGCAACAGATCGGCGTGTGTTTCGGAATAAATATGTAATTATGTAAATCTGTTGTAGGCTGATGAACATTCCCGATGTTGACCTACTGTTGGGCAGGGCGCTACTTGCAATCAAGTTTGAGAACCATGTTATTTTTCTTTGTCTCGCAGCTGCCCGTGCGCACCCCCATGCGCGTAGCACAGGAGCTATTCTCGGAGCCAGCACGAAAAAAACTGCGCCACTTTTTGTGACCTGCAACATAATTCCGAGAGCGAAGCTTTCGAGCTTTTTTTTTCCCGCGCCACAGCAGAAGACGCAATTCCACTCGCATCAGCTACACCAACGGCCGCGCGCATGCTAGCACCACCCAAGAGCGCCCTCACTTCGGACACGTGGCCAATGTCAGCTGGAAGCCACTCGCGCAAGACGCCTCCTGCACGTTGCACAAGTTGCAGTAGCGCTGCCCATTGTTGTCACATGGCTGGTCTGCAGGCGGCAGGCAGTCCGCCGTGCACGCAAAGGCGCACGTGGAGGGCAGGTTGGCGAAGCCGGCGCAGTCGCGAACCCCATTGGGAGGAGCCGTCACGATGGTGCACGGCTGCTCGGCGCCGCCCTTGGTGCACAGCGGCACGGAACACGTCGGAGGTGTACAGACAGCCGCAGATGTGGTGGCCATCACGGCGACGAGCAGCATTAGCAAGGTGGCGGCGGGCGCAAACGTGGACGAAGAAGCCATGGTGCGACAGAGGCTGGGGAAGGAAGACTTGACGGAGCAACGGACGACGGGTCTTAATGCAGGGTGTTTTCGAGTGAGCACGATAGGGAGGGGATCGCGCCGTCTTTGAGTGGGGTTGTTGATGAAAGACGGGCGCACGACAGCTGCTGAGATACAAGGGCCTTTTTAAACTCTCAAGGAGGAAGAGCGAGGTAGTCTCTGGCGCCCATCCAACGATTTCCCATCCTGGCTACCAGATACCGTGGGATGAACCAGCCTGAGCCATCGAATCCATGCGCTCCAATGGGGTTGTCCCATCACGGCCTATGTGGACATTGAAAGCAACATCGCACGTGATGACCTGGACGCAGCAACGCTCTTTTCATGCCACGCGACAAGGAACATCCGACTGACCGCATGTACTCCTCGGAAAGGGCTGCTGGTAGCGCGATTGATCGACTATGTGCCAGTTACATTGTCTTTTTAGTGGTCGGGGAAAAGCTGCAAACGCACAGTGTCTTTTCAATGGTCGGGGCAAGACTGCAAACGCACAGTGCCCTCAGAACGGTCAAGACGCAGCGCGGAACAGACTCGTTGCGCTGCTGTGCGAGGATCCCTTCCATCGCCTCCATCACTTCCATCGCAGCAGATGAGGTGGCTTGGCCGCGCCTCTCTCCAACCAACCTTTGATCTGACACACGCAGGGAGCCAACATCGACAGCCCACCGCAAGCCCTGTGGGCGCAGGATGAATCTGTGCAGAACCCGCGAGTGCCGACCGCCCTGCCCGTCGGAGTGGGCACCTTCCATCCCCTCGCAGCTTCACGATGTGAAGTCCACGTCACCGCCGTCGGCAAGGCAGGCCCAGACGCGCCGCGCGGTTCCGCCCAGGAGGGGGGCGACACGTGCCAGCCTGGCGGCGGTCGCTGCCCGACGGCGCGCCCGCCGCGGCCGGATCAAATCCTCCCCGCGGCCAATTGCGAGGAACAATTTGATCCGAGGGGTCCACCCCCCGTGCCCCTCACGATGGGCGCCGCCGGCACCGGCTACGCACCGCCGCCAGCGGCGTTCGAGCGCAGGCGCCGGCGGGACACGCCCGCGGGGCGGCACGTCGACGCGTGGCCGGCATCCAGTGCGTGCGTGGGTGGGCGCTCGCGCTGGGCCCCCACCGCTCGTGCGCGCGCGCGCCCTAAAAAGGGCGACGCGCCCGTTTCGTGGCGGGCCGTGGCGCGGGGACGCCGCCGTTGTCATCCGCCGCGCCCTGCCGTTTCCCCGCGCCTCTTTTGTGCCTACGCACGGCTCGTGGCGTGGTCCCGCCCGCCTCCCTCTGAACGTCGCCTCCTCCCCCTCTCGTGACGCACGTGGGGCACGTGCCGTCCCCCCCCTCGCCCCTCCCCCCCACGGCGCCCGATTGCCATGGCCGACCAAACGGCGGCGGCGCCGACGGCGCCCACCCCCACCGCCGTCGCGGTCGCCGCCGCCCTCCGCTCCACCCCCGTCATGGCCGCGTCTGTCTTTTACGCCCTCCTCCGCCCGACGGCCGTCGGGGCCATTGGCGTGTGGGCGTTTGAGCGCCTCGCACCCGTCACGTGGGCGGCGTGCACGCTCGGCGTCGGGAACGTCGGCGGTGGGGCGGCGCGCGACGGCGCCGTTGCCGCCGTCCACGCCGGCCGCGACTGTGCGCTCGGCTCGCTGCTGTTTTTGGTGCCCCTGTACGGGGTGGTGGTGGGGGTGGCGTTGGCCCACACCGCCGCGGTGGTGGTGGCCACGTCGGGGGAGGACGTGGCCGTCGTCCCCGCGGCCACGGCGTCCGACAAGCGTGCCGAGCAGGCCGTCGCGGGAGCGGAAGAGGGGGAGGATTCTCACGACGAGGAGGAGGAGGAGGAAGAGGAGGAGGAGCCATCGCGGGAAACGACCGCGGCCCGCCGTGCCGCCCCCGCGCTCCTGTGGCGCGGCACGCACGCGCGCGTCGCGGCGGTTGTCGGCGCCGAATTCCTCGCCGCCGCCGTCTGCCGCTTCCTCCTCCCCGGCGGCCGCGCGGCTGCGTCGGGCGCGCCACTCTTGGACGGCCGCGCCGTGGCCATTGCCGCGGCCGCAGCCACCATCCAGCCGGTGGGGCTGGCGGCGCTCGCCGCCCTCGGGGTGGTCATT
>ENA-ORXT01004007-ORXT01004007.1-marine-metagenome-genome-assembly--contig:-NODE-4007-length-15620-cov-4.723863_pt1 | contig 15620 bp, 12 predicted proteins | sample MGYA00237868_ERZ511482 | MGnify/ENA metagenome assembly ERZ511482 | reverse complement strand
AGCGACTGTGCATGGCCGACAGGTTTGACTACTGTCTCCCAGTTGCGGCAACCGCACACACTCTGCCCCTAGGAAAGCCTCGCCATGAAACGTCTCATCGGTGTCACTCTCGTTGCCCTGCTGTTAGCGCTGCTCCCGGCGACCGGCAACGAAACAGCATCAGCCCAAACAATCGTTCTCATCAACTCGCAGGTAGCGGCGTCGGCCGACGCCGTGGTCAACGGCACGGTCCGGTCATCCATCAGCGTCGAGTTCGACGGTGCCCCGTTCACGATCTACGAGTTCGAGGTAGATTCCGAAGTAAAGGGCGAAACTTCGAACTCGATCCTGGTGGCAGTGCTCGGTGGAACACTGAGCGACGGGACAGAAATTCGCTACACGCACCAAGCCCCCGATTTTGGAATCGGAGCCCAGGCCCAGCTTGGATTGTCCGAAGGCCCAGCCGAGCTTCGAGCGCTTGCAGCCGCGGCGACCGGTACGTCGACTGATGTCTACATGGTTTCCGGCGGCGAAGAGGGAGTGGCCCCCCTCGCAGTTCTGGGATTCAACGCGCGGTCAGAGGCTGGCGCGAACGACTTCGTGTACAACGGAGCTACTTTATACGACTTCAGCAGTCCCGAGAACTGGCGAATCAACACCAGCGGCGCGGGCTACTCCGGTGCAGTCACCGGGGCGAAGAGTGCATTCGATTCCTGGGAAGACGACCTGCTGTCCCACATCGACTTCAAGTATCTGGGTACATCTTCGGTATCGGGCTTTAAGTTTGGCAACAATCGCACCGACGTCAGTTTTGTAACGCCGACGTTCGGCAACGGTCTGAAGCAATCCAACGGCAACGATCGACTGGCTATTGCATCGTTCTTAGTTGGCAGTGGTGATGCCGAGGTCGACATCATCTTGAACAACCAGGTCAACTGGACCAACGGCGCAGGAGGCGGATCGGGGTCGTTCGACCTTGCGACGACCTTGCGTCACGAGGTTGGACACGGACTTGGTCTCAGCCACTCGCCGTCTAATCAAGAAGTGATGTTTGGCATCATTCAGAACAACACTGTCAAGCCGCTTGGTCTGGGCGACAAGAACGGCATTCGTCAGCGTTATCCAATCCCACCAGGGACGGTTGCTGCCGCTGCGTATTCACAGGATTCACTCGGCGCTGGCGCCAATGAACCCGGAGACCTTTTCGGTAGTGCTGCGGTGCATGGCGATTTCAACGGCGACGGAGTTGAGGATGCGGCGATAGCAGCCGAGGGCGAAAACAACAGCCAAGGCGCCGTTGTCGTGCTCTACGGTTCAGTGACTGGTCTGGGTGATGGCGGAACAGACTTCATTCTCGGTACGGGTAGTAGCTTCGGTAAATCTCTTGCCGCTGGCGACTTCAATGGCGACGGACAAGATGACTTGGCGGCCGGCCAGCCTGATACCAACGGCGACCGAGGTCAAGTCGTGATATTCAATGGCGGCACTGGCGGCATCTCGACGTTTGCGAACGCAACCCTTTCGCAGGACTCCTCGGGTGTCGCTGGCGGCAGCGAGCCAGGTGACCGATTTGGTGCGGCGCTGACCGCTGGCGACTTCGACAACGATGGTCGCGACGATCTCGCAGTAGGCGCTCCGGGCGAAGGATTGGGTGCGATCGACGGTGCTGGCTATATCCATGCGCTGTACGGCGGTTCGGGTGGCCTATCTGGCTCTGGTTCCGATGGATTCTCGCAAAACAGCAATGGCATCGCTGGTGGCGCCGAGAGCGGGGACAGTTTCGGCTGGGCGCTTGCGTCGGGTGACTTCAACAACGACGGTCGTGACGACCTTGTCGTTGGCGCTCCTGGCGAAGACCTTGGAAGCCGCGCCAACGCTGGATACGTCCATGCGCTCTATGGAACTTCTGGCGGCCTTTCAAGTTCGAGCTCCGACGGATTCTCCCAGAACAGCAGCGGCATCTCTGGATCAGCAGAGAGTCAAGACAAGTTCGGCACTGTTCTAGCAACTGGCGATTTCGACGGTGATGGTCGCGATGACCTTGTTGTTGGTGTGCCGGCCGAAGACATTGGCCAATTGTCCAATGCGGGTTATACCCACATCCTGTATGGAAAGTCTGGCGGCCTATCAGGCGCTGGATCCGATGGATTCTCTCAGAACAGCGGCGGCATACAAGGTGGAGCCGAAACCGGTGACATCTTCGGGAAGTCCGTCACAACCGGCGATTTCGATGGCGATGGCCGCGATGATCTTGCGATCGGAGCCGAAGGCGAAGGCATTGGCCAGACTTCGAACGCTGGATACGTCCATGTGCTCTACGGTAAGTCCAGCGGCCTTTCCAGCTCAGGCTCTCGCGGTATCTTCCAAGATACTTCCGGCATGCCATCGGCAGCCGAGAGTGGCGACCGATTCGGGTCGGCCGTCACGGCAGGCGACTTCGACGGTAACGGGACCGCCGATCTCGCTATTGGTGCCGATGGCGAAAACTTGCCCGGCGCGCCGAACGCCGGTGTGGTTGTTGGCATCTACGGCGGCCTCTGATCTCGGGTTCGCTTTGTACCAGCGCCGTCGTCCCGCTCCGATATGCTTTCGGGTCACCCGAGAGGACCTGCGGACATGGCCATGCAAAGTCGGACAATTGAAGAATCTGAATCCTTAGCAACCGGCGGACCGGTTCTGGGTGGGCTTGTTGAGACGTTTCGGCGTCGGGAGTTCCAGGGTTGGGTTGTCGTTCGCGACGCAGAGACGCCGGTCCGAGTGGCGATCTATGTGAACGAGTCCGAAGTGGCGGCTACCTTTGGGCTGCCCGCCGACAACCGTCAAGCCGACGGCGTGGTGCTCTCGTTCAGGTTCTCGGTCTTTGACCTCTGGAAATATACGAAACGGACCGATCAGGTCACGATTCGCGCCAATGGAGTTGCGCTTCCAATCCCGAAAAAGGGTCTGTTCTATTCGCCTCGCACCGATGGCGAATTTGGCCTTGGGGATCTTCAGCAGAAGCTTGACTCTGGATACATCTTTGGTCAGAGTGGCCGCCTGCAGCTTTCCAAGACGAAAGACCTTGCATGGCAAGACAACGTGATGGGTCTCTACGACCGAGTGAATCGTTCGATTGGCGAGCGAGGCGTGCAGGCGTTCTTCATTTATGGAACGCTGTTAGGGGCAGTTCGAGAGGGTGGCTTCATCGGTCATGATTTGGACTTTGATTGCGCCTACATTTCCGAGCACCGCAGTGGGGCCGAAGCCGTCAACGAACTTATGTCGATTGCCTTCCATCTCATAGATGACGGCTTTAAGGTCTCAGGCAAACGAACCTGCCTTCACGTATCCGACGCCGAGTCCAATGGCGCCAAGATTGACCTCTTCCACTTGTATTTCGACCAGCAGGACGAGATCTGCTTTCCCTTCGGTGTGGCAAGCAACGGCACGCTGAAGCGAGACCAAGTTGGAGATCTCGTCGAGGTCGAATTTGCGAATCGGACCGGGCTAGTGCCCGCGGAACCCGAGCCAATGGTCGAGCACATCTACGGAGCAGAATGGCGCACCCCTGATCCTGGTTTCCGCTGGCAGACACGCCGGCAGCAGAGCTCGCGCGATGGCATCCTGACTGAGCCCCAGGTCGAAGAGATTTACTGGGCCGATTTCTACTCTCGAACGAACTACACCGAGGGCTCTACCTTCGCCGAGTACGTACTCGGTCTCGATGGACTGCCGAACAACGTCATCGAGATCGGCTGCGGCGACGGTCGAGACGTGTTTGCGTTTGGGCGGGCCGGTCGCACGGTCGTTGGCTGCGACCGGTCCCATGTCGGCACGAGCCATGCGACGCGCCACGCCGAGTCGCTCGGCCTCCAAGACCTTGTCCAATTCACCCAGTGCGACGTCAACGATGCACATCAACTGACGCGACTAATCCAGGATGCGCGAAAGAAAAGCAACGGCGGCCCCGTCTTGTTTTACATGCGGTTCTTCCTCCACTCAATCCCTGCCGAAACACAAGAATCGCTCATGTGCACTATTCGCGATGCAAGCTTGCCAGGTGACCAACTCGCTGCTGAGTTCAGAACCGATCGCGACGAAGAGCGTCAAAAAGTGCATGGGAAGCACTATCGCCGCTTCCAGAATCCGCAGGCATTGGCCACCGAGTTGGAGACTCGCTTCGGCTTCACAGTGACAGCACTGCAGCAAGGCAACGGGTTCTCGCCTTACAGAGGCGAAGACCCTGATCTTGCCCGACTCTTCGCGTTCCGGGTTGCAGAGTGATGAAAATTCTGCCAAAGGGCCTTCGGGGAAATTTTTGTCATGGCTGAATCACGGTCACTTGCCGATATGGCCTCGCTTGCTTTCAACGATCTCCGCACCAACCGCGGCCGCAGGCTGGCACACGGTGCTCGCTGGCGGTCGCGCCGGTTGAAACAGAAGACCGAGCGCGTCAAGCGGGCTTGGGCAGGCGGGTCCGACGGTGTCGCCAGCGGTGACGCGAAGAAAAACGCGGACCTCCCAACCGAGCGCAAGGTCGAGGAGCGGCTGTACTCGCTCGGTTACGGAAGCAAGGCAGACTACGTTCTTGAGCAAACGTGCCAGCGATTAACGGCGGCTGGCATCCGCTACATGCTCAACGGCCTTGGCGCTGGCGAAGCCAAGGCGCTACACATCCACACCGATGATGTTGGGCGGCTCGTAGACACGTTGATCGACCTTCCCGATTGCGAGGTGCTTGCTAGATCACGAGACTGGCGCCTACCGGTCGACATCCAGAATCGTCGAAAGATCGCGCGAGCGTCTCGATCCTTCGACCTGTTGATTGTCGAAGACAAGACCGAGTTTGACGCCGAAGTTGTGGTGCCGCCAGCGCCGAGCGATGACGGCTCGGTCGAGGGATGGGAAGTGGTCCACGTCGGACGCCGACACATCCAATGCTCGCGTCTGCAAATCTTGTTGTGGCGAACACATAACGGCGCATATGGCAAGCGGTTGTTCGAAGTCGATCGCCAAATGCCGACGGTTCGGCGCTTGCGCGAAGCCACCTTCCATCGCCTCATGAAGAACAACCATGACTTTGATACCGACCTTGCTGGTGTCGGCGCTCCAACTTTCGATATTGATGTCGTCTACACATGGGTTGACGGAGACGACCCAGAGTGGCTCGCTGAGCGCAGCAAGTACAGCGCAGACCTTGGTAAGTCAGCTGCGTCGGTCAGAGTGAATCATGATGAGCGTTTCCGGAACCGCGACGAGCTTCGATACTCGCTTCGGTCGCTCCATCTTTTCGCCCCCTGGGTGCGCAACATCTACATCGTGACGATGGGGCAAACGCCGAGCTGGCTCAATGTTGACCATCCGAAGATCCACGTGGTGGATCATCGTGATATCTATACCGATCCATCGTGCCTACCAACATTCAACTCCAGCAGTATCGAAACGCAGCTTCATCACGTGCCTGGATTGGCGCGCAAGTTCATCTACTTCAACGACGACGTCTTCTTGGGGCAGTACTGCTATCCCAAGGACTTCTTCGCACCAAATGGTGCCATCAAGTGCTTTCCCAGTCTTCAGCGCGCCTATGAGCCAGACATCGATGAGAAGTCTGAAGAGTATGTGCAAGCCGACAAGAACGCGATTGAGCTAATCGCTAGTCGATACCCATTCGTGGGCCGTCATATCATGCAGCATGTTCCTCATCCTGCTGATCGTGACTTGCTGTACCAAATGGAGCAAGACTTTCCCGACGCGTTTGCCAAAGCGGCCGCCCCAAGGTTTCGGTCATCGTCCGATCTGCGCCCGATTGCCTTCATGCAGTTCCACTATGGGTACCACCAGGGCCTGGTCGAATTCGCGAAGATCTCCCATCGGTACCTCGCTTTGTGGAAGCCATCGATTCTCAACCAACTGGCCACCACAGAGAAAAAGCGTTCTGCGAAGACGTTCTGTGTCAACGATGTCGGCCTGCAGCCTGAGCGGCTTTCCATGGTGAATCGGGCGGTTGTTGCGTTTCTTGAGTCCTATTTCCCTGCGGTTTCGCCCTACGAGAACGGCCCATCGGTCGTTGCAGACACCGCTCCAGACCAGGCAGCCTCACCTGACGATCTCGATGAGGACATCGGTGCATAATGGAGAGGCCACCGCCTTACACCTTGGTGGCGTCTTCCCACTGCGATGGGTAGGGGAAACACCGCTGCAGAAAGTCTGAAACCGTCTGCGCCGCGGCCCTTCGTTGCATTGTCGTCATCTCCGCATCGTTCAGACACCACACCCCAGGATTCTTCTCAGTTCGCCGCAGCACGGCCGCCAGGTTGGGCCGATCGATGCTGACATACTCGTAACTGAACTCCGCCGTAGCGGCCCGACCGGTAAGCGCTCCATAGCGGTGATGCAGGTAGGCGGCGACCGAAACGTCGGTACCGGAGCGAAAGCGTGATCGCGAGACGTCGGCGTAGACGCCGGGAAACTTCTCATCCATCTCGCGATGCAGCGCACGTAGCTGGGGGTGAGGGATGTGTTTGATCTTGTTTGGGGGCACGTCATCGAAGTGCCGCAGCAGCAGCGAGCGACCAGAAAATCCACAGCGGTCGGCCAAAGTCGAGTTGTCGGCGAGAACCTCGGGCACTTCGGCGAGTGACTCGGTGAACTTTGTGGTCCCAGATGGTGTGAAGAAGTCGGTCCACAACGCAAGTCCACCGAAGAAGACGTCGTCATTCACATAGAGATAGTTCTCGGCGAGACCGCTAATTCTGTGCAAGTTCGCTTCTATCGCGTGCGAGTTGAAGACGGGAAGGGCGCCGGGATCGGCGAAGATCTCGCGATGATCAACCACTTGTAATCTGTCGTCTTCGCGGAGCCACACAGGATGCTGGCCATCGGTGACGACATAGATGTTGCGATACCAGGGCACGTTCTGTGCGAGCGATCGCAGCGAGTAGCGAAGCTCGTCGCCGGAGCCGAACTGGTGCGCCACTGGTCGAGCCGACTCGGTTCGGTTTGTGGCGCCGGGGTCGAACGAGCGCATCTTGGCCTGCCACGAGGCGTCGGAGCCGTCGACCCACGAGTACACAATGTCAACCGGAAAGGGTGGTTGAAGTGCGAGAGTTTCGGGTTGGCTTGCCGTTGTTTGAACGGCGTGAGACGTGCCTCCGGGTGTATCGAAGCAGATGATGGCGGCAAGCTCTTGGCCAATCGTTGCCGAGTGCGAAGGGTCCGTGACTATGTAGAACAGATGAAGCTCGTCGCCACGACCCAGCGAACAGATCGCATCGAGTGCGGCTTGTGATCTTGATCCGTAGACCATGGCGTGGTCGGAAAATCGGAGGTTGAGGGCGTCAGCCACCTCGGACTTCGCGATTGCTTCGGACAGCGATTTTTGTAGCCCCTCCCGGAGGACAAACGTGGGATTGCGACCTTGCATCGGAAGAGGCCGAGCTGAGGGAAGGTTGGCCGTCTGCAAGAGTTGCTCGACTGCAGCGGCATTGCGACTGCGTATGTTCTCGCTTGTGATGTGACTGGCCACCCGTGCCACGAATAGATCGTCATCGCGTCGCAGTAACACGTGGCCTGGAGCCGTTGGCATGCGACGTATTCGACGCGGTAGCGACCTGAGGGACGACGTGGTATCAGCCGCTGCCTGTTTGCAAGTGAGCGTTAGTTGGAGCAGCCCAAGTTGTCGAAGAACATTGATGGCTGCCGACTTCATGGACTACTGATCAAGCTCGGTATATCGAGCGAGGACATCGGCCGTCTTGCCGTCGTCGACAATCTCGCCCTGGTGGATCCAGATCACGCGCGAACACGTCTTACGAATTTCACCGAGCCGATGTGTTGCCAGGACAACGGTTCCAGCATCGGCGCGAAACGCATTTAGCTTTGCCAAGCTTCGCCTTCGGAATGCTTTGTCGCCGACGGCAAGCGCCTCGTCAATCAGCAGGATGTCAGGTGCTTTCAGTGTTGCGATAGCAAAAACGAGTCGGGCTCGCATGCCCGACGAGAAGGTGTTGAGCGGGCGGTACATCGCTTCGCCTACATCGACAAAATCGACGAGCTCTTCGTACTTGTCTTCGATCTCCTGCAACGTCAGACCGATGGCCAACCCTCCGAGCAACACGTTGCGGTGTCCAGATAGCGCAGGTTTCAGCGACGCTCCAACCCGGAGAAGTCGAGCTTCGCCCCGTATCCGAATGGACCCTTCTGTCAGCGTCTGGAGGCCACCAATCGCCCGCAGCAGGGTCGATTTGCCAGCCCCATTCCTGCCAATGAGTCCAACAGCCTCACCCACACCCACCGTGAAGGAGACACCTTTGACGGCGTGGACTTGGGTCGAACGACGGGACCGGAACCCGTCAAGAACTCGACTTTTTATCGAGCTTGAGCGGTCCTCGTAGACCTTGTATTGAATGTGAGCATTCTTGACCTCGATGCCGACCGGAGCGGTGGTGACTGCTGCTGGCGACGTTGTCTCGTTAGTCACGGGCGTATCTTTCCTCGCCCGACTTGAACCAGAAGAATCCGGCAAAGAACACCACTACTGACCACACGCACGCAGACAAAACAATACTTGGCTGCAGCTTGCCTCCCAGGATCGCCCACCGAGCGAATGACAGGAAGCAGTAGATGGGGTTAAACGTGAAGAGAAGCTGTAACGTCGGATTGTCTTCGGTGTACGCGTCGAGGTTGTAGATGACGCCGGATCCATAGAAGAGCAGCCGGAAAAGAAACGGCAGAATCTGGGTGGTATCGCGAAAGTGTGTTGACATCCGAGCCGCTAGAAATGCTGACCCGAGACTGAAGAACACTTGGACAACCAGCATTGGCAGGAAAAGTAGCCACGTCCAGCGGATTCCCCCACCGCCAATGATCACGACACCGGCCATCAGCGCAAAGGTTGTTAACGACGCCAAAAATTCGGTCAATGTTGATGTGATTGGGAGAATTGCGCGCGGGAACTTGAAGGATCTGATGAGCCCTTTGTTCCCAATGATTGACTTGGCGCCCTGGAGGGTGGCTTTCTGGGTGAACTGAAAGACAAACATTCCAACGGTAAGGAACAACAGAAAGTTGTCCACGCCGCGTGTGACCTCGAGAAGAAGCCCGAAGATCAAGTAGTACACAAGAATTGAGAGCGCAGGGTTGAGCAGATGCCACAAGTTGCCGAGAACGTTGGTGACTTGACGACGGCGCAGCTCGTTCATTGCCTCGTGCCACATGTAACTGCGGCGTGAGGACAGACCAGCGAGGTACTGCGTAAGGTCCGCACTCGCGATCGGGTCGACCAGCTCAGTGAGGCCTTCAGAGTTGGTCGAAGTCACTGAACAAGTGTAGCGACGTAGCTGTCGTGTGGGCCGCCAGCACCATTAGTCAGTCGAGGTGTCACTTCGCTCCCACGGCGCAGGCGTGGGGAACATCTGGTTGTAAAAGTCACGTACGAGGCGCTCTTGGTTTTCTGTTGCGACCGTGCCGCTGGCCTCGTTGATGCAGAATGCGTCGAAGGTCTTGCTATGGAGAATGCGATCGAGGTGCAGGGAAAGCCGCGCAGAGTCAACATTGACGTAGTCCACAGCTATGTCGCCAACGATGCTGTCTTGTTGAATGAGCCCGTAATGTTGAGCCAACGAGGCCGCCACGCTCAGATCGTGCGGGCTCCGGAACTTGCTGTGGATGGTCGCCGTTATCTCGGTTGCGAACTCTTGCTCAAGCCGTTCGAGTGTGCTGCGCCGGAGCGGAAATGGTGCGTGGTCGGGCTTGGAGCGAACCACTCGATGAAACCGCGTGGCGAGTAGTGCCCGATTGCGCATTGCGGCGGTGTCGAACGCAGTCAGCGTGTCGTCATCACTGGGATCAACAAGTGCTTCGCTGGTAAAGACCCGAGCTAGACCGTTGGGCGTGAAGAACAGCTCAGGCTGCACCGGGCGGCCAACCGCCACGTCGTCGTTGAAGTAGATGAAGTGCTCGCTAAGCCCATCGATCTTGTGAAGTGCTGCTTCGATCGCGTGAGAATTGAACGTGGGCAACGCGGCTGCAGGCAGGATGTCGGCGTGGTCCATAAGCCGTAGGCCGTCGCTCTCGACGAGCCAGTCGGGAGCTTGGCCTGCGGTCACGACATAAATGTTGCGTGCCCATCCGCAATACGCCCATACGGATCGAAGCGAGTATCGCAACTCCTCGCGGGTGTGGAAGCGGCCCTGGTGTAGCTCTGGGTCAAGCAGGGAGCGACCTTCGGCCTTCGCTGTCTCATTGAAGTCATGTCGCCACAGGGGATCTGACCCATCGACCCAGGTAAAAACAATATCGACCGGGTCGTTCAGATACCGCAGGCTGTTTTGCACGGGAAACGCAGCAATTCCCGGATATCGGCGACCGTTTACTACCTCGGTGGTTCGGTCCGATGTCGGATCGAATCGAGGATGGCCTCGGTCACCAAGCCGCTCCGCCTTGCCGGAAGCGCCAACATCCCAGAACGAGATCGTCGTGGCCTGGTCTGGACCGAAGACTGCGCTTCCATGCCCGCGCAGTACGAAGATGCGCCACGATGGTTCCAACGCCAAGGCCGACCTTGGGCCGACCTCGTGCAGATCCACCACGGCGTCGTGTCGGCGGGCCTTCGGCGATGTCATGTAGACAGCATCGCCAGTCATGTGGCTTTGTAAGGCTCGAAGCGCAACCGTGCGATCAGGCGCCATGAGTCCGAACTCGAATCCGTCGCCCGCGCGATCTACGAGGAACGGTTTCAGCCCCACATCTTCGAGCGCGTCGACGACGCGTGTCGCGATTTCGTGGCCAAGCTCTGATGTGGGCAGCTCAAGTGGCCCCGCTGACCAAACGGTTTGTTTACCTAGCCGGATACGCGTGTCTCCAGGCTCGCCTCGATTATGTGGCAGCCGCTCGCTGAGCTTTCGAAAGGCGCTGCGACTTCGAAGCTTCGCCACCGGTACGTAGAGGTCGCCAACGACTGGTGGCAGCTTGCGGTCAAGGCGAATCCGGGAAACCAGAGCGGCCACTCGGCGCAGGAAGACCTTCATTCGGCGAGCACCCCCTCTTTCGTCACTGCTTATGAGGCTAACCGCGCTTCAAGTCTTCGGCCGTAACTTGCCATGTGTGATCTGTGTGGTGTCGCCGCACCTGGGTGAAACCCTTGGGCGACGTCGACCAAACCCGCAGCCCGTTGCGTTCGCACGCACGGGTGAACGATGAATCCTCGCCTAAAGAGACGTCGGGGTACGCAATGGAGCCCGACGCCGGGATGTACTCCGCGATGGTTCCGCCGGCCACGTAGCCAACGTAACAATTCGCCTTTGACGGGAAGCGCAAAATAGTCTCGCCGAGCTCGCTGAGTTCCACATAGTGAGCGGACTTGCCGACGACCTGTGCATCGACGGTGCGGAACACATCGATAGTCGCCGACAGATAGCCCGGATCGTAAAGATCATCGTCGTCGAAGCGGCACAGAATCGTGCCATCTGCAGCGGCGCGCCCTACGTTGAGACACTGGCCAAGGCTGATCGATGGTGGTTGGGACAGAATCTGGGTGGGGTGGTTCCAGTCACTTGGCAGGTCGTCGAACCCTTTGGTGTTCTGAACGAGCACGAGTTCCTTGTTTTGCCAGTCTTGGGCCTGGAAGGTGGACAAAACGTGGTCGAGTTGCTTTGGCCGGTTCGAAACACACAGCACGGTAACCAGAGGGTGGTCGTTGGCTCCAATGGTAGGCGCACCCTGTGGCCGGCGGCGGCGGCGGCGCATGCGCAGCTCGTGCCATATGCCGCCAACGTCATACCTCTTCGCGAGTATCAAAGGACCGGCGGGCGACCGCGACGCGTCAGCTCGGCTACGGATCGCCATGTCATTGAAGTGCGGCGTATTGGCGCAGTGCCAAAGCCGGCTCGGAGCCCGGCGGCTACGAGTCCAATATCGGCAATGGTGCGACACATTCCAAGGTGTCGCACCAACGCGACGGCCGCAGCGACGGGGATAAGCGCTCGTGGCAGGCGCCCTCGCACCAGCCATAACTTGTTGCGGATGCTCTGCTCAAGGACCGCGCTGTGTCGCTGTTCGGCGGTTGGAGGATGATGAAACATGGCTCGATCAGTGTGAGCTACATCCCATCCAGCGGCCATCATCGCCCATGTTAGGTCGGTCTCTTCGTGCTTGAAGAAGAACTCCGGGGTGTAGCCACCTGCCGCAGCGTACGCCTGGCGCCGTAGCGCGTGTGCCCCACCGGGAAAAGTGACGGCACCGCGCAGGCCAGGTGCTATCTCGGCACCCCGTTTTGGGATCCACCTCGCAACGTCAGTGCCATCTGCGGCTGTCACCAGGTAGCCAATCGCACCGAGTTGAGGATTTGTGTCAAAGAACTGCTGGGCACAGTCGACCAGTCCAGCCGTCGCCAACCACGCGTCGTCGTCGACGAAAACGACGAACTCTGCGGTCGTGAGTTCCATTCCAAGATGCCGGCCACCCGCCACCCCCAGGTTGACTGGCGAAGAGTGGGCGGTCCAGCCCTCGACCGTTGTCGCGGCGCACCCATTGAAGACAAGGAGGCGCTCAGAGAACGGCTCGGCTTCGATCGATTCGACGAGTCGAGCCAATGCTCTGGGACGGTCGCCCATCGTCAACACAACGACAGCAACGTCGGACTGGTGGCCCTCAGCCAAGAGCTGCCCGTAGATCGTCGGCGGCGGTCAGCGCTTCAGCGATGGTGACATCCATGTCCAGGTAGCGATACGTACCAAGGCGACCAACAAAGGTGACGCCGGGAGTTGACGCGGCGAGCGCCTCGTACTGTTCGAGCACCTCTTTATCGTCGACGAGGCGCACTGGGTAGTAAGGAATGTCGCCGGGCTCGTGCTTTCGGCTGATCTCGCGGAAACAAACTGACTGCGCATGCTGCTCGGCGGGAGCAAAGTGTTTGTGCTCGGTGATGCGGGTGTAGGGGACGGACTCGTCGCCATAGTTCATCACCGGTGTTCCCTGGAAGTCGCCGTCGACAACGAACTCGTCGAAGTCGAGAGTCCGATAGCCAAGTCTGCCGAGCTTGTAGTCGAAGAAAGCGTCGAGCGGCCCTGACCAAACAACGTGATCGAAGTCGCTGACTGCCGACGGAGCAAGAGATGTTTGGGTTCGCACCGTCACTTGGGGGTGATCCAATATCGCCTTGATGATGGGCGTGTAGCCCTCGGCCGGCACGGCTTGGTGGGGATGATTGAAGTAGGAATCCTCGTAGCTAAAGCGGAGCGGGAGACGTTTCAGAATTGATGCAGGGAGCGATGTCGGCGAGACTCCCCACTGCTTTCGGGTATAGCCCGCGAAAAAGAGCTCGTAGAGCCGGTGACCGACCATCGTCAAGGCCTGCTCTTCGAAGTTCGCTGGTTCGGCATCGAGTGAGACGGCCTCGCTTTCTTTGATGAAGTGCTCTGCCTCGGTAGGCGACATCGCGGTGTCAAAGACCTGATTGATGGTGTGTAAATTCACTGGCAGGCTGAACACGCGCCCACCAACGGTGGTCTTCACTTTGTGGTTGTAGGGGACCATCTCACCGAAGCGGTTGATATATGCCCAGACCCGCTCGTTGTCTGTATGAAAGATGTGTGGTCCGTAGCGGTGAACAAGGACGCCGGTTTCGTGCCGCTCGGTAAAGCAATTGCCGCCCACATGGGCCCGGGTATCGAACACTTGGCAGCTGTGCCCGGCCTCCGCCAGCTCCCGCGCGATGACGGCTCCGGAGAAGCCTGCACCCGCGATACCAATCGTTGCCATATCTGACCAGCGTAACCTGCGGCTCCGGTCCAGTTAACCTCACCGAATGCAGCGACGTGTCTCGGTGGTACTACCCGTGCGCAACGATGCTGATGCGCTGCCGCAAGCGGTTCGCAGTATCGCTGAACAACAAGTTGCGGACATCGACGAGATTCTGGTCGTGGTTGCTCCAAGTACCGATCGAAGCCACCAGGTTGCGACGGAGCTTGCCGCATCTGACACCCGCATCCACGTGCTGGGCAATCCCAGCGGGCGCACCGCCGAGGCGCTCAACTTAGGCATTGCGCGTGCAACTGGCGACATCGTGGTCCGGGTCGACGCCCGGTCATTGTTGCCAGTCGACTACGTCGCGAATGCACTCGAGAGTCTCGATGTCACCGGCGCTGGAAATGTCGGGGCGGTACAAGTCCCAGTGGGCGACACACCTGCGCAGCGAGCGATCGCAGCGGCCATGTCGTCTCGCATTGGTTCGGGAGGCGCCAAGTATCGACATGGCACCGAGCTCGCGCAAGTGGACACTGCCTATCTCGGCGCTTTTCGTCGCGACGCTCTCGATGATGTTGGCGGTTATGACACGCAGTTTGTTCGCAATCAGGATGCGGAACTCAACACCCGACTGAACCAGGCGGGTCACCAGGTATGGCTTGACCCTCGCCTCCGGGTCGAATATCGACCCAGAGCATCACTGCGGGCCTTGGCTTCGCAGTACTGGCAATATGGATGGTGGCGACAACGTACCGTGCGCAAACACCGTTTGGCAGCTGTGCGTCAGCTCATAGTTCCGGCGATGGTGGCGGCGACGGCGTTGTCAGCGGTAACGGTTGCGCTTGGGTTTGTATGGGCGGCACTGGTGCCCGGTGTCTATCTGGTAACAATTGGGATCGCCGTGGTCGTTGCCGAGGGCCTTACGGTTCGCGAGCGTGCCGTCATGGCCGCAGCGTTGGTAGTGATGCACTTCTCATGGGGTACAGCGTTTATGGCCTCGGCCGCTCACGGACTTCTCTGGCGAGATATCCTCGGCAGTCTTGAATGATCATCAGCTTGCGGCTCACCTAGCCACCGAAGCCGGTTCATTGCTCCTCGAAGTGCGGGCCGAACTCGCCGATGCGGAGCCAACGTTTCGCAAGGACGAGGGCGATCGACGGGCGCATGAGTTCCTTATGGCAGGCCTGGCCGACGCTCGACCCGACGATGCCGTATTGTCCGAAGAGGGCAAAGACAACATGGATCGACTTGCGGCTTCTCGCACCTGGATCGTCGACCCGCTCGATGGCACTCGCGAGTTTGGTGAGATTCCCCGAGCTGACTGGGCGGTGCACGTAGCGCTCGTCGAGGGTGGTGTCCCGACCTGTGGTGCCGTCGCGCTCCCTGCCGATGCCCTCACCCTTTCGACCGGTACCGACTTGATCGTGCCGCCAATGATGGGTACCTCGCCGCGCGTCATTGCCAGCCGCAGCCGGCCCGGGCCGGCTGCCGAGGCCGTTGCTCACGCACTCGGTGGCGAATTGATCTATATGGGGTCAGCTGGTGCGAAGGCTATGGCCGTGGTGCGAGGTGCCGCAGACATCTACGCCCATACCGGTGGCCAGTATGAATGGGACTCGTGTGCGCCGGTCGCGGTGGCAGTCGCGGCGGGTCTGCACTGCAGCCGCATCGACGGCTCGCCGCTGATCTACAACAATGCCGATCCCTACATGCCAGACCTATTGATCTGTCGCCCCGAGTTCGCCCAGGCATCCATTGCTGCAGTGGCCCAGATCTCGTAAAACTCGGGCGGCCAGGGCAGCCGGCGCAGGCACAAGTATCTGGCGTGCAGGTTGGTACTACCGAAGCCGCTGCGCCCTACGCTGTCCCAGGTGAATACCCCTCCGTCGTTGCGAGTTGCGCTGTGTCAGATCGACACC
>ENA-ORXT01004006-ORXT01004006.1-marine-metagenome-genome-assembly--contig:-NODE-4006-length-15629-cov-9.926698_pt1 | contig 15629 bp, 16 predicted proteins | sample MGYA00237868_ERZ511482 | MGnify/ENA metagenome assembly ERZ511482 | reverse complement strand
ATCATTGTGCTTTTTGCCTCGATCTTAATCATTTCTATTCAAAATCTTATGCGCCATTTTAAACTACAAAAGGTATAACTGATGCTCAGGCATCACTGAGAGATATTGCATGCTACTGCTAGCTAGCAGTAGTTCCCTTCCTATATTGAATCCGCGGTACCGCGGAATCAATATAGCTGCGCAGCGGAAGATCACATCCAAAATATTCCATTTTATGCAATTCGTCAGTTTTCAAAGCGGACTCAATTGTGCATTGTAAATTCCGTTCTAAATTATAACAGGCCGCCACAGGCATTTTTTTTACCTTTCTGTAGGACAAGGGGTAGTAGTGATATGAGGTGCAGCGGGTGCCTAATGAAGGAATGACTGACGACGGATCCGAACCTTCTCGGATACTAGTCAGGCATATCCTGAAAAGGCAACTGCTAGCCGAATACAAACGGATGACCCGGTGCCGTTTCGCTTTTTTTGTAAGCGATAACGGGATGGCCCCAAACCAAAGCCCAAAATATAAGATCATGAAAATATGACGTAATCTGGAGAAACCAATCCACTGTCTAAAAGCATAAATAACTGTACCTTTGCAGAAAAAATCGATGATCATATATAATGTGACGGTAAGCATAGATACTGCGATAGAGCAAGACTGGGTGAAGTGGATGCAGGAGGTACATATGCCTGATGTAATGGCGGCGGGGTACTTCACGACTAGCAAGCTGTGTAGAGTGATAGGTGGTGATGAGATGGGGGTGACCTACGCAGCGCAGTATGAGTGTGAGTCGCTGGCAATGCTGCAGCAGTACGAAACGAAAGCAGCGCCTGCCTTAAGAGCGGATTACAAAAAAAGGTATGAAGGGAAGTATGTGGCTTTTCGGACGATGCTTGAAATATTGTAAATGAAGAATTTTTCTGCCATCGTTTTATTGTTTGTAGCCAATACTATCTCGGGTATTGCGCAGGGCATATCTATGATCGCGATCCCGTGGTACTTTGCAGAAAAAGGGATGATGCTTGCATTCGTACAAGCTTATTTACTGACTAATTTTTTGATCCTTTTTTGGGCACCGTACTGTGGTACACTGATCGATAAATACAATCGGAAACATCTCTTTTTAATACTCAATGCGGTGGTCGGAATTATCATTCTGAGTATAGCTATCATGGGATGGATGCAAGGCAAGCTGGAGTGGTACTGGGTAGTCTCCGTGTTCACCCTGACTTTCATAACCTACAATCTGCATTACCCGAATCTATATGCTTTTGTACAGGAAATATCGGAGAAAAAGTACTACGGTTCTATCACGTCCTATATAGAAATACAGGGACAGCTGAGTTCAATGCTGGCTGGGGCAGGTGCGACTATTCTCCTCACGGGAGTAAGTTCTGAGGGCTTGCAACTCTTAGGATACACAATGCGCTTGCCATTTACCTTGGAGCCTTGGAAGATTCATGAAATATTTTTGCTGGATGGGGCGACTTATTTGATCAGTTTCTTAGTTATCTTAATGATCAGATTTGTCCCGCTTAAAGAAAGGGTTACACAGAATATCGGCCTGCGTGCCCAGTTCAAAATCGGGATAGATTATCTGCGAGAAAACACTGCTTTATTGGTATTTGGAATAGCGTCTTATTTCGTTTTTGTAAGTATCTTGATGGAGGGCTTTTTTATAGGTGCAGCCTATGTCAAGGATCACCTGCAGGCAGATGGTTCGATCTATGCCTTTAGCGAAGTATTCTATGCTGTAGGAGCCGTGTTTACGGGTTTGACTATTCGATTTATTTTCAAGAAAACATCTATGCCCCTTGGCATTATTATACTTACTGCCATTGCTGCTTTGATCTTCTTTGGACTGTATGCGACCAAGAGCATAGCCGTACTTTTTGTGGCTTTATTTTTCATTGGAGTTGCCAATGCAGGAGTACGGATTTTGCGCACTACTTTTCTCTTTCAGAAAGTGCCTAATGAAGTTTTTGGCAGAACTGCTAGTATATTTGCCTTGAGTAATGTGACTTTTAGAATCATCCTGTTAAGTATCTTTTTGATACCCATATTTCATGAAGAAAATAACATCATTTACGCCTTTTTGGTGTTAAGTATATTCTTAGCAGTGGCTGTGCTGGTGTTATGGAAAAATTATCCGAAAATAATGAAAGTGGACAGCGTTTCTTGAGTGTGGGTTGAGTGTATACATATTGTATCATTTGCGAGCATTTTTACGTAAAATAGCGAAAATTCGCTAACTTTGAATAAATAAAAATAGCCTTATGAATTTTGAATTAACAGAGGAACAACTAGCAGTCAGAGATGCTGCCCGTGATTTTGCCCAGCGAGAACTCAAGCCTGGCGTAATAGAGCGCGATAAGACCATGACTTACCCTACTGAGCAAATCAAGCAGATGGGTGAACTTGGATTTTTGGGAATGATGGTAGATCCAAAATACGGTGGCGGCGGAATGGATACGATGTCCTATGTGTTGGCAATGGAGGAGATATCTAAGGTGGACAACTCTTGTTCGGTAATCATGTCCGTTAACAACTCCTTAGTTTGCTGGGGATTAGAGAAATTTGGAACAGAAGATCAAAAACAGAAATACCTAACTAAGCTTGTAACTGGAGAATGGATCGGCGCATTTTGTCTTTCGGAACCAGAAGCAGGATCTGACGCTACTTCTCAAACGACTACCGCGGTAGATATGGGTGATCACTATTTACTGAATGGGACCAAAAACTGGATTACCAATGGTAGCAGTTCGTCGTTGCACATGGTAGTAGCGCAAAGCGATCCAGAACTCAAGCACAAGGGTATCAATGTGCTCATAGTAGAGACATCTTGGGATGGAGTGGATATCGGTGCGAAGGAAGATAAGCTCGGTATAAGGTCTTCGGATACCCATACTATCATGTATAATAACGTAAAAGTACCTAAGGAAAATAGAATCGGTGAAAATGGATTTGGTTTCAAATTCGCAATGAAGGTTCTTTCGGGGGGGCGTATAGGTATAGCTGCGCAAGCGCTAGGTATAGCTGCTGGTTCATATGAGTTAGCCCTGGCCTATTCGCATGAGCGCGTTACATTCGGTAAGGCTATTAATAAGCATCAGGCTATCGCATTTAAGTTAGCTGATATGGCAACGGATATTGAAGCAGCGAAAATGCTGGTTTATAGATCAGCTTGGATGAAAGATAAAGGGATGAACTTCGATAGCGCAAGTTCTATGGCGAAGTTATTTGCATCTGACATTGCTATGCGGCACTCAGTGGAGGCAGTACAGATACATGGTGGATACGGTTTTGTGAAAGAATACCATGTGGAGCGATTGATGCGGGACGCGAAGATTACACAGATTTATGAGGGTACTTCTGAGATACAAAAGATGGTGATTTCTAGAAATGTAATTAAGGGTAATCTTTATGTAGAGACTCAGCCTAAGAGTATGCAGGAAGCGTAAATGGGCAGTTGGCGTTTCGCTTTTGTAAGATTCAAATCATAAAATATAGAATCCTACGCTTGGCTATCAGGCGTAGGATTTTTTTGTATCCATAATTTATCATGGAGTCCACTCTGAAAACTGACGAATGGCTTAAAATGAAAATTTCGCCAAAGGAAATATTTTTGGTTATGTGCGTTTTCGGAGTGGACTCATTATTCACAATTTATGTCTTAAATTTCATCTCCCCTCAACATTCGATATCGCTTTCTCGCCTCTACGGCAAAAGTGCTACCACTCATTTCAATAAATAACCGCTCGTAGAGTGCCTTTGCTTTTTCCTTGTCATTGAGCTGATTTTCATATAACTCCGCTAACTTGAATAATGCATTGTCAGCGCGTATCTCTTCAACATGTCCATCTACGATAGATTGGAATTTTTCTGCTGCCTTGACAAAATCTCTTTTCTTTAAGTAGATGTTTCCTTCAGAATAAAGCACATCGTCAACCAAAGTATGATCTTTATAATCGCTGCGGATGGTATCGAGTTTTTGAAAAGCCTCATCAAACCGATTTTGAAAAATTAAAAGTTCTGCATTTGAATAAAGCTCCATTACGGTAGCTGTGGTATCTAAACCAAGGTTGTCCATAATGAAAACAGATATGTCAATCGCATCATTAGAGATAAGCTTTGAAGTACTTGCTTTGAGAACTTTAAACTGTGCCTGCGCCCACTGGTAGTCACCCATGTAGTAGCTCAATTTTGCATTTCTATATCTGGCCTCGTGACCCAGCGCGTCATCTTTGAAGTCCTTGTCTACCTGTGCGTAGAGCAGCGTTGCTTCCCAGCGTTCTCCTTTCATAAGATAGAAATCTGCCAGACTTAGTTTGCCTTGTGCCAATGTAGTACTATTCATATTAGGGTATTCCACCATGGCTTGAAGTAGTGCTATAGCTTTGTCATAATCATTGAGATAGAATGCTTCTAGGTTTGCTAGCTCTAGAATGATACTAGCAGTGGTCTTAGTTCTGCCAAATTCATTTAGAAAAGTTTCATACTCTAGCTCTAGTGTTTTTAGATCTTCCATGGTATATGCATAGCCATCGGTAATCTTATTTTTCTTAGCGCGGAGAGATTGTCGTTTCGCGTCAAGATAGAAAGTTGAAGCAATTCCTTTTTCTACTACGATATAATCATAGGCTTCAATAGCTGCATCATAGTCTTTTGCATTGTACGCAATGTCTGCCAATTTAAATATACGACCACCGTTTTCGCTAAGCTTTATATCCAAAGCCTTAACTTGACGAAAGGCATTACGGTAATCTTTCTTCTGTACAAATAACCAAGTGAGCAATTCTGGATATTCAATGACCTCCTCATTGTCTTGGATAAACTGATAGAGTTGAGCTTGTAGCTCTTCGTATTCTTCATCGGTTTGAAGTTTTCGCTGAAAGACACTTTTAAGCGAATTGACTCTTTTAGAATTGCTGATCAAACTGCTGAGGTAATACTTTATCATCAGCTCTGTATCGCCTTTTCTGCTGTAGAGATCTCCAAGGTTATAGGCAAATAGGTTTTCATCCTTCAGCAGCTCCATACCTTTTTTGTAAGTTTCAATAGCCAGCTCATATTTTTTGAGGCCCATAAAACCATTGGCAAGATTGGTGATGTTATATCGATCTGCAGTTAATTTCTTTATTCCTTTTTGGTATTGCTCTTCGGCCTCCGTTTCTTTGAATTGACGTTCAAAAATATTTCCATACGTTACGTATAGTTGTACCTTTTTGGGATTATTTTTGATCTCTTTTTTGACCACATCTTCGGCTGTATCAAATTGTTCTAGTTTTATCAGACAGTCTATATAGCGCGTGAAGAAATGGCTGTTATTAGAATTCTTTTCGTAGAGACCACTGTACGTAGAAGCAGCCTTTTCGTACTCTCCGTTTTGGTAATATTGCTGTGCCAGTCTGGAATTTTGAGCCATCCCAGTTCCAAGAAAAATTCCGACAAAGAATAGGAGGGTCAGATACACCTTTTGGCAACTATGAAATGTTATATTCGTATGAATCATGGACACAATGTCTAGGTTAATAGTATAACTAATAGATAAGGATATATATTGTAAGCCAATTGCTGGGCAATCAGTACCTATCTCCATCTATTAAAAGACGAAATTAGCGCATTTAGTTACATTATAAGTCGATTTTTTTAGACAATCTTTTGTAAGAAATGTCCAAAGCTCTAATTATTTAAAAAGTTTATCATTTGTCGTCCCTGATTACTGCTATTAAACGTCTAAAAAGTGTATTTTTGAAGCAATTAAATAAATATTTATGGCATTCGATATTGAAATGATAAAAGCGCATTATGAGCGCCTACCTGAAAAGATTAAGAAAATAAAAGAAGTTCTCAATAGACCGCTTACGTTGTCTGAGAAGATCTTGTATTCGCATTTGCATGAGGAATCTCCATTGCAAGATTTTGGTAGAGGAAAAGATTATGTATTTTTTGCTCCAGATAGAGTAGCAATGCAAGATGCGACGGCACAGATGGCTTTGTTACAGTTCATGATGGCGGGAAAAGACAAGGTTGCAGTACCTTCAACAGTACACTGCGATCATCTAATACAGGCAAAAATAGGCGCAGATGCAGATTTGCAGCATGCATTGAATACAAGCAACGAGGTATTTAATTTTTTAGAGTCTGTTTCTGATAAATACGGAATAGGGTTTTGGAAACCAGGTGCTGGAATTATTCACCAAGTGGTTTTAGAAAATTACGCATTCCCTGGTGGGATGATGATCGGTACGGATAGTCACACGGTGAATGCAGGTGGACTCGGTATGGTAGCAATAGGTGTAGGAGGAGCAGATGCGGTAGATGTAATGGCGGGAATGGCCTGGGAACTTAAAAATCCAAAATTGATAGGTGTCAAACTTACTGGTAAATTATCAGGCTGGACGGCACCAAAAGATGTTATCCTGAGAGTAGCAGACATCCTTACTGTAAAAGGTGGAACTGGAGCTATCGTAGAATACTTTGGGGAAGGTGCACTGAGTATGAGTTGCACTGGTAAAGGAACGATCTGTAATATGGGTGCCGAAATAGGCGCGACTACTTCTACTTTTGGATACGATGAATCTATGGATAGATACCTTAGAGCTACGGACAGAGTAGATATTGCAGACGCAGCTAATAAGGTAAAAGAGCATCTCACAGCTGACGCAGAATGCTACGAGAATCCAGAAAAGTACTTCGACCAAGTAATAGAAATAAATCTTTCAGAATTGGGGCCTAAAATAAATGGCCCGTTCACACCAGACTTATCTACCGACGCAGGTAGAGATATGACTAGCAAGGCTAAAGAGAATGACTGGCCTATGGATGTGGAGTGGGCACTTATCGGTTCTTGTACAAACTCTTCTTATGAAGATCTTTCGCGGGCGGCATCTATAGCTCAACAAGCTCTAGATAAAGGCTTGAAAATAAAATCTGATTTAGGTATTAATCCTGGTAGTGAACAGGTAAGATTTACCGCAGCAAGGGATGGTATTATTGGCGTTTTTGAGAAACTCGGTTCAAAGATATTTACCAATGCATGTGGTCCATGTATCGGACAATGGGCTCGATACAATGATCCAATGAATGCACCTAAGAATAGTATTATTCACTCGTTCAATAGAAACTTCTCTAAGCGAGCAGATGGAAATCCGAATACACATGCATTCGTAGCATCACCAGAGTTGGTTGCGGCAATCGCTATTTCTGGTAGATTAGATTTCAATCCGATCACGGATACACTGACTAATGATAAAGGCGAAGAAGTGAAGCTAGATGAGCCAACTGGATACGAATTGCCACCAAATGGATTCGATGTAGAAGATGCAGGATTCAATGCACCAGCAGCGGATGGCAGTGGCATTGTTGTAAATGTAAATCCTAAGAGTGATAGAATACAATTGCTTACCCCATTCGAGCCTATCACGCAGGAAAGTATGCAAGGGATGAGAATACTCATCAAAGCTAAAGGAAAATGTACAACGGATCATATTTCTATGGCGGGGCCATGGTTGAAATTTAGAGGACACTTAGAAAATATATCTGATAACTGCTACACTGGTGCAGTAAACTTCTTTAATGACAAAACCAATACGGTTCTTAACACATTGAATGGAGAATATATGGGTGTGCCTGACTCTGCAAGAGCTTATCAAGATGCAGGAGTAGCAACAGTAGTATTTGGAGAAGAAAACCTCGGTGAAGGATCTTCTAGAGAACATGCTGCCATGGAGCCAAGATTTTTGGGTGTCAATGCTGTAATTGTAAAGTCTTTTGCGCGAATCCACGAGACGAATCTGAAGAAGCAAGGAATGCTTGCTTTGACATTTGTCAACAAGGATGATTACGAAAAGGCAAGGCAAGATGATAAGGTATCCATTCCAAACTTTAGTGAGATGGCTCCAGGAAAGACCTTGACTATTAGACTGGATCATGCAGATGGAACAAGTGAGGAGTTTGAAGTTAGCCACACTTACAATGCTGCTCAGATTGAATGGGTAAGAGCGGGTTCTGCTTTAAATAAAATCAGAGAAGAAGCAGGCGTTGTCTAATTCTTCTAAACGACAAATAAATTAAATGGAAGTAGCTGCCTTTGTCTAGGTAGCTACTTTTTTTGTTAGCTTTGGTTTGATAAACTAAAAATAATTTGGGTTTCAAAAAAGTAGATCTTAAGCCATATACTATACTCGGAGTGGATCCAGGCACGCAATACACTGGCTATGGTGTCATAGAGGTTTATAAAAAGGAGTTGCGTCTTTTGGACAGCGGGATTGTCAATCTTACCAAGATGGAAACACACCAAGAGAAACTACTCAGTATTTTTAAAAATATTAATTTTGAAATACAAACTTACATGCCAGTTTGTATGGCTATAGAAGCACCTTTCTACGGTAAGAATGTACAGTCTATGCTCAAGCTTGGTCGTGCCCAAGGAGCGGCCATTGTAGCCGCTATGAGTAACAATATTGAAGTTTCGGAATACATGCCGAAAAAAATAAAGCAATCTATCACGGGCAGTGGAAATGCCTCTAAAGAACAGGTAAGTGCCATGTTAGCCAATATCCTGAAGGTCTCTATGAAAGATAAAAAGCTAGATGAGACGGATGCGCTCGGCGCAGCAGTTTGTCATTATTATCAAATGAGCTCTCCTCTAGCAGGTATGAAAGGTGGCAATTGGGAGTCCTTTATCAAGAAGAATCCAGGAAAAGTTAAAAAAGTATAAATCTACCCAGATGAATAAGATCGCACTAAAAGGTATGGAGTTTTATGCTCACCACGGCTACTATGAGGAAGAACAAATCATGGGTGCATACTTTTTACTCGATATTGAGGTAGAAGTAGATTTTACAAAGGCAGGTAATAATGATAATTTGGCAGATACGATCAACTATGAAAATATCTACAGCATCGCTAAAGACGTGATGGGTAAACCTGCAAAATTATTAGAGTTTCTTGTGCAGCAAATAGAAGTGAAGCTGATACAGTATTATCCTTCGATTCGAGGGGTAAATATCGTGTTAGAAAAGCGGAATCCACCATTGGGTGGGCCAGTGTACTCTTCACAAGTAAGTATCGAAAAGCAATATTCAAAATCTTGTAGCCGCTGCAAGAAAAGTTTCTTATGCCACAATAATGCGGCTTGTTGGTGTCACAACTATACAACATCAGAGGCTGTAGCCGCTACCTTAAAAAAGGAATTTAGAGGCTGTTTATGTGAGGATTGCTTTTCAGAATACAGCAAATAGTATAGTATTTACGCAGTTTTTCAAAAATTAAGACTTCAGTAACTATTATTAGGCATAATATATGCGTTTGACTATTGAGACTATAAAATGGCTATCCTTAGATTGTCACATTGGCGCAAAGACATAGCGTTAGTTTTTATTTTAATTAACACACAAATTTATAAATAATGAAAAAATTATTTGCCCTATTAATGTGTGCCTCCCTGATGGCATGCGACGCGGCTACTTTACAGCGTACACTCGATACAGTCTTAGCAACAGATACCTTATCTAACTTAGATATTGGAAACGGTCTCAAGCAGGCTCTAGAAATTGGTGTAGGAGAAGGTGCAAACAAGCTTTCGGCAGCTAACGGATTTTTGAATAGTCCTTATAAAATATTATTACCTACAGAAGTAAGAAAGGTAACGGATAAACTCCAGAATATTCCTGGTTTTAATCTTGTAGAAGATAAAATGGTTTCGCTATTAAATGCAGCTGCGGAAGATGCAGCCAAGTCTGCTAAGCCTATCTTTGTAGATGCGATTAAGTCGATGACTTTTACAGATGCGACTAATATCTTGATGGGGAAGAACAATGCGGCTACTACTTATTTGCAACGTAAAACAACCAATCCATTGTACTCTGCGTTTTCTCCTGTGATTCAAAATTCACTAGACAAGGTAAATGCTACGGACTATTGGGCAAAGGCAATGAATGCTTATAACAAGATTCCTTTCGTACAGAAAGTAAATCCTGATTTGAAAGATTATGTTACGAAGATGGCAATGAAAGGTATGTTCAGTATGGTAGAAAAGAAAGAAGCAAATATTAGAACGGACGTTGGCGCAAGATCAACAGATTTATTGCAGAAAGTTTTCGCCAAACAAGACAAGTAGATACGAATTGCCGTCGTCCGAGATAATGTTGCGAAATAAAATGCGGGCGATTTAAATCATAAAAAAAAGGTGTATCGTTAATTCGGTACACCTTTTTTTGATATAGATCCAAAAGGCAGCTCTAGCATTATTAATACCATTTGTAGTTTGAAATGGTGTACAAGGTTTTAGATAGAAATGAACGACTGATGCCAAGTAATCTAGGTCTTGTAAACCCAAATAAGATGAGCACTGTTGCAAGCTTGCAACAGCTAGAATATGCTATTAAAAAAGCGCAATGATAGCCTGAGTTGTCATGTCCCGTCGTTCGACGAGATTAACAAAGAGATGGAATATTGGTATCATAAAATATATGCGTCACTTCATTTCAAATGGTATGAGGTGGTAGAAGAACTATTGAAGTCAGCAGAATAGATTATAGTGCTTTTTGTAAGTCATTCTTTTTTGCACTACAAGGTTCGCTTACTTATTTCAGTAAAAGACCAGGCGTAGCGGAAGCTAAAGCAGTGCAAGCGGAGCGCGCTAGGGACAAAGGGGTGCAGCGGCATTCCGATTTTTTTTATCGGGATATAGCGGAAGACCTGACCACATATTTTTTTGCGATTTTTTCATCGCATAAAATATAGTGGGTGGCCCCAACTAATAAAATACCTTCACCAAAAGTGCCAATCCAAAAAATACCAGTATGATACCTGTAATTTTTCTAGACCACTGAATATGTTTGTGGGTTAAGCGAGCACTTATCTTTTTGGCCAGCAGTGCTTTTACTAAATCAGTAAAGATGATGGTCGTCAAAATAGTCCCAAAGAACAGTGCTGCCTGTGCGTTATTAAAGGTGTGGTTGACCACCATAGTAGAGGTGACGCTAAACCAAAAAAAGACGGTGAATGGATTTAGAGTATTGATGATAAACCCTCTCGAAAAGAGATTGAAGTACGAACTTTTTCTTATCAATCTATTAGATTTGTCATATATGGGAGCTTTGCTAAGATAGGTGCCTATCCCGATGGCAATAAGAATGCCTGCACCAATGAATCCAGTCGAGTACGTGAAAGTTTGGTTTTGCAATAGCTCAGCCGCATAAGATATTCCGAAATAAACAAATAAAATATATAGTAAATCGCTCAGCCAGATGCCTGCGCCAACTATAGTGCCTGCTAAAAAACCTTCTTCCACAGCGGTCTGGATAATGGCAAAAAAGATAGGCCCTACCATAACGGTAAGCAGTAAACCTAACTTAAACCCTTCCCAAACTACGTCCATGAATGTTAGTGTAATATAGTTGCCAGCAGCTTGCGGCTACCTCCGTGATTTCTGAATTCGCATAAATATATACCTTGCCAGGTGCCTAGATTGAGCTGATGTTGCGTGATGGGAACTTGTATGCTGTGACCTACCAGTGCTGCTTTTACATGAGCAGGCATATCATCAGGCCCCTCCATAGTATGCGTCAGATCGGGATCATTCTCTGGAGAAATCTTATTGAATATAGTTTCGAAATCGACCCTCACACTGGGATCTGCATTCTCATTGATCAGGAGCCCTGCTGAAGTATGCTGGATAAATAAATGCAAAATTCCCGTAGCCGGCAAATCGTCTAAGACTTCCAATACGTCGTGCGTAATGAGGTGGAATCCACGGGGCAGTGCTGGTATAGAAAACGCTTTTTGTGTAATCATTGTCGTATAAATATACGCAATGCAACAGAAATCGGTAGAAAAAGGAGCCAAATTTAATAGGTAATTCCAGGACAGTTGATGGTGCCGAAGTAATAAACGATACTTACACCTAGCATGGCATAAAAATCATTATTTTTACTGTTTCCACGTTGTCTACCTGTTTCGCCGATGGGGTTTTCTAAAAGCTCTACTGAACGATCAGAGAGACTAACTGCTACATCGCCACGTAAATTTTCAAGATCATCGTACTCAGGATAGGTCTTACTCACGTCATCTATATAGTCGGTAAACAGCTTGCGTGAGCTTACCTCCACCTCTATACTCCACTGATAGTTGATAGAGTATTTTATTCCCCCACCGTACACAAGTCCAGCATCCACGGTGGTATATTCCTCCGCTATGAACTGACCTTCCGTGCCTAAAGGGCGCAGGTCGTAGACCGTTCCTTCAAATTCGGTTTGAGGATTGTAGTAAAACACATTGAAACCTGCAAAAAGATATGGAGAGAAAAACTGTTTTTTACTACCGTGTACATAAGGAAGAAAGTTGAATTCAAACTGCGTAGCAACGTCTATTATATTCGAAGTAAAATTCAGATTGCGCTGTATTTCAAAATTGTTTTCAGAGTTTGCGTCGCTACCACTTATTTTTCCACCGCAAATACCCATGCGTAAAGCCAATCTCTCATTGAAGTTGTACCTTCCGAATGCGCCTCCTGCGATCCCAAGTTGAGTGAGTTCGTTATCTGTATTGAGGTCGCCAAAGTAGTGCATCCCGCCCAGCCAAGCACCTGCCTCCCAGCCTTGCTGAGCGTTGAGGCCAAGGGTAAAACATAGACTTAATATTAAAATGACAATTATATTTCTCACAGGAGCTTGTTAAAAACTAATAATATTGCAGTTTTAGGGACTGCAAAGGTAGTGTATGAAACGTAAAACTTGCATAAATAATGCCTAGCTGTATTATTTTTTATTAAAAATGTTAACATCTGTTTTGCTTTTTCAATTTTAGCGTAATTTTGGGGATTAGATCGACAAGTGTATCCTTTTGTGATAATCATTGTCTAATAAAGGAGTTAGATATACTTAATAATAGAAACATAAAACAAATAAAATGAAAAAGTACTTTAGTCTCGTCATACTCAGCTTGATATGTGTGATGATATTTTCGTCATGCCGTACGCGAACGACACGTTCTGCATTGAAACATGGAGAAATTCTCAAGACCAACCTTGATTCTTTTGATAAGAATAGAATGAAGTTAAGCGCCAATCTGGTAGAAAGTCTAGAGGAAGCTGGCGAGTCTTTACTGACAGATAATCCTGATATACCACAAGTTTCTAAAGATTTTGAAAAGGAGTGGAGAGCTATCATGAAGAGATACGATAAGCTGAAAAGTGATTTTGAAAGTATTGGTAGCAGTTCGACCGCATATTTTGAGGAGCTTAATTCTTTGAGTGGATCTATTAATAATGAAACGCTGCGTAAAGAAGAGTTGTCAAAAAATAAGGAGTTAGAAGTCAAGTGGAGATCAACTTATCAGGAAGCTGACAAGGCGATCAATAAGGTTACCACGGTTCTCGAAAATGGCAATGACTTTCACATGGTATTAGTGGCGAGCAGTATCCGTCAGAAACTCGAGCAAAATGTCGCTGATCTAAAAAATATGTCTGAGCAAGCAAAATTATTATTATCTGACCTAGCTGTTTTTTCAGACGAAGGAAGAAAGTTGATAGGGTAGTATAAGAAGTATATTTTGGGAGTGCCACCAATAGGAAAAGCCAATCATGAAAATGATTGGCTTTTCTTATTGGCGTCGGGCTCTATCGTGGTGCGCTGCGCTCCCGTCCTGCTGCTCCATTCTTCCGCAGCACGACCGACCCAGAAAGTGGGTCGCACTTTCGATCCCTCACTCAGTAGGAAAAACAGTACTATTATGTTACGCTTATCGGTGTTTGCAATATTCGATTGCTGATTTTCCCATAATAGCCTCATTCACTGCAAAAGAGCGGATCTAGCTCTCTGGGATTGAAAAGGAGCAAGATCTCAACTCTGTGAATTACTCAAGCTGATTTGATCCGCATATCCCGAGCCAAAATGCACAATATAGTGGTCATTTAGAATGATCGTCATTTAGAATGATGGTTATAATGGTCAAAAATAAACCTGAGTTCACTAATCTTTATTTACTTCTTCATACAAACTGTCATCATCCAGCATATATTCCAATATCGGGCGACACTTATTTTTACAAGCAGGGTAGAAATCCTTATGCACCTTTTCTTTGCCATTGAGTGGATTGCCCCACCAAAATTCAGCAATTGCGATAGGTCTTATTTGATTTTGAATAGCGTACTGGAGCAACTTTGGCGCAGCACATTCCCCAGATGCAGCAGGTGGTTTCCCGTGGGAAGATTCTTCAAATACGTTTAATAGATTTTTCTCTACACCATGAATATTGACAAAGTGGTAGCTTTCAAAAAGCTGCTTTTGCGTGGCGAGAGAAAGGAGTCTTCGTTTTTCTTTGAGCTGCTTGATCTCTCCTATATCGGTAGAGATATTTAATTCATTTGTAATAACCGTTATAGCGGTCATGTTTTTATTAATAAAATAATCATCTGTAGCATCATCAAATATGGAAGGCGTAAATCTATCGCAAGCAACTCCACGAGAAAGGCGCCCAGAATTAGTTCCTAAATATCCATAAGCGCTATTCTCTTTTTGAACTACCAAAATGCCAAACATTTTTCCCTTACGGGTACGGAAATCGTAGTCCCAGTTATCGGAAACGGTAGGAATAAAATCTTGAAATTCTGTAGCAGCGATTTTAGCTATCTCGGGGATATGGGTTCCGAAAGGGTTATTCAGCGTTTCAGGAATATGAACTTTAGATATATCCGTTTTGAATTCGAAAATTAAATTGTTATCCATCAAATTGCTCCATTCGTTTTACACGCAACGCCAGGGTTAGATCCTTCCTACACATGCTGTGCTGATAAACTGAAAGTCAAGAATAAACTTTGTATAGCTAAGCGTTTTTTTTGCATCTTAGCATTATCTTTTTTGTGTATACAATACCAAGATAAGCATAAATGGTGGGTAAAGAAAACAACTCTATTCTTCGGCGGTTAAATAAAGGTCTAGTTTCACCTCCGCATAGTTTTCCTCATTATTATACACTTCGAGGATGCGCTTTTCATCCCATCTATATTTAACCCAATTATTAGGCTTTATTTTAGGGTCTCCTTTGAAATAAAGTTGCGTCGCTAGTCGCTGATATCCATTAACTCCATCTATGAGATAGTGGATGTGTTTTGGTCGTCCAGCATAGGGCGGGGGCATGAAGGTCTTGAACCAGTACGCCCCATTTTCATCTGTTTTGATTTTACCTCGACATCTAAATTCATCGGAATCCATATCATATTTCTTCTTATGATCACAGTGCCATACATCAAGCTCCACATTTTTTAAAGGCTCTTTACAGTCGCTACCAAATACATGCCCGATTACTTTGAGCGGCACCTCCGTGTTATTGCCTGTATAGGAAATATCGTTTCTCCATGGAGCGCCTTCTCTAAAGAATGGCCCGAGCATATCTGTACTTGTAGCGCAGTCCGTTTCAATTGCCGCTTCTCCTTTAATTAATTTGAATCCACTGACAGATGCTGCAAAGGCGCTGATGCCTAACACTTTTATTAATTTTCTTCTTTGCATGATGGTTGGTTGATGTACCACAGTAGAACTTATAATTATCGGATTTATTGCTATGGATCAATAGCTCTTTGGCTAGGTACGCTACCAAACACCCGCTCAAACCCCTTATAAGCAGCCAAATGCAA
>ENA-ORXT01004005-ORXT01004005.1-marine-metagenome-genome-assembly--contig:-NODE-4005-length-15636-cov-46.504210_pt1 | contig 15636 bp, 12 predicted proteins | sample MGYA00237868_ERZ511482 | MGnify/ENA metagenome assembly ERZ511482 | reverse complement strand
AGCCACAATCCATGAGGCCGATTTGTAAAACGTCACAGCCGCAGGGTTAGCCTTTGCGTAAAACAACTTTTCTACTTTCGGTACTCCGTCGTGGAGGCCGACCCTGCGGGCAGTCCTAATTGCCCGATAGCTACTTTCGGCAGACCCGCCCTAAAACTAGGATGATGGGCTGTGAGCCTATCCGCTTGGCGATCCCCCGCCGAAAACGCCTCTCCCGATTAAAAGGTATCCATGTCCGTGCTATTCTCTTGCGCAATTCTTACAACTCTGCGTTAGTTATAACATTGCTTTGGCTATCCTGCTGCACACCCCCATATTCCCTCTACGGAGCCTGCCTTGCGCCCTATTTTGACCGCCCTCATACCGCTTCTAACTCTGACAACCTGCTTCGCGCTGCCAACGTCTGCTGCGGCCCAATCCAATTCCGCGATGAGTTATGACGCCTCGCGCAATGTCTTCACAATGGCGCCAACAATCAAAATGGTCACGCCGGGCGTTGTGTCCATTTCAACAGTCCAGACTGAAGTAGAAGATGGAAGCACGGTCGGCGGTATAGGGTCGGGCGTGATTATTGACGCCGCTGCGGGTCTTATCCTGACGAATAATCATGTCATTGAAGACGCGAAAACCATTGATGTTATCCTGTCAGACAAACGGCGTTATCGCGCAACGATCCTCGGACAGGATCCCGAGACAGATCTCGCCCTACTACAAATTCCCGGAACAAATTTAACAGCCCTGACGACCTCCGCATCCGATGATATTCAAGTCGGCGATTTAGTTATCGCGGTCGGCAATCCGTTTGGCCTGAGCCATAGCGTCAGCACAGGCATCGTTTCGGCCATCGGGCGCACGGCTGATGATCCTCTGGGATATTCCGATCTCATCCAAACGGATGCGGCCATAAATCCCGGAAATTCCGGCGGCGCGCTTGTCAATTCAGCCGGAGAATTGATCGGTATTAATTCTGCCTTGATCTCCAAACAGAATGGCGGCGGCGGGATCGGCTTCGCCATTCCCGCACATACATTCCGCGCAATCTCAGCACAGTTACAAGTCTACGGCGAGGTCAAGCGGGGCTCTCTAGGCGTTTTAATTTCTCCGGTGACGCAGAACGCGCAAGCGCGTTTGAAACTGCCTCATTTGAACGGCGCGCATATTGTTGAAATCACCGCAGATGGGGCAGGCTTCGACGCGGGGTTAAGGGTCGATGATGTTGTGACGCGCTTTGGCGAGCGCGAGATTGGGAACAGTTCCGACTTACGCTACGCCGTCGGCCTTCTTCGGCCTGATACGGTCGCAAAGCTCACCTACTTCCGCGATGGCGCGACGTCGGAAATAGATATTATCGTTCGCGAAAAGGGCTATGTCAGAACAGCAAATATTGGGGTTTCTCCGGAGATTACCTCAGAGCTCACCCCGATAAATTAGCGAGCCAAACTAACGCGACAGGACGGCGTCGCAAATTTCAATGGCGGCCTGTAAAACTTCGGCAATGCCTAAGCCTGTGGTGTCTAACAAATGCGCATCTGCCGCCGGTTTCAATGGCGCGGCCGCGCGGGTGCTATCGCGGGTATCGCGTTCAATTAATTGCGCCAAAACATCGTCAACGCTGAGGGTTTCACCATATCCTGTAAGCTCTGCATGACGGCGTTTTGCGCGCTCAATCTGAGTCGCGGTAACATAGAGTTTCACATCTGCATCCGGGCAAATTACTGTGCCAATATCGCGCCCGTCCAACACCCCGCCTTTGGCAGCGAAACTGCGCTGGAAATCAAACAGCGCAGCGCGCACACCGGGATGGATGGAAACTTTGGACGCTGCCGCGCCTATGGGGCCGGATTTCAAAATCGGGTCAGACAAGTCTTCGGCGATAATAGATTTTGCGGCGCGGGTACCGTCATCAGAATTTTCAACATCGCCGCCCGCGTCCAATACCCGTTTCGCGGCCGCGCGGTAGAGCTTACCCGTATCCAAATATGGCAAACCGTAATGCGCCGCGAGGCCCTTGCCCAACGTGCCTTTGCCGGACGCAAATGTACCGTCAATCGCAATAACGGTCATGAAATATCAGCGCCGAGGCGGTTCATGAGGTCAAAGAAAGTCGGAAAACTTGTCGCAATCATGGAGGCATCATCAATCGAAACCTGGCTATTTGCAACACAGCCCAATATTAGCGCACTCATGGCGATGCGGTGATCATGATGGGTCTTGACCAATCCGCCGCCGGGCACAACGCCGCCCGTGACTTTCAAGCCGTGTTCCAGTTCTTCGACTTGAACGCCGTTCGCACTCAGCAGCTCAGCAGTGGCTGTGATGCGGTCGCTTTCTTTCACGCGCAGTTCGCCAATGTCGTCCATAATTGTCGTGCCATTCGCGGCAGACGCGGCAACCGCAAGAATAGGGTATTCGTCAATCATAGACGCCGCGCGTTCGGGCGGCACGGTGATGCCGTGCAGCTTGGAATATTTGACATGAATATCGGCAATGACTTCACCACCGGATTTGCGGAAATTATCGGCTTGCACATGGCCGCCCATTTCGGTGAGGCAATCAAACAAGCCCGTCCGCGTCGCATTCATCATAACGTTTTCGACAATGATGTCCGAGCCGGGCGTTATAAGCGCGGCCACAATCGGAAATGCGGCAGAAGACGGATCTCCCGGGACATTTATTTTTACGGCTTTCAATGCCACAGGGCCTTCCAATTTGATCACATCCGCGCCGTTACGCTTGGTCACCTCAACCTTCGCGCCAAAAGCCCGCAGCATATTCTCCGTATGGTCTCGTGTCGGAATAGGTTCGGTAACTGTCGTGGTGCCTTTGGTGTTCACCGCTGCCAACAGAACCGCAGACTTAACCTGCGCCGAGGCAATCGGCGGTGTGTAGGTTGCGGGCTCAAGCCGGCCATCGCTCTCCAGCGTGACGGGCAGACGTCCGCCCGCCTGCGAGGTCGCGCTGACGCCCATATCTCGCAACGGATCCAAAATTCGGTTCATCGGCCTGGACGACAAAGACGCATCTCCTGTGAAGGTCGCGCGGATTTTATACCCCGCGCAGGCCCCCATTATCAGGCGCACGCCTGTGCCTGCATTGCCGCAGTCTAAATCCACGCTGGGGGTTTGCAATCCTTTTGGACCGCAGCCTTTAACCGTATAAGCGCCCTCGCCTGTTCTAGTCACGACCGCACCCAGAGCCTGCATGACAGAGGCCGTCGAGAGAATATCCGCGCCTTCGAGCAGGCCTGCGACGTGAGTAGTGCCCTCCGCCATAGCGCCAAATATCATAGAGCGATGACTTATTGACTTATCACCGGGCGCGCGAACGGTCCCGGAAAGGGGTTTAGATTTGCCTGACGAACTGCGCATGAGGGGCAAGTGCCTCCATTGATTGTTGACTCAGAAAAGCCAAACGCTAAGAGGCGCGGGTCTCGCAAATTCGTAACCTCACCGCAAGCGTTTCCGCAAGACATCACACAAGGCATGAAGAAGGTGTCCAACATGGCAAAAGTCGATATCGGCACAAAACGGGTTTGTCCCGAATGTGAAGCCAAATTTTACGATCTGACGCGCAATCCGGCCGTGTGCCCGATGTGTCAGAACAGCTTTGATCCGTCAGAGCTGGACCCGAATGTTGTTCTACCGACAGCGCCGCTCAAGCCGCAAACGTCCAAAGCCGATGATGACGACGAAGATGATGTAGAAGACGCGGTCGAAGTTGATGAAGAAGACATCGATGAAGATGAGCAAGCTGCGAAAGAGCTGGAACTTGACGGTGACGACGCCGCGATCATTTCCGGCGGTGCAGGCGATGATGAAGAAAAACCTGAATTTGACGGCTTCTCAACCGATGAAGACGAAGATGAAGACGCGGCGCTCGTTGCTGACGATGAAGAAGACACATTGCCGCCCGGCGCAGCGGATGATGATGACGATGAAGAAATCGAGATTTAGGCCATCTCGCGAGCCGGATTGTTTCGGCTCGCAAATCCCGCTTGCCACGCCCCGTGCCGGGCGTTAAACGGCGCGACCAAACTTTGGATATCCACACGCTGGATATTCGAGCCGAATGGATTTCATTCGGGGCCTTAGCTCAGCTGGTAGAGCGCTTCGCTGGCAGCGAAGAGGTCAGGGGTTCGACTCCCCTAGGCTCCACCATTCCTATTCCGTAAACCATTGAAATATATAATATAATACCTAGCGGAATATTGTTGTTCATACCTTTGTTCATACTTTCGATATGAAAATCTGCTTATTTTACCCCAATAACCCCCGCCAATTCGTTCAGCATGGCTTTTTCGTCTTGGGTTTGCATCAATAGCTTAAAGGTCATCTTTTCGGCTTGCTTGTCGGTGAGTTCCAGCTGGCCAAGCTCTTGGCCGCTTTCATAGGCCTCTTGCAGCACATCGAAGAGCTTTTCTTTCCATGCGGTGTCTGAACCGTCCAAATGTTTGCCTTTGGTTTCCAGCGCCAAGAGTCGCGCCGCGCCGCCGTCGCTGTCCAATTCCATCCAGCACAAGAAGTCAGGGAAGACTTTGGCCCGCTTCCAGCCTTGTAGGAAATAGTCCTTCTGAGCGCTTACGGCCACGCGGTGCCACCATTTGAGCGGGTCTTGTCCGTCTAGGTAGATTGCGGCTTGCTGTTCTAGGCTGTTCAGCTGTGGGGCATAGATTTTTTCATAGAGCGGTTTTTGCAGCTCTTTACCGTGCGAAGTAAGTAATCCAGCGCCGCGCGGAATGTTGATTGTGATGCTGTCTTTCATCGCAAAATCCATACCGCTACCCAAGAGGCGGAAAGTAATCTCGCCTGATTTGACCTTGGCGCGGAATATAATTTCGGATTGCTCTTCGATTTGTTCGCGCAAATCCGTCTTGATCGCATCAATAAGACTTAGCTTGCTTTTCTCTAGCCGGGCTTCGTTATATTCAGGGCGGGCCAATAGGGTGGCCATCGCGTCGTTCAAAATGCGTGCGGCCTGCCAAGGGTTAGGCACTAGGTCGATTAACTTACGGATTAAGAACGATTGCCCCAGCTGATTGATTTTTGCCGCCAAATGCTGAACCGCTTGGGGTTCAATTTCATGTTTCACCTTTTCGGATGGGCTGGTCGCCAAGAGGTCATATTGCTCTTCGACTTCGACAAGCTGTAACACGGTGCGTGTTGATAGGCTCAAATCATCGGCCAGCGTAACCGTATCGGCTTTACGGTAAGATAGCGCCTCCCAATCCAGCGCCCCCAATATATCGCGGTCATAGTCGATGGGCCGTGCATCCGTTCCGCCGCTAGCATTTGAATCGCGGACTAGCACGCGGGGCAGAAGAATTTTCCGCCCCTTCCATGCCTTGCGGCGTTTCAACGTGATTTGCTCCATCGGCACGCTATCGGTGGCCCCGCTTGCGCCCAGAATGAATTGATCGACTTCCGTCATCCCTTCATCTTCCAAGCCCTTACGGATTCGGTTTACAACGTCCTTCACGTCTTGATCGAGGCAATGCACATAGCACATATTCAGGCTTTTGATATTTGCCCGCCGCGCATAAGGCTGGCGCAAAACGCGGCCTATCATTTGCGTCATGGCGGTTTCAGATTTGGACGTAGAGAGAACGGCCAGCACATAAGCAAAGGGGCAATCCCAGCCTTCCCGCAATGCGTCCTTTGTGATGATAACGCGCACGGGCGAGTAAGGCGACAAAAGGTCTTCGCCAGCGATCTCATCTTTACTAGCGGATTTAACGCGGATGGCGTTGGGCTGTAGTCCAAGCGTGCCAGACATATATTCGCGCACGTCTTCACTGTGCAAAAACTTATTATCCCGTTGTTCTTTGCCCGTGCGGTCTACGCGGACTAGCAGAATAGGACGGATATAATCGCCCGTGGTTTTTTTGTTTTTTGTGGCGTCCTTATCTAGGCTTTGGGTTTGCTCCCAAGCGTCTTCCAGCGCCGCTTTCCATGTCTTGCCCAAATGGTCATCAATAACGATAGGAAGCTTAATCATCTCTTCCCGCAAGAGCGCCATTCCCGACACATCGCAAAGCACGTTAGAGCCATGTGAGCGCATGTTAGGCGTTGCCGATAGCTCTAGGATGAAAGACGGATTAAACCCTGTCAGCGTGTCTCTCGCGCCTTCTGAATAGGCTTTATGCCCTTCATCCACCACGATCATAGGCCGCAAGAGTCTAAGCGTGTTGCCAAGGCTTTGCTTTATCGCAATCCCAGTATTGACGCTGGGCTGGAAGTCATCACCTAAGTCATATCGGTCGAGATTCGGCGTTGCCTGCCAGAACGCATTAAGCGCGGCGTAATCATCCACATCTGGGAAAAAGTCTGAATAGCTGCCGCTGTTTTGAAACATCTTAAGCACGTCTTTGGTTTTACGGTTAGAAGCCTGCAACATCATAAGCATGACGCAAAGATGATTGTCCGTATCTTGCTTAGTGAGCGTTGCCCCTTTTTCAAAAAACTTCACCCGTCCGCCAGACGCACGTTCTAGCATTTGCCGATAAGGATGACTCTTCTTTGATAGCTGCGCTTTCGTCTGTTGGTAGATGGCGCTGGACGGCACAATCCAAAGCACCAGCCCCGTTTGCCGTTTGAAATAGCGCGTCTGAATTAAGTCCACCGCCTTAGTCGCCAAGAGCGTCTTACCGCCGCCTGTCGGCACTTTCAGGCATAGCGATGGGATAGGCTGCCCTAACCCGTCATAATAGCTTTTATGCGCCAAGCTGGACGCCACTACGCCTTGCGTTTGGCCTGCCTGCCACGCCGCTGTGGTGTAATCGCCCAGCGTTGGATTTTTCCCTTTGGACTGCTGAAAGTCGTAATAGTCAAAAGCGTCTGATTTTTCAGATTCTAAAATACCTAGATAACGCTCCAGCGCGTCCAATACATCCAGCTGATAATCCTTAAGACGCATGGCTAACCGTCTACCCCATCGCCCATTATGCGGTGGATGGCATAAGGCAGTTGGCAAAAAGTCATATCATAGTCGCGGGTTAATTCTGTCTGGCCCATATATTTCGCCGCCGCAAAAACATAGCTCGGCTTTCTCGTCTTATTACCCGCCGCGATGGTCTTTACCGTTTCCATATCCAGCGCCGCATCATGGCTCTTCATAAACACGCCATCAGCCTTATAAATCAGGTGCAAGCGAACGCCGCCGACTTCCCCAATAAACCAATCCTTAGCGGCTTTCTTAGGCGCTTTTCCCAACGCCTCGCCTGTCGCCGTATAAGCGATATAGCTGGCAAGCTGGTCATAAGCGGGCATAGCGCCGCTCTCGCCAAAGAAACTCTCCATATCAATCGGCTCGCCCAAATCGCAATAGGTGAAAGAGCCTCCCAATCCGTTTTTGAGGGTGGCATCCTTGGCATTCGGAACGCCTTTTATCACCCGCCGCATCCGCTCCGCTGTAATCGTATCGGCATAATCTTCCGTCTCAACTAAGATAAATTTGCGGTTGCCGCCGTCTTCCGCATTTAACGCTTGGACAGCATTGGCAGTGGTGCCGCTTCCTGCGAATGAATCGAGAACAATTGCGTCTTTATCGCCCGATATTTTGAGTACCCTCTCAACAAGCGCTGTAGGTTTTGGGAACTGAAAGTCATTTGCTAGACCTAACTTTCCAAGTTGAACCGTTCCAGTTTCATTCAAAAACTCTGAGCCTTGCCAAATGGTCTTCGCCTTCACAGTTTTTTTTCTGGCTCGTTGCATTACAACCAATTTATCGTTGCGGTTTTTTCTACCAATTAGGTCAGGTGCTTGTCCTGACAAAATAGAGTTTTCAATTTTCTCTTTACTCCATCGCCAACAACCGTCTTCACCTTCACTATTTGATGGCAGTGCCATGTGTGGAAACCCGTCAGTTTTCACTAAAGAAATGTAGTGATGATCTGTATCAAATGGCTCTTTAGATAAGTATATTGGATAGAATAAGTTAGGGCGATTATGACGCCCAAACTTTGGGTTTCTATTTCGCAATTCCCAAAGCTCGTAACCTCCACGTTCATCTGAATATGGCGCTTCACCACGCTCGTCTAACTCTGACAATCCACCATTTCCCTTTCCATAGAGAAACAAAAACTCGTGAGTTTTGGCAATTGCTCCATATGTTTGTCCACGCTTATTACTCTCAACAATAACATTAGCTAAATATGCTTGCTCCCCAAAAATTTCGTCTAATATTTTTTTTAGGGAATGACTTTCGTTATCGTCTAAGGACACGGCAATAATACCATCGTCACTTAACAACTCGTTCAAAAGGGTAAGGCGTGGCCACATCATACAAAGCCATTTATCATGACGCTCTAGGTCTTCGCCATCGACAACTCTTCCAAGCCATTCCTTCATCAAAGGAGAGTTTACATTGTCATTATAAGCCCAGCCTTCATTACCCGTATTATAGGGCGGGTCGATATAGATCACGTCGACCTTCCCTGCATATTTAGGCAAGAGCGCCTTAAGCGCGTGAAGGTTATCACCGTGAATTATCAAGTTATCATCCAGCGATGGCCCAGCGCCGCCCGGTAAAGACTTCCCCGCATCAATCTTAAGCTCCCGAAACGGAACGCTTAGATGATGGGAATAGACAAATGGCTTACCCTTAAAGTCTAGCGTCGGCATGGAAGTCCCCTCGATTTTCTGGCAACCTAGAGTCCATAGTGGAAACGTAAAGCGATAAGGTGAGAAGTGATGCTAGAAATTGAACATGATAAAACGGCAAACAAGCAGCCTTATATTGAGTGGCAACAAGTCGAAGGGGCTTACAAGCGGGCTTGGATTCAAAAAAGAGAGGGTGACAAAGACTGGGCGGGGACTGGGCGCTATCTGAATGTTGTGCGCTGTCAGGAAAAAGGGCGTGTAGGGGGAAACCCGACTGACTTTCCGATCTATAACGATTTACCCGATGAAGAAATTTTGCTGGCATTTGTTCATTCGGTCTCTGCAATTACAGGCGCAAAACTCATCTAAGCGTTTTCCGTTTTCATGGCGTCTTGGATTAGAGCCACTAATTCTTCCCGCGTTTCGGGTAATCCGTTGGCGGCATTTTCATTTTTGCGGTCGTGAAGGGAAAGCATTACATGGCGCTGGCGCTCCACCGATAGCGGGCCATAGTGATTATAGGTCGTGCTTACATCATCATGCCCATAGTTTTGGCTCCACGCCTTAAACTCTTCATTTGTTATTTTTCTATCATAGGAAAAGGCGGTGAGAGTGTGTCTTATGGAATGCGGCTTCACATATTCCAGCCCAATTTCTTCGAATGCCTTCCGAATTATTTTTCTTACAGGCTCCGCATTTGCCCAACGCTGTTTTGTGAGCCCTTCATAATAGAAGCGGTCATTTTCATCATGATGTCTCGCGTTGGACGGAAAAAGCGGGTCTAAATCTGTAAAGCCCAAATCAGTTCGCAGAAAATCTATATAATCCGCCAACTCTTGGATGATTTCATCGCCAACAGGGAAGAACCATGTTGGGATTATTTTCCCCCCTTTCGTATGGACAATATCAGGGTCTTGAATGGCTTCGCGCTTGGCAATATCAACAAGTCCCAGCGTCATTGTTATCATTGCCCCATCGCGAGCTGCTGTGAGTAGTAAGAAAGCCAATATGGCCCGATTACGCCGATCTATGGCAGTGACTTTAGGCATTGCATTTATTGCGTCCTTATATGCTTGGACGGAGTGAAATTTAACAGGCTTTCGGCTTTGCCCAGCGCGTCTATCTCTTTCGCTTAATCGTAAAGCGTGGACGGCTTTGTGGGCGTGTTTCTTTTTCAAGTGACCCTCTAGCGCCAAATATTGGAAGAAGCCCTTCACATGGCGCATAATGGTCAGTCGGGTGCGTATGCTTATCGGGTATGTTTCCAAGCCTGTCACGAAAGCCAACGCCATTTCGTAATCAAAGCTATCCAGATCAACAAAGCCTGAAACTTCTTCAAATCGTTTTATGGCCCTTAGCTTGGGGTCGATGGTGGATTCTGCGCGGCCCTGATAGACTTTCAAGTCTTCCGCATACCGCATCTTTAGTCGCTCATTTTTGGGGTTCACTTGCGCCATGTTTTAGCTCCTTTGAAAGTGCATGATTAAGAGGGGAATTGAGATTGCTATTCTGTTGCTTTGACGGCTCTTAATCTTCGCTGGATTTTTCGATGAAACGACGTTCAAGCTTTTGAATATTCTTCTTCACATCGCCGCGCCCAATCGTTTCTCCGCAATCAATGCACTCGCCTTGCAGTTTGATTTTGTCCGTATTGGATTCGTTGATTTTGAATGTCCCGCTTTTGACTTTACGGGGTCCGCTACATGTGAAGCAGGGGAGCGTATCTGGCGCTTTGGGCCATTTTCTAGCCGCTTGCCTATCTTCATGAAATTTTCGCAAAACAGGGCCGTGAACCATATAAGGCCGTTTATCGTCCAAAAGTTCCAAGCCATTGCGCGTCCAGCCTCGAACCGTTGCAATGTTCACGTCATAAAGCTCCGCCGCCTGTTTGAGCGTATAGCTACGGTTAGACTTGGCTTTTCGGGGGTCATAGGTGCGCTGCATTACGCGCCTATGTGGAGTCTGTTGTTAGGCTTTCGATATAGGCTTCCAGATCATCAACCCTTATCAGAGTTCGCGACCCGGCCTTTAGGCGCTTGAGCTGGCCACTTTCGAAAAGACGGTAAATTGTGGAGCGGCCTAGGCCTGTCAGTTTGCAAGCTTGGGGGATGTTGACGGTAAGGGTTTTAATCATGTGATGCTGTCCATCGCTGGCTATGCGGCCAGTAACGCACGCTGGGGAATCCCATCGCATTTCCTATTGTTCACATGAATTCAAAAGGCTCTACCCGCAAAAACTAACCGAAAAATTGCGGGGTAGATCTATGACTAAAGAGGTTTCCGACCTTTTGCTAAAGACCGTTCCATTGATTTGAAGCTACTCAATCCGGCGAATTCAAAGACTTCGTCAGCGAACTTCACGACGTAATATTTTTCTTCCCTAATCATGGATTTGGCTGTCTCAAATATATCGCGGTCGGAGGGCATTTTGATAGTTGAAATGAAAACGTCTAGCGGTTCTTTCGAATCAAGAATGAAGTCGAGGTCGTAATTATCACTATAGTCGAGATTGATTTTGCTCCCGAGCTTTTCGTTACTTTCGCAAGCTTCCAATAAAAAGTCTTTCAAAACATATGCGGCGTTTTTGACTGCTTCGAAATAATAAGCCCGTTTTCGGTCTAAGTTTTTTACTGCTACTTTGGAGGGCAAAACGCCCATTAGTCTGTAGGTATTTGCTCTTGCCAACTGTAACGCTAATTTACGCCCTGATTTTATCCATACTTCGTTTGGGTAGTAATTTTCGATGTGTAGAGGCAATGCTTCATATGCGGCATAGTGGAGAAGTAATTTACTGAGGCGGGCCTGTAATCTCATCCAATCGTCAGATTCACGCTCATGCTTATCCAACTCTATGTCGATGTCCATTATTTCGCTTAAACGTCTTTTTTCTGGATCACTATAACTCGCATGGGTTTCGTAAAAAAATGCTGGGTCTTGAAATTCGTCTAGCCATGCCAACCAAATAAGGCTTGCGGTGCCTTTGAATTTTGAAACACTCATTTCCAGCGTTGGTTTGTCCATTGGCTAGATATATCCAAAAATTTCGCGTTAGGCCATCAGCTGAATAATTTTCTTTGAGCTTCCAAATGAGAATTCCGACCACCGCTCCATTAAGTCGCGCCGTTTTTCAATGGCGCTGGTCCGTAAGTAACTGGCCTCGACTTCGTTTCCGATTTTATGCGCCAGCGCCATCTCAATAACTTCACGTTGAACGCTTGTCTTGTCAGTTGCCCATGATTTGAATGTGGCTCTGAAGCCGTGGAAGGTTTCATCCCGTCCCATCCGCTTCAGTAAAGCGCGCGGCGCGTTGACTGAAAGCGGCTTGCGGCTGGGAAGGTGAGGAAACACAAATTCACATTGCTGCGTTGGCTCTAGGTCTTTGATAATTTGAACCGCACGATCTGAAAGCGGGATGATATGTTCGCGCCCAGCCTTCATTCGTGTTTTTGGAATTGTCCAAAGCCCCTTTTCCAAGTCAAGCTCACTCCATCGCGTTTCACGGGCTTCAATAGAGCGGGTTGCTGTCAGTATCGCAAATTCCATCATTCGCGCGGCGATGGCTTCGCGGTCTCTCAATTCGGACATAAAAGCGGGAAGGGCGTCCATGTCCATCGCCTTATGATGCACAACACGTTTGGCTTTGCTTATGGTCGGCAAGAGGCTTTTCAGGTTTCCGCGCCAGATCGCGGGATTCATGCCCGTGCGCCAGTGCATTGCGGTGGCATAGTCCAGCACGGCTTCAATGCGACTTCTTAGGCGTGTGGCGGTTTCGTGCTTATCCATCCAAATGGGCTTCAAGACGGCCAGAACGTGCGGGGTGGTGATTTGAGAGACTTTTAGATGATGGAGCGGCTTTGCGTAAACCGTAAGCGTATGACGCCATTGGTAGATGTGCTTTTCGTTCTTCCACTTTTTCTCATGGGCTTCGATGTAGCGAAGGGCGCAATCCAAAAACGTCGGTTCATCTGTCTTTTGGCGTTCTGCAATTGGGTCTAGCCCTTCTGCTGTCATTTGGCGGCAATTTTCGGCTTTTACCCGTGCCTTTTTCAGTGTGACATCCAGCGCGGACCCTAAGCCCATCTCGCGTTTGATTTTGTTACGCTTCCACATGAATACCCATGATTGCGTGCCTGTCTTGCCAACGTGAAGGTATAAACCGCCGCCATCGCCATAGCGCCCCGCCTTTTTTGCGTTTTTAACCGCCGCCACGTTCAGCTTATTTCGAGTTCTAGCCATTTGTCGCGTCCGATCCGTTCATACCTTCATTCATACCTTTAAAGTATGAAGCGAGGGAACGCCAGCGGATGTTGTGGGACAAGGGGTTTTTTAACCCACTGAAAAATAGTAATAAATGATACTTCAGGGGAACTGAGGAAATGGCCGTATGGTGGCCCTAGGCTCCACCATTCTCTGACACTCACCTGTCACGAAACGTCACCGAAATTTCATAATTCCCGGCCTCAGCCTGTATTGCATTCAGGCCGAGTGACAGGCAGGGAGCCCTTATGAAGAGCGTAAGGGATTTAAAGATTGCAACGATTGGCGCAGGCTATGTCGGCCTCGTGACAGGGGTGTGCTTCTCCGATTTTGGCTATGACGTGACCTGCGTCGACAAAGATGCGGGCAAGATTGCTCAGCTCCAATCAGGTAAAATGCCGATTTTCGAGGACGGCTTGGAAGCCCTCGTCAAACGCAATGTGAAAGCCAAGCGCTTGCACTTCACGACGGACCTCTCCGAAGCCGCCCCCAAAGCCGATGTCGTTTTTATCGGCGTAGGTACCCCGCCCGCCGAAGACGGCTCTGCTGATTTGCAATATGTCATGGCCGCCGCCGAGGAGCTTGCCGGCTTACTGGACGGGTTCACAGTCATCGCGATTAAATCCACCGTACCTGTCGGGACAGGCGATAAGGTCGAAGCCTTGATGCGCAAGACCGCACCCGACGCGGATTTTGCAGTAGTGTCAAATCCCGAGTTTTTACGTGAAGGCGCGGCCATCGCCGATTTCACGGATCCCGATCGCGTGATTATCGGCACGGTAGATGAGCGTGCGCGCGATGTCATGGCCCGTCTCTACCGTCCGTTTTCAACACTCGGACCGCCAACCGTTTTCACTGATCGCCGCACGTCTGAACTCTTGAAATATGCGGCCAATGCATATCTGGCGACGAAGATCAGCTTCATCAATGAAATTGCGGATCTGTGCGAGGCCGTTGGCGCAAATGTGACGGATGTCGCATTTGGCATGGGGCTGGATGAACGGATCGGGTCGAAATATTTGGCGCCGGGTCCGGGCTATGGCGGCTCCTGCTTTCCAAAAGATACAAAGGCACTGTTAGATATTGCCAGAAAAGCCGGGGTCCCCGCACGCATTGTTGAACAGGTTATCAATGTAAATGATGCGCGCAAACAATCCATGGCGGATAAAGTTATCACCTTATGCGGCGGCTCAGTAAAAGGGCTGACCATTGGCGTGCTGGGATTGGCGTTCAAGCCAGATACAGATGATGTGCGTGAAACCCCTGCTTTTCCGATTATCGAAGCCCTGCAAAAGGCCGGCGCGAAAATCCGCGCCTTTGATCCTGAAGCCATGGAGGAGTCCAAAGACCATTTATCAGAGGTGACCTATTGCACGGATGCGTATGATTGCGCGCGCGGCGCCGATGTTGTGGTTCTCGCAACGGAATGGACCCAGTTCCGAAATCTGGATTTCAACCATCTGGGCGAGATCATGAAGGCGCGAAAATTTGCAGATTTGCGAAATGTTTACAAACCGGAGGATGTTCGCAAGCATGGATTCGACTATGTCAGCATAGGTAGAGCCTAAACCAGAGGTTATCACGTCGATTTCGGACGATTTTGGCGAGTGACTTATTGAAAAGCGATAATTTCCTCACTACGTCTATTGGAATAGAAGAGACGAAGAGGGAGGAACTTCAGAATGTCGACATTCGAAACACAAATAGAAAAATCCAAAGCCGAAGTGGCAGAGGCGCAGAGCAAAATCGCCGAACTTTCCGCGCGCATTGATACGGCGCGTTCGAAAATGAGCCAAGGTACAGATATCTCGCTCGATATTGAAAATGCGTCTTTGGACGATGTTCACGCCCACTCCGATCTCATGAACGCCAATATCGCTGAGCTGATTATGGGCCTGGACGATGTCACGGCTGGATTCTCCAAAGACTTTGACGGTTTGCGGTCCAAAACGGGCTGGGAGAAATTCGTCGGAATATTCTCAAAACAGCGGGCGGAAAGCCTGCGTGCAGAGCGCGTCCGCGCCGCATCCATTGAGGACAAGCTGCAAGACCTTATCGCAAAATCCAACACCATTCAGGCGATGTTGCAAGAGCAGCTGAATGAACTGGGACACCATAAAAATAAGGTTGAAGGTAATCTGCAAAAGACCCTTGTCGACCGCGAAGCGGCTGTGACCGTGCTCGAAGAGATCAAAGGTGAAATCCAAGCACTCGATCCGCAGATCATCGAACTTGAAGGCAAGCTCGCCGTCGTCACAAAACCAAAAGAACGTGCGCAGCTGGAAGCCGAAATGGCCAAGATGAACTCACGTCATAATGAGTTGGCGCAGCTAGAGCAGGTCAAAATTTCCGAGAGCCAAACGCTTGAGCGCTATATTGAAAAAGGTAAGACTTGGATGGACTCGCTCCAGAACCAAATCGCCACGCAAATGGTGCTGCTGAACAAGCTGTCAACCGACACCAAGCAACGGGTTGTCCTTTATGATGCGCTTTCGAAATCCTTGAAAACGGCGCAGCAGCAGGATGTTGCGCATAAGATCAACGAAATCGGCGTGGCCACGGATAAAGAGGCCCAAGTTGCTATGGCGGCGATTGGCGCGGCGACGAACTCCAAGATGGCTGAAATGATGGAAGCCCATGAGGACCACATTGTCTTTGCCCGTAAAGTTCTGGAAGAGAAGGTCAAGGCCGATGAGCGATTTGCCCGACGCTTTGAGAAAATCGTCGAAAAGCATGATGCCAATGCTTATGGCGAAGACTCGCTAGGGACGACCGGAGGCCC
>ENA-ORXT01004004-ORXT01004004.1-marine-metagenome-genome-assembly--contig:-NODE-4004-length-15637-cov-3.569666_pt1 | contig 15637 bp, 19 predicted proteins | sample MGYA00237868_ERZ511482 | MGnify/ENA metagenome assembly ERZ511482 | reverse complement strand
TTCTTCAGCATCGAACTCTGTGGCCAGCCATTCCACCAACTCTTCGATCGCCATGGCAGACCAATTGTCATCATGCGAGTCCTTCTGTTCCCCAGAATCAATCAGCAACTGGAACGCATCTGACTCGGTACGCCGCTCTTTGCGATGGTTGATCATTGCCCGACAGAAATCGCGATGGGTGCTACGAAGGATGTGGAAGTCGCCTCCGTTGCATCGAGCTGATGCCCTGACAGCTCTCACCAAGACCTCGATCCCCGTGGACCAAATGTCACTGCCTTGTAGTGCAACACCTCTTGTGTTGGCTATCAGACCGCATAGGTATCCGCTGTAGGCGGCGACCAGCACAACCTCGATCTGCTCATCGCTACTCGCTTCCAACAGCTGCGAGGTGAGCTTGGTTCGTTCCGGTGTGTGACCGGCTTCAACGAGGTCACATATCTCGCGAAGGGAGAGGTTGAACCCGTGACGACGAAGCGCTCGTCTTGTTTGAAGGTTGTCGACTTCGTCAACGAGCACGTGCTGTCTGGTGATGTGAGGCATGGCCCGCACAATGACGAAGACCATTTTCAGTAGACCCGCAGTTGACCAACACTTGTGTCCAAGAACGACCCAATGACAGCAAAACTCGTTGCAATTGCAACGATGACACCACGCGAAAGTTTGTTCGCTGAGTTGCTCAAAGCCCAAGTCAGAACGCATAGTCGACCACCTCTCCCCAACTATGCGTATACGGGGTGTAATATATGTGTATGCCGAATCGGACCGTGTATCTGCCAGCTGATCTTGACGAAACAAGCCGACGCCTGAAGCTCAACCTGTCCCATGTTGTCCAGGATGCGATTCGCGAACTGGCTGCTGATCCTGACCCCGCCGAGGTCGACACCGCGGTGAACGCAGCATCGGAGCGGGCGCGGGCTCTTGGCGTCGATTGGTCTGCCTTCTCTCTTGAGGAATCTCGCAGCGCAGCTCAAGAGCGATGATCGTTGTTGACGCGAACGTAGCTATAGCTGTACTGAACACCGGCGACGCGTTCCATAGAAGTGCGCTGGAACGATGTGTGCGAGCCCGTGAAGTATCGATCCTCAATCTGACTCGAGCCGAAGCACTGATCCACCCAACCAAGGCTGGAGTGGCAGAGCGAGCCACTGCTGCTCTTGAGGCGCTCGACTTCGTGGTCCGTCCAGTCAGCGACGAGGTTGCCGATCAGGCGTGCCTGCTCAGAGCGAGCTACGGGAACCGGAACTTCCCAATCATTGATGCAATCGTCGTCGCGTTCGGAGTCATCCACGACATGACAATCGTTACCGCCGACGCGAAGTGGCCGGCGATCGCTGAAGCCAGGATCGAAGTACTCACCTCAGTCTGACCCCCAGCTGCTTTCTTGACTCAAGCAAGCCATGAGATCGACTGGTGAAGGGCTAGCGAAAGACCTGTGACATACCGCTAGCTCTCAACGTCGTCGAGGAAGGTTCTGAGCAGAGCGTCTGCAAAGCGTGATCGACTGAGGCCCAACTCGCTTGCTGTGGTGTCCAGGTCCTCAAGGGCTCGAACGTTGATGTAGATACCAACCACTCGCGTTCCTTCATCGGCGTCGTTATTGCCTGGTCGCGCAGTGGTGGCGAGAGGCGCCAATCCATATGCCGCGCGTTCCTTGTCCTCGTCGGTCATCGCAAAATCTTTGGCTATGTCGGCCCGGCAGCTGATGTAGGCGCTCATGACCGCGTCTGCAGTTGTACGGCGTTCTCCTTCTTTCCACAGCTTGAGTTTGCGGACGGTGCTCGGCGATAAATGAAGCGTCGTCTTCTTTGCGCTCGACGGAGGCGAGTCGCTTGGTTGTGGAGGCGAGTCGCTTCTTTGTACTGCCTTCTTGGAGGGCGCTCGTCGAGACTTTCTTGACGCTGGCGCCGCGGCTGTGGTCGTCTTCTCCGCCGGTGACACGGTGGTCACAACTGGTGCATCCGCGACCTCTGCAGCTACTGATGATGGTGCCGTTGTAAAGCCCGACATGTCTGGCAATGACCGCTTTGGCGGTGGTGCAAGCGAGATTCTGTCGTGGCTACCGGTTTCGGTCTCAGCGTTGCTCATCACACTGCTACTCCACTGCGGTCACGGAGACGAATTATGATTTCCTCGACCAGCCCGGCGTAGTCAGCCGCTAGTCCTGATGCCGACGACGAGTAGCCAGCTCCTCTTGCGGCGAGCGCTGTTCGGTCGCCGCTCTTGAGAGCTTGCATCTTGTCTTTGATTTCATTCTGTGCCGCATGCTCGTACTCATAGGACAGTCTGGCGTCACGTCGTTGATGAAACCCGGCGGCTGTTGTTTGTCGGATCTCGCTCTCGAACACTGGTGCTATACCTGCAAGCACCTCCACTGCCGCATCGCGAATCTCTTCGCGCACCCGAGTTGCAGACGTAGGCATCTGGAACAGCGCCACGCCCAGCAGTCGAAGCAGCGTGTTGCCAGCTTCTCGTGCCTCAGCGAAATCCTCCCCGATGATCTCTAAGCCATCCAGAGTGCCGTAGTCCGCGTTCACTGGTATCACCACGCCCTCGGATGCCCCTAGCGCCAGCTGGGTCATCGGACCACCGTCTGGCGGCGCATCAATCAAAATGAGGTCGTAGTCCCCAGCTAGAGGGGCAAGCTTCCTTCCAAGCAGGAGATGATCGAATCTCGTTGCTGTAAGGCCGGCTGCAAGCGGCTTCATCGTCTTGCCAGCTGAAATAACGTCCAGGCCTGGACGAACGTCTCGCAACGGCACCGTGAGTTCATGATCTTCGATCAGCAGAGCCTGAAACAGCGCTTTGCCGTGATCGTTGTCGGGATGGTCGCGATAGCCGAGGTTGCGAGCCAGGTTGGCTTGTTTGTCCAGTTCGACGATCAGCACCTTCCAGCCACTGTTGGCAAGAAGGCCAGCAGTGTTGACGCAGATGCTCGTCTTGCCGACGCCACCTTTTCCGTTGACGAACGTTATCGAATCTGGAATCACAGCAGCACACCGAGTCTTTCAAGAGTCTTGCAACCTTCACGCTAGACGGTTGCAATCGTCTAGCTAGAGGTATTGCGGATCTCTCGCGAGACCCTTCCACGATACTTGTACCAGACCTAGCAATACTATTACAAGGGTATAGCGCTCTTCGTGCATTGTTCTTGCATGACTATTGCAGCTTGACGCCAAGCATCATGCAATACACCACTACCCGTATAGCTAGACTCTTTCTAGAGTCTGCCTAGAGTCTTTCACAATGGTTTCATCCTCGACCCCGGACGGGGTGTTGCTGCTGTTTGTCGAGACTAGTCCAGTATTCGTCCCTCCTGGAGCGTCTGTCTGCTTGTCGTAGGCCGTTCAGGATGGATCTTTGGGCGGAGGGACGCACGGGCCGTCGAAGGGCTTAGAGCGGACGCGTGGGGTTCGCTGATTTGGTGCGAGAATCATGCTCTAGGCAAGCTCATGCACACGGTGCATCCACTTCTCTAGCGGGCCTTCGATCTCTCCAGCCAGGATTTCGCCTTGGAGATGGCTCATGAGGTGACGTTGTTGGTCATTCCACACAGGCCTATTCGATCGGGCTTGGAGTTCATCCATTACCGGTTCGAGTCGTAGGGCAAGGACACTTAGAGGACGCCACACATTGCGAAGCGACGTCGGGTGAGTTGCGGCGTCTAGGGCACGGGCGCTCTCAGCTGGATCATTGTTTCCAAGCGCTTGGTTGATCTTGCGTCGGTCACGCGTTGTGACACGGGCTCGTTTGATCAGGGGAGACCAGGTGCCTTGGCGATTAACGAGTGCATTCAAAAAGGCTGTCGCTGGTTCGTCCTGCTGTTGCTTGGAAGTTTCATCCCCCCGTGGGTTTGGGGGTTTTTCGTGGTGAGTGCTCTCTGAAGTTGGGGGTGGGGGGTCTGAAGAAAGACCCTCTGAAAATAAGACCTCTGAAATGTTGGTGTCGTCACGCGCGGTGCCCATGGTGTTGCCACGCGCGCCTTGGTTAGTGCCCTCACGCGCGCCCATGATTGGAGCCTTTTCCCAGTTGATTCTGTAATCAGTTGCTTGACGCCAGCCGGTGTCATCGCTGAACCGCTTGATCCTGGTGATGACCCCAGCTCGCTCTAATTCATCTAGTGCGGTGGTGATCGAGCGCCCACCTAGACCGGTGCGCCTATTTAGGGACTTGCGAGTCATCCGGACAGGTTTGGTTGGCTCCTTGTACTGCAGCCCAGTGCACAGCCCCAGCAGCGCCACAATGGCAACTCGAGAAAGCACACCGGACTTGAGAGCCCAAGTCGGGAATTTGATGAACCGGCCGCCAGCGAGCGAGAAGCTCTGGGACCCGTCGGAAGCCTTGATGACACTTACGACTTCGCCAATGGCTGTGTTGCGCCAGTTGCGGACGGTGCGCCAGCAATGGTTGGCGTTGGCTGAGATCATCGAGGCAAGCGCTGACACTTGCACGGTGACACTTGTGCCGTCGCGTCGCCTGCCTCTTTCAGCAGCTACACCAGCCACTAAGGCTATGTCGGTATGAGCCGCCGATCGAAGGTCGATAGCGGCGGGGAAACGTGAGAACTTCGGGGTTGGCGGGGGTGAGGCTGACAATTGACAGTTCGTTTCTCGACGTGTTGTTTTGGCCTTTCAGTCATGTCGTTCACCGAATTTTGAGCGCGCGACATCAATTGAATGACATCGAGTGCTTGCCGAATGACGCCACCACCGCTATCGTCAAGTGCAGATTCCAAGTGCGCCTGACAGCTCGATATAGCTGTGCGGTGTTTGTGGGTGGGCCTTTCGGGGGCCTTTTCACTTTTTTGGGCTGAAGTAGCAACTGGATGCCGATCAGCGAATCAGGGTCGCGGAACCTCCCTTCCCTGGATGATGATGACCATGGTCATCAATGAAGAGGGTTTGATGTTGGAGAGAAAAACGCGCGGACCGTATACGGAAACACATTGTCAGCTAGATCTCCTCTCACTGGGCCCTCATACTTGAAAGGGCCGTTTCCAGTGACACTTGTTGCAGTGGCAGAGAAATTTCCGCCGACCGTTCCCGCCGCAGCAGCTATAACGAGCAGCCGAGAACGCCTGTCATACGCTGCAGTGACAATCGGACAGAACTCATTGATGTCCGATTGCAGAACACGGATAGGTGGTCGTTGGCGAAGAGTAATCGGACAGCCTGTCCGATTGCTGGGTCTACCTGTGGTATCGTAATGGTGCTCGTTCATGCGGTTTTCAGTTGTGGGTGAGTAATAGTCATTGCTCCTCTTTCAGGAGCGCATGGCGATAGAAAATTGAGTTTCACTCTCCGCCCTCTAAGACTGAGTGTGAGTTCTCGAACACTGACGAGGCCGGTGGACTGTTACAGCAGTCACCGGCCTCTTAGTTCGGTTTAGTTCTTCACACGACGGTGCTGATGCGAATTACAGCCATGTAATCACCAGTGGGCTGTTGGTCCGCGGATGCAATCGGACATCAGCCGGACATGTCCGATTGACTCGCCCTACTGTTAGCAACTGTGGCTGGGCAAACGGACGTGGTGTCCGATTCTGTCCTATGCTCTTCGCTATGGAGGATGACCGGTGGTACCAGCCCGAGGAGATTGCGACTCTTCTTGGGATAAAGCCGGAGTCGGTCGTTAAGCGTGCGAAGAGATTCGACAAAACCTCGAAAGAAGCATTCGTTCGTCGTGTGCCGTCGACTGCTGACGGCGGAAAGCCGCGAGTGGAGATCCACGCAAGTTTGGTGAGCCAATGGCTTCCACCAGAAGGCAACGACGCTGGACCATCAGACCATCTGGTGCAGAACGAACTCCGTATGTCTCGGCAAAGCAATAGTCAGCTTCATGCGCAGCTACTGAACCTTGAACTCTCTACCCGTGACAGCGAGATAGAGCGCCTTACAGAAGCACTCATGGCGCGAGAGTTCGAAATCGCCGAATTGCGCAATGAGAATCTCAAGTTGAGCGGCACTGTTGAAGAACTTGGCGCAATGATCGCTTCGCTCACCAAAGCGAAAAGGTGAGATCGTGCTGACAGCAATCAGAGTTTTCTCTGACAGATGCAACAAAGCCGAATGAAGGTGGCCCTTTCAATAGATGTATGGCCACTGCAGTTATTGCTCAACATCACAACGTCGATGTCGCCCTCATAACTCGAGCTGCGCTCGCCGAGCTGGAAACGCTCGCACAAGCCCAACCCGACTTGGCGCCAACCGACCAGCGCCGCCACATGGTCACCTGGATACATACTCAGCTCAACCGAGCTGGCCTCGACGACGTCGACGACCGCACACCGATCTCAGCAGCAGTGATTGGGGAGTGCTTCCGCTCAACCAAACTGCTCGACGTCTGGCACAGCTACCCAGACGCAACCAACCTGTCAGTACTCGGCGCCGACAAAGCCCGCCTCGAGCACGGCAACGGCGAAATCGAAACCATCGATGCGATCGTCGAATCCGGTGACGAGCTGCGCCGTAACATCATTGCGCTAGCCGAATCAGAAGGAAGCCACGCCGGCGAGATCTGGGACCCAGCCCGACCCGAGTTCGAGATCATCATGGGTGACGGCACTCGCGTCACCGCAATCGACTGGGTCAGCCAACAACCCTTTGTGACGCTACGTCGACCTACCTACTCAGCAGTCACGCTCGAGGACCTGGTCGCCAACAACACGATGACCAATGACTGCGCCGAGTTCTTCGAGGCGGCCGTACGAGCTCGCCTGCGGATCCTGGTGTCCGGATCAATGAACAGCGGCAAGACCGTGCTGCTTCGAGCGCTCTCAAGTGCACTACCTAAAACCGACGCCGTCATGGTCGCTGAATCCCAACCAGAACTGCGACTCGAGTACTCCGACGTCTACCCAGACTTTGTCGTCTCGCTTGCAGCCCGCCGGTCACGCAGCAACGAACGCTACGACGTTCCGGTCCGCTCTCTCGTCGAAAGAATCCAGCGCATGACACCCTCAGTCGTGATCGTCGGCGAAGTTAGAGGAGACGAATCAGTTGCCCTAGCCGCCGCACTTGGGCAGGGGTACGCCGTCATGTCCACGATCCACGCAGACTCAGCGCTCGGAGCGGTTCAAAACGCCGCCATGTATTACGAAGAAGCAACCGGCACCACCCGCGATGCCGCTCTCGCCCGCCTAACAGAAGGTGTCGATCTAGCGGTGTTCATGGGCCGAGATAAGAAGAACGCTCGCGTCGTCGCAGAGGTGGCAGCGGTCGACGGCCTTATCGAGAAAGAAGTGGATCTAACGATGCTGTTTAGCCACCAACCAGGTGGCCTCAAGCGAACCAAGGAGGCCATTCCCACAAACTGGGAACGCCGGCTAAAGGTGGTCGGCTATGAAGCGCAATAGGACATTAAGAAGGGTTTCTCATCTCTACACCACGGGGCATTTGCCTGATACCTATGGCCCACGTTCGGTGATCAATACTACGGTGACATTATGAGGGGCAAAAAACACGAATCACATTCAACGGGACGAAGGATCCTTTTTGCTCTAGCGGCACTATGGCTTCTAAGTAACTGTGGCGGGACCGCAGGATCTGATGCTCGCGCTGACGAACTCGATCAGATCGGCGATGACATCGCAGCCGAGATAGCGGCCGATGTAGAAGCAACCGCTGTTGCTCCAACGCCGGAACCGACGACGCCACCGACCCCAACCCCAGACCCCACAGCAACACCTACTCCGACACCAACCCCAGACCCTGAAGTCGTCCTTCAACAACAAGCCGAAGCCGTAGCGCTCGAGTACTGGCAACAGGTCGACAAGATCCTTGTCGACCCCAACAACGTTGACTTGACAAGGGCTATTCAACTCGAAGCGCTCGACACAACGATGGAGGACTGGGCTCTCAAATTCCTCGCCGATAGGCAGGAAGTTGAAGCTAATGGTGGTGACGTTTCCAGCAAAGGCACGCCATTGATCGAGGTGATCAAGGGGGCTACCGAGCGTGTCACCTGGAGCGAGGGTGATCGCTTCACCGTTGACCTCTGCCTCGGAAGTGAGGATTGGCCCTTGGGGTCAACAATGGAAGTAACAATCGATCACCGAGAAGATCGACGCCTGCTGGTATCAGCGCTCAAACCCATTGGTGAGTCGTGCAGCCTTGGAGACGAGAGTGGTTTTTCGGAAGCTGAACTCATTGCAGTTGAGTACTACACCGAAGTCCGCAATATCGCCGGCGATGCTCGAATAGCGGACTTGACGAGAGTGGACGAACTGGCGGCCCCGGATGGTTTTGTAACCGACTACGGACAGCGCCTCGCAGCATCGCTACTCGAGAACAATCACTATCTAGTTCTTGCCGACCGGCCGGTTCAGTCCATTGAGGATTCCGTTCGCTTTGAGGCCTGGAGAGGTGATGCCGTAATTGCGGTCGATTTGTGCGTAGAACGGACTGGGATCTGGCGCGATTTCGACACGGACGAAATCTCTCGGGAGACTCTGTCTGATCCGCTATTCGTAACTGTTCGGTTAACGCTGGCTGAACCGTTGTTGGTGACTTCCTTTAGCGAAGCTGGACAACTCGAAGAAGCTCTGGGCGAAGTTCCGACCTGTGAGCTTGGAGTAGCAGAATGAGATCCAAAGGCCTTGTCCTGATTGCCCTCACAGTCCTTGCGGGAGTGTTGACCTTTCAGCCGATAGCGACTGCGCAGACATGTACCGATGGTGATCTGGCTTGCGAAGAAGGGAACAATGACGGCGAGGTTGGCGTCACGACTCCAGGTGGGGACGGGGCCGACGGAGGATGCCCGATCTGGAATCCATGTAATCCGGGGTATTGCGCGGCGTTCCCGAGCGATGTCGCCGCGTGCCCGCCGACACCGACTACGGACAGCGGCGGGGTAAACCTTCCTGCCTGTGTGTACGTGGGTGGTGTGGCGACGAATGAGCCGTGTCGGGCGCCCGCTCAACCGTGTGTTGGGTTTCCGGATCCGGATGTAGCTGCGGATCCGGATGCGCAGCCTTGTGGTGCTCCGGCGCCGATTGTGCCGCCGTATATTCCTCCGCCGACTGCAGGCGAGGCTGGTCAAGAGGCGCGCGACAATGTGGTGTGGCCGGTAGTGAATCCTGGGCCAAAGGGTTTCTCCGGTTTCGGTGAGACTGGTGAAGGTCTGGTCTTGACGGGTGGCTTTGAGCATGCGCTGGTGACGTGGGGCTATGAGGATTGGGTGCCGCTGTCTGCGGACGCATCGATCACTAAGACGGTGGTGGTGTCGGGTGTGGCGTTCTCGGAGACGTTCACGGCCACGTTGGAGGCGACCCCTGTTGAGGTTCGTTGGGACACGGGCCCGAACAACAACGCTGTGACTCGTCACAATCCGCCAACGACGGTGACTTGTGATGGGCCTGGAAATACTTCGTTGCATCAGGATCTGAGTCGACCGTTCCAGGACTGGCGTTCTTACAACGGCTATGGCGGGGCGGATTGCCGGTTTGTTTGGTGGGGACTCAACGACGATGTCGGGTCGTTGACGACGATCACGGCCGAGCTGGAGTGGGATCTGGTGTTGACGACGAACTGGGATGGAGCGGTCACCAATATCGGCGAGCACCTGGAGCAGTACAGCTCGGGTGGCTGGGTGATTGATTTGCCGTCAGCAGTGAATGTGAATGAAGGCAGCTCGAACGGCTCAGGCGACTGAATCCCTTTAGGAGGGGCAGAGATGGCAACGAATGTGATTGACGGGCTCAAGGCGAATCTGCCGGGCGGCCGACGCGGACAGGTACTGGCTGAATCGCCAGACGCTGAGCGCACCAGAGTGCGCTGGACCCGACTGGTGGTCGGCGTGTTGGTGATGGTGGCCTCAATGGTTGGGGTCTGGTTGCTGGTTCAGGCTCAGTCTGATCCGACTGAGGTATGGGTCGCCCGCGACCGGATCGAGGCTGGCACGGTTGTAACCGGCGAGCACGTTGCTTTACAGCGAGTGGAAGCTGACTCACAGCTCTTCGCTTTGGGCGGAGACGTTCTCGTCGTAGATCGAGTGGTTCGGGTGACGATCCCTCGAGGTTCGACGTTGGTCGACGGACACTTCTTCTCATCGACCGACGAAATCGGGTCTGCTGGAGGCTCGCTGTCGCAGGTGGCGGTGGTGTTTAGTAGCGGCCGTGTGCCTTCAGTGGTGCAAGAAAACGATCTGCTCCGGCTCCAGGTGATCGGTGACGAGACGGAAGAGCTTTTCGACCAAGTGCCGGTGAAGAGAGTCGAGCGATCTGAAAGCGGAAGCGCGATCGTGGTCACACTTGAGGTCGGTGTTGAAGAAGGTGGACGCTTGCTCTCAGCTTTGGCTGATGGACAAGCCTGGGCCGCGATTGTGGGGCGCCGCTGATGTTGATTGGAGTCGTTGCTGCCGGAAAGGCAACCGGGGTAACCACGATCGCCGCGGGGCTGGGCGCAGCGTTCGGCGCTGATGGCGAGGACGCGATGGTTATTGAGGCCGACGTCGACGGCGGCGATCTTGCCTACCTTCGTGATCTGAACGTTGACGACGGTGGTGTGCTGAGTTTCGCTGCCCAAATGGGAGCTGACGGCCGAGATGCGGTCACAGCGATCGAGAGCCATCTATGGCGCAATGATCGCTCATCGGGCTCTGCGGTCATGCCGTTGTCTGCTGGGGGAGCGGGAGTAGAAGCCCAGATTGCGGCATTGTGGGCCGACGGAAGAGAGGTGCTCCAGCGTTGGCCTGGGCCGGTAGTGATCGACCTTGGACGCTGGGGCCATGCCCTGACTGCCGAAATTTGGAACGGCTGCGACCTCGGTGTTGTGGTGTGCCCAGGGTCGGTTGCTGGATTGCGCAGAGCAGAAGCCACATGGATGTCGCCGCCACTTCGCAACCCGTTTGCGACATGGCGGATTGTGAACGGTTCTCCGTGGACTGTGGACCAGATCAAGTCTGACACCGGGCTCATGTTTGACGCGGTCTTTGAGTGGGATCGACGTTGCGCCGAAGCAATCCGAGTTGGGAACTGGAGCGGTGTGCGCCGCAGGCATCTCGCTCGTCAGTTGAGCGTGTTAACCGAACAGATCAGCACCGACCGGCAGGGGGTTCGACCATGAGTGACTCACTGTGGCAGCGCTGGTGTGACCATTCGGCCGCGACCAATCTCTGGGTCAACGGCACCAATCTAGTCCAGATTGAACTAGCTGACGGACGCGTTGTGACGGGCCCGCCGAGAGCCCTCAACGACAACGAACTGTTTGACGCCATCCGGGCACTTCGAAAGGGGCGCGGTCATGAGTGACGCGATTGAGATCTATGGCACGCAGCTAGTGGGTGCGCTGGCTGATGCTCGTTCGGACCTGGTGGATGAACGCGGTTCTGTAAGCAAGAGCGATGAAGAGCGGTTCGCAGGATCCTGGATTCGAGGTGAGATCGAACGGATACAAACTGAACGTCTTGACTCGGGCCTTGCGAAGCTCGAGCCGTACGAGGTCGACGGCCTCCGTCAGTTTGTGCTGGATACAGCCTTTCACGGTGCTCAGGTGTGGCGGTTGTGGTCTGAGGATGAGACAGCAACCAACATGTGGGTCAACGGCACCGATCCAGTACAGATTGAACTAGCTGACGGACGCGTTGTGACGGGTCCGTCAGCAGCCAAAACCAACCGTGAATTGGTCAATGCCGTCCTGGCACTTCGGGCGCGATCATCGCGGCCAGATGATCCTTGGGATCACACACATCATGCGCTCGAGTTCGTGGTGGAACAAGACGGCACTCGTGTCACAGCGATCAACTACGTAAACAAGAAGCCTTTTGTCACATTCCGCCGGCCAACGTTCTTAAAAGTAACACTCGATGATCTGGTGGGTAACAACACCATGAGCCGGCAGTGCGCAGACTTTCTTGATGCGGCGGTACGAGCGAAGTTCCGGATTCTCATCGGCGGCTCAATGAACACAGGCAAGACGGTGTTGCTGCGAGCACTGGCGTCGTCGTTGCCCAAAGACTGGATCACTGTGACTGCAGAGTCTCAGGCCGAGTTGTTGCTTGACGAGTTCGCTGGTGAGCCTTATCCCAATTTCATTGTTCCATTGGAGGCCCGCAAGTCGGGAGCCGATGGCTCCGGTGAGATCAGCCTGAACCGACTCATCGAAGATGCACAGAGAATGTCGCCAAAGTGCGTGATAGTAGGTGAAATTCGTGGTCAGGAGTCGCAAGCCCTTGCCAAAAGTGTGAGCCAGGGGTACATGGTTATGTCGACCATCCACGGTTACTCGGCCCGTCACTCGATCAGCACGGCGGCTCTGTACCTCGAGCAGTACTCGGAGATGGACACCGACTCGGCGCTGCGCCGCATGGCTGATGGCATCGACCTCGCGATCTTTATGGACATCGTCGACGGCCGCAGGGTCGTTGCCGAAGTGGCCGCAATAGGCGACGCCGATTCCATGGACAGCGGAGTCGTTAAATCTGACCTGGTCTTTGACCACACCGGTGAAATGATGCCTCTACCAGAGGCAGTCCAGGCCCGGTTCGACCGGTTCGGGATTAACCCAAGGGGAGGGGAGTAGCCAGATGTTTCCTGCACTGCTCGGCATAGGAATTGGCACTGGGATTCTCATAGCGCTATCGGCGTTCTGGAAACCAACGGCGCCGGCGGCTCATCGTCCTGAAATTCCAACCTTGGACATCCCTTGGTTGTCGACCTGGCAGATCCCCGCAGCGATCGCTGCGGCTGGCATTGGCTGGGCCGTAACAGGCTGGGCGCCCCTCGGAATCACGCTCGCGACCCTTGTCCTTGTTGCACCCGCATTGGGAAACACTTCTTCATCTGAATCCGACTTTGCGGCTCGCACTGAAGCGGTGGCGTCATGGACAGAGACCCTTCGAGACACGATGCGCGGCTCTCGCGGTATCGAAGCAGCGATCCGAGTAACAGGCGACAACGCCCCAGTCGCAATTCGGCCAGCGCTGCAGCGCATGAACAGGCGCATCTCAATGGGCGTTCCGCTCCCTGATGCAATGGCTGATTGCGCCAATGACATCAATAGCCCAGTCTTTGATCTGGTCGCTGCGGTTCTGCTGAACGCTTTGTCTGTTTCGGCAGCTCAGGTGCCGGACATGCTCGACGATATTGCTGTGCAAGCGCGGGAGCGAGCTCACAGCCACTTACAGGTCCACACGAGCCGCTCAAAGCAACGGACACAGCTACGACTCGTTGCCATCATCGTGATCGTCACCATCTTTGGATTCATTGCCGTGTTCGGCTCCTACCTCGCCCCGCTCGCCTCCCCAGAAGGCCAAACGATTCTGTCGTTCGCTGCAGCGTGTGTGGGTGGCCTGTTGCTTTGGATTGCGTCGCTGTCTGCGCTGCCGCCAATGACCCGGATGCTTGATCCTCGCCGGGCCCTTACCTCCGGCCTCGCCGCCACGGAGGTAGGGGCATGATCGCCATCTTGTTGCTCGGAGCCGCACTTGGCGCCGGTGCTCTCATAGCTGCCTCGGCGTTCGGCGTCTCTCAACCCCTGGCCGAGATCTGGACCCGTCATGCCACAGACCCAGATGCAGCGCCAGCGTGGTTCAACCTTGACGACCCAACGCCTCTCGGCGTCGCCGGATCCGTCATTGCCCGAGTTATGTCCACCAAACCAGTAGCCGACATCTTCAACGGATCAGAGTTCTCCAAAGACCTCGCCGTAGTCGGCAAAGACCGGGTCGACTTCGCCGCCCATGCCCTGGTCAAGGTATTCATTGTTCTCGGCCTCGGAGTCGCACTCACCATCTTCAGCCCATCAGAACGACTGGCCTCTAGCCGGCTCGTGGCACTCACTATTGGCGCTGCTGCATTGGTAGTACTCGTCGAGATCCAAGGCATCCAAAAGCAAGCCAAACGACGCCGCGTCGAGATCCTCGAAGCCATCACCGCCTTCGTCGAGTTCACACGACTCGCCGCCCACACCCAGACAGTGGAAGGAGCCATGCGAGCCTCCGTCAAAATGGGAGCCAGCTGGCCCTTCCGACGCCTCGAAACCATCTTCGAACAAGCCGCTCGTCACCGAGAAGCACCATGGAGAGGCATCACAGCCATGGGCCATAGCTACGGAATGCTCGAACTGGTCGAACTCGGCGGGGCCCTCGAGAACGCCGGCGTCGAAGGCACACGAGTGCAATCAATGCTCGCCGCAAAGTCCACATCGCTACGCCGCCGAATGACCGAAACCGAAATCGAAAAAGCCAACTCCGCTACCCAACAACTGAGCGTTCCGCTCGGACTACTTGGCGTAGTCCTCGTTGCCGTCTTGCTCACCCCCGCACTGCTCGCTTTCTGACCCAACACAACTACCCAAGGAGACACCATGGATCAGCTCACTGCCTTTGGCGATCGGACCGTCATTCGGTTCCAGAACGCTTGGCATCAATTGAAGGAGGACGAACGAGGCGAAGGCCTTGTGTCGTTCCTGATCATCGCGGTCGCTGTCGCGGTGCTCGCACTCTTCGCCCTTGGCGTGTTCGAGACCGAAGTCGAAGGCCAAGTCGGCGACTTCGATATGGGCGACGCCCCAACACCCGAAGACCCAGTAGCCGATCGCTAATGCTGTCACCCATGGATCAGCTCACTGCCTTTGGCGATCGGACCGTCATTCGGTTCCAGAACGCCTGGCATCAATTGAAAGAGGACGAACGAGGCGAAGGCCTTGTGTCGTTCCTGATCATCGCGGTCGCAGTCGCGGTGCTCGCACTCTTCGTCCTCGACGTATTCGAGACCGAAGTCGAAGACCAGATTGGTCTACTCGATCTGGGCGACGGCCCACAACCACAGCTAGGCGGGTAATCCACCTGTCATGAGACGGAAGACTGTCAGAGCGAACATGGATGACGAACGAGGCTCAAGTGTTGTCTCGTTCGTCATCCTCGCGCCTGTGGTCCTCTTCATGATTCTTGGCATCGTCCAGGTAGCCATTGTTGGCCATGTCCGCCACGTCGCAACTTTGGCCGCGACGTCCGGAGCCTCTCAAGCGGCCGCCTTTGATGGCAGTAGCAGTGACGGCGAACAGGGGGCCAATGCAGACCTCGCTGGAGCCTCCGGATGGGTTCTCAACCCAACGGTTACGGCCTCACGAACCGCAACCGAAGCCTCGGTCACCGTTACCGCCAATGCGTTCCGCATCCTGCCCTTTGGAGATTGGTACGTCGAAGTCAACCGAACCCAGCCGGTGGAAAGACCAGCGGAGTGACGATGGCGCACCGAATCAACCGTCGCCGGCAACGTTGGACCGAGCAACGAGAAAAGGGATCGATCGTCATTGACGTGGCAGTCCTAGCGCCAGTGATCTTGCTAGCGATCATCTTCGTCGCCTGGGCTGGCGCGCAAACGTCCGCCGATGCAGCAGCAATGTCATCCGCACGCGCAGCGGCAAGAGCTGCGGCGATCGAAATCAACCCAGCGAATGCGACCAGTGCAGGAGAGTCTGCTGGCACCTCGGCGACCGAACGATCGTCCTGTTCGGATATCAGGGTGATAGTTGACACCAGCGAATGGGATCAAGGGTGGGTCAGCGCAGAGGCTGTCTGCACCCTCGCGGACGTAGGTGCCTCGTTTGGGTCTAACACCATTACTCGCACCTGGACCGAACCAGTTGGACTGCGGGGACGCTCAGGACGATGAGAGCACGACTTCGCGAAGAGCGCGGCTC
>ENA-ORXT01004003-ORXT01004003.1-marine-metagenome-genome-assembly--contig:-NODE-4003-length-15637-cov-14.281362_pt1 | contig 15637 bp, 13 predicted proteins | sample MGYA00237868_ERZ511482 | MGnify/ENA metagenome assembly ERZ511482 | reverse complement strand
ACGAGGAATTCTAAACGAAACCCTCGATACCCCCCCGCTAACCAAGCGGTACTGCTACTCAGGCGCTAAGGCACTAAGGCACTAAGGCACTAAGGCAGCGGACGGAACTCCGGAGCGGGCTCGGTCACAGCGGGGGCCGTAGGCTTGGGCGTCGGGGTGTTCCTGGGATAGAGGCGCTCGATCTGAGTCTTGGGGCGGACCGACTCGACCGGAGGCTTGGGGGCTGTTGGCTTCACCTGAACAGGTTTCGGCGTGTACCGGGGAATGGGCTGCTGCTGGATCTGCTGCGGGATACTCGGAAGCTCGGCTTGAGGGGCTGCCTCTTTCTTGCGCAGCCACGGTGCGCGGAATCGCCGGGGCTTTTCGGACTGAATTCGCTCGGGCGCGGAAGGCTTGGAGACCGCTTCGTACATCGGTGCCGTGATCCGCTGACCGCCTCGGCGGCTGATGCTGGTCTTGATGGCATTGCCGTGCCCATCAACGATGGGAGCAATTTCAAGCGTGGAGACGTAACCCTCATCCGCGTCCGCAAGGACGACGTTCGCCTCGGAGGGAGTCCAGTCGATCAGACCCATGCGCTGTCCCTGAGGCAGCACTCGAGAAGGTGGTGTCCAAGCGTCTGCATTCGCTTGATTGTAGAAGGGAACACCATTGAAAACCGTCTGAAACTCATTTCCGGGCTGATAATGTTTCCAGCCAGGACCAGTGCATTGCGTACAGAAGCCAACGGCAACGACGGCCAAGGTTGATAGGATGAGAGGGCTATTCATAGGAGTCTCTATCTACTAGGACTTTGCTTCTCCGTCAAGCAGGCGGGGAAAGTGACAGGGAAACCCTGAATCAGGGCGATTGGCACTTGTCAGCGTCATCCTCCCGTCGATAGATCGTGATGCCACCGAAGCGGACCATCACCGGGGATGCTCCCGCCAAGATCAATCTCTCCCTGCGGATCCAAGGGAGGAGGGCGGACGGGTTCCACGAACTGCGCACGCTCATGGCGCCGATCGGCCTCGCCGACCATCTCGAGTTACGCCTCGGATCGCGAGAGGGCTCGGAAAAGATTCTCTTCCACTGCAGCGACCCGACCCTGCCGACGGGTTCGGACAACCTCGCCGTGGCGGCGGCGGAGGCCTTCTTCGAGGCACTCGACGCGCTGGGCCGGGGACGCCAGGAGTCTCTCACGATCAATCTTGAAAAGCATATTCCTTCCGGCGCGGGTCTCGGGGGTGGAAGCAGCGATGCGGCAGCCGTGCTGTCCATGCTCGATGAACTCTTCGACCACCCGCTCGGAATCGAGCGACTCGCGGAAATCGGTGGACGGCTTGGCTCCGACGTTCCCTTCTTTCTCTACCAAACGGTCTGCGAGGCGACGGGAAGGGGCGAAATCGTCGCCCCTGTCGATTTCCCCCACTCGCTCCCACTGGTGCTTGCCAAGCCCGATTTTGGCGTGCCTACTCCCTGGGCCTATCAGAATTGGGCCGATTCCAGCGAACTTCCCGGCGCGACCTACGTCCGGCAACTGACGCCCTGGGGCGAAGTCGTCAACGATCTGGAGCGTCCCGTTTTCGAGAAGTATCTTCTTCTCGCCGACCTGAAGAGCTGGTTTCTCGGGCAGCCAGAAGTCCACGCCGCCCTTCTCTCCGGATCAGGCTCCACCGTGTACGCGGTGCTCCGCGACCCCGCCGGGGCCACTCCGCTCCTGAAGCACGTTCGCGAGGAATTCGGCAAGCATCTCTGGCTGCACGCTACCCAGACCAAGCCCTCTCTCCCCTCACCAGCATGAAGTACGGTGACAAGGGCGCCATCTTCGACTGGGACGGAATCATCATCGATTCCCATGACCACCACGAGGCGGCGTGGGCCGATCTGATTGCGGAGACGGGTCATCGAGTACCCGATGATTTCATGAAACGGAGTTTCGGAATGCGGAACGAGCAGATTTTTCCGGAGTTTTTTGAAGGGGTGGAGGAAGGCGACCACGCACTGATCCGCGACTTGGCCGATCAGAAGGAAACCCACTACCGCAACCGGCTCCGCCGCGATGGGATCGACCCGCTGCCCGGCGTGCGCGAGATCCTGGACACGCTCGCCGCTCACGAGGTGCCCTGCGCCGTCGGCACCTCGACACCGCTCGAGAACGTGAATCTGGTCATGGAACTCACGGGGCTGAGAGGGTGTTTTGCGGCGATTTCGTCTGCGGAAGACGTCCGCTTCGGCAAACCCGACCCCGAGGTGTTCTTAGTTGCAGCGGGCCGCATCAAGCGGGACCCCGCCCAATGCGTCGTTTTCGAAGATGCTCACGTCGGGCTGGAAGCGGGTCGCCGAGCCGGGATGCGGACAATCGGGGTGGCCACCACTCACCCGATCGACAGTCTCGAGGCTGAACTCGCTGTCACCGACCTCGCGGGCCTCACCCTGGCAGATCTTTTTCCGATTGATTGAAGATCAGCATATCCTAATCTGCCAGGCTCGCCGTTCCCCCACTCCAACCATTCACGCTCCTGCTTCCCATGGATTCTCTTTCACGCTTCTGGCACCGCCTTGGTGATGCCGAGTACCTTCACCTGATCCTTGAGCCCCTCCCTCTCTACGGCTGCCTGTTCGGGCTGATCTTCCTCCTCGCAGCGCTGGGGATGAAGGTGCCCAAGATTCAGACGCTCGCCCTCGTGGTGATCGCGGCGAGTGCGCTCAGCTACTACCCCTACCTCAAGCAGCGGGAGGCTTCCACGCCGCAAATCGCGGTACTACTGCCCAAGAACGGCCAGAAGACCATTGCCAGCGGTCTTCAGCAGCGCACGCAAGAGCAGTGGCTCTACTACGTCACGGCGGCTTGCTGCCTCCTCACCCTCGCCGGGAGGAAGAGCAAGTTCGGCCCCGTACTGCTGACCGGAAGCCTCGTCGGCGGCATCGCCGTCATCCTTTTCTCAGGCATGGCCCACCTCCGCGACGCCGAGGTTTTCCATCCGAACATTGGTGCCGAACCTTCGACTGCGGTGACCATGCCCGTCACCCTCGGAAAGCCGAAAGCCCAGTAAACCAGCACGGACGGACTCGTGGCCCGGTCCTCGCGGCTTGACGAGAGGCCCAGCACGGTCCAGTTGGGTTGAATCCGTGCCGACCGTACTGGTCCGCGCCCTCAACCTCCTATTTTTTCGACCATGTGTGGCATCATCGGCTACGTCGGCAGCAATTCGGCCCCTGCCATCCTTCTCGACGGTCTTCGTCGTCTCGAATATCGCGGTTATGACTCGGCCGGGATGGCCATCATGGGCAAGGAGAAGATCCAGGTCTCGAAGAGCAAGGGACGCATCGACAATCTGCGCAAGACCGTCGCGGAAGACTCCCCGGAAGGCACCGTCGGCATCAGTCATACCCGCTGGGCCACTCACGGGCCGCCCACCGACGAGAACGCGCACCCGCACCTCGACCAGAGTGGCCAGCTGGCGCTGGTTCACAACGGCGTCATCGAGAACTACCAGGATCTGCGCGACGAACTCATCGCAGACGGTCACGTCTTCCTCTCCGACACCGATTCGGAGGTGCTCGCCCACCTCATCGGAAAAGCCTATGACGCCGCCGGCGGCGAGACCACCCCCAACCGCCTGCTCGACGCGATCCGCGCCTCGCTGCGGCGGATCACCGGCACCTACGGAATCGCGGTCACCCATGTCGACCTGCCCGAACTCGTGGTCGGGGCCCGTCTCGGCAGTCCGCTCGTGGTCGGCCTTGGCGACGGCGAGAACTTTCTCGCCAGCGACGTCTCAGCGATGCTCGGGCACACTCGGGAAGCCATCTACCTGAACGACTACGATCTCGCCACGATCACCGCCGATTCCTTTGAAATCCACTCGATCTCAGGGGGACGGGCGCAGTTTGAAATCAGTCAGGTCGAGATGGCGGAGGACGCCGCCGAGAAGGGCGAGTACCCGCACTTCATGCTCAAGGAGATCTTCGAGCAGCCCACGGCCGTCGCCAACGCGATGCGCGGACGCCTTTCCCCCGAAGAGGGAATCGGGATGCTCGGCGGTCTCAACATGGACCCCCGCGAACTGCGCGAGATCGACCGCATCATCCTCTGTGGCTGCGGCACGGCCTCTCACGCCTGCATGGTCGGCGAATACCTGATCGAGAGCCTGGCACGCATTCCCACCGAAGTGGAGATCGCCAGCGAGTTCCGCTACCGCAATATCCCTACGGACAAGAACACGCTGCAATTCGTGGTCAGCCAGAGCGGCGAAACCATCGATACGCTCGCCGCCCTCCGTGAGGGCAAGCGCAAGGGCTGCCGGGTGCTCGGCATCGTCAACAGCGTGGCCAGTACCATCGCCCGCGAGTCCGACGGCGGCTGCTACATGCACGCCGGACCCGAGATCGGGGTGGCCGCGACCAAGACCTTCACTTCGCAGGTCACCATCATGACGGTACTCGCACTCCTGCTCGGGCGCATCCGTCACTTGTCCCAGAGCGACGGACTCGAGCTCATCTCGGATCTGCAGGCCATCCCCGACAAGATGAAGCAGATCCTCGCCATGGCCCCCAGGATCGAGGCCATCGCGAAGAAGTACGTCGAGGCAGAAGGCATGCTCTTCATGGGCCGGCAGTTTCAATACCCCGTCGCCCTCGAGGCGGCTCTCAAGATGAAGGAAATCTCCTACGTCTATGCCTCCGGCCACCCCAGCGGCGAACTTAAGCACGGAGTGATCGCCCTCATCAGCAAGGCCGTCCCTTCCGTCTTCCTCGCTCCCGACGACGCGGTCTTCGAGAAGAACGTCAGCAACATCGAGGAGGTCAAAGCGAGAGGCGGCCCGATCATCGCCATCGTCAACGAGGGTCCCTCGGAGAAGGCGATGGCGCGGATCGCCGACGACGTCATCGCCATTCCCTACGCACGACCTGCGCTGGCCCCGCTGCTGACCGTCATCCCTCTGCAGCTTCTCAGCTACTACATCTCGGTCATGCGCGGCTGCGACGTCGACAAGCCTCGCAACCTCGCCAAGAGCGTGACCGTGGAGTAGGATTGAGCATGCGTCCCCGGCGACCATCACGAGCCTGCATCCTCCTCGCCCTGCTTTTCCTCGCCGGGCTCCTGAGGCATGAAGCCCGCGCGCAGGAGGTGACGGCTCCCGCGATCGAAGTCCGCGCCCCCGTGCGCGACGTCCTCCCTTCGCCCCCGGAATACTTCCTCGCCCTGTCCAAGGATCTCAAGCCGAGGTGGCGAACGCTCTACCAGCCGACGCCGACGCTGAGTCGGCCCGACCGCCCGCTGCTCGCCATGCTGATGGGAACGCTGCTCGCCGACAGCTACGCGGCGGTCGAGGCGCGCGACGGACAACGAGTCCGCAACATTTGCCAGGATCTTCGCTCGACCTTTCTTTCCCTCGGGCTCGCGGAGGATGCGGAAGAGAATCTCCAGCTGCTCGTCGGGCTCGCCGAACGCGAGGAGTGGAACGCGATCCGCTATGAACTGGAGCGCGGACATTACCGGCTCGCCGAGAAACTCCTGAGCATGCATGACCACGACCTCGCCGTTCTCGTCGAGCTCGGCCTCTGGCTTCGCACGCTGGAGATGGGGAGTCGTCTCGTGCAGGAGGTCGGGGAGCCTGCCCGAGACGGCGTCCACAGCATTGGCAGTATCGCCCTGATGGAGACCTTGCAGCAGCGAGCCGCATCTCTTCAGACCTCTACTCGGGAGCTCGATTACGTGCAGGATCTCGAGGAGGAACTGGAGCGACTGGCCCGCAGATGGAAGGAGGCGGATGGGGAAGGAACGCTCGAGGACGTCGAGGCCACCACGACCAAGCTCCACAACTATCTGAAACGCAGCTTCGAGAAGTCATGAGACCTCTTCTCCTGCTGATCTGGATCACCTTCGCACTCGGATGGGCGGGCGCCGAGCCCACGCCTGCGGAGGCAGCCGAAGCCGAATTTCTCGCCGAGAGCGAAAAACTGTCCGGCGCAGGAGGTCCCCGGTTTCGAGCCAGCTTCACCACCTTCCAACTCAAGGGCTCGAGCGACCGACAGTTCGTTCCGCTCTACCTGCAGCGCCAGAACCAGTACACGGTCGTCGTGGCAGGCCGGGAGGGCGACTCGGAGTTGCAGTTCACCCTGCTCAACGACGCGGGAACGTGGATGCCGATGCATCTCAGCCGACGCCACGGCGGCGGTCTCTACGTGCTCACGATTCGCCCCCCCACCACGGGAAACTACCAGCTCTTGATCTCAGGCGGACCCGGGACCTTTTGCACGGGCTATGGGTATCGGTAAGAGAAGCAGGAGGCCGGGCAGGGCCCTAGCCGCCATGGCGCTTGGTGAGGCCCCCCTGGTTCGACATGGGAGAACCTGCCACCGAGAGGAGCATATAAGGCGTGCCTGCCTTAAGGTGGAGCGTGACGTCCCGGCGCGCTGGCGTTGCCAAAGTGCCAGGGCGGGCTTCGCCCGCAACTCGCCGGGACGTCGAGTTCCACCTTCAAGGCAGAACGCTCGAGCACGGCGAGGAATTCGAGGCGAAACCATCGGTACCCCCGCTATCCAAGCGCCATTGGCCCTAGCCGACTGCGTGATGGAAAAGATCTCGCTGAATCCAACGATCTAGCTTTGTCTCTGGTCGAGTGACTGCTTTGACTTCCGCCCTGCGCCTGGTGCGTTCCGAACCCTTCTCCCGGGCCGTCTTTCTCGTCTCCCTCCTGCTTCTCCTCGCGAGTCACCTGCATCTCGGCCGGCTTCTTCAGGCGCAGACCAACCGGACGGCCGAAAAGATTCTTGGCGGCGACCAGAAGCACAACATGCAGCTCGCCCACGAGGCGCGAGTCATCCGAACGGCGGACGACGCCGGCCTTCTTCAAAGACTGCCCCATCACAGTGACGGGGTCGTTGCCCCTCTCTGGCCATGGATGGCCAGCCATCTTCCCGGAGCCGCGCTCGAGCCGGGTCCGACGGAGACCGTCACCGAGAACGATGCCCGCCTCTTTACTCAGGGCCGGCGCCTCCATCTGCGCTGGACGGCCCTCTTTCTCGGAGGGCTGGGACTGCTCCTGGCGCGGCTGATGACCCGTTCCGCCGCGTTCACGGTCACCGCCTTCACCGGCCTCGCCGCCCTGCTGCCGCGGAGCGCCTTCTTCCAGCCCGAGCCCGTTCTCTACGCGCTCTTCCTGCTCGCCTGGACCGCCGCCCTACTCGGTCTCGCCACCCGCAAGCCCGGGTGGTACGCCGCCTGCGGAGGCCTTGCGGGTCTCGCCTTTCTCGCCAAATCTTCCGCCCAGCCGATGCTTCTCGTCCTCGGCGGCGTGCTCGTCTTCGGCGGCATCCTCTCGTTCCGGAACAAGCAGGAAATGCTCCGGAGAGGTGTGTCGCTCGCCCTTCTTTTCGGCGCTTTTCTACTCACCTCGTCACCCCGGTTGCTGGAAGCGAATCGGAAATTTGGGGATCCCTTTCACAGCTACCCCAGCTACTGGATGTGGATGGACGACTTCGACGAGTGCTTCCTGTGGATGAACCAGCATCCCGATGCAGCCAGTCTCGCCGCCGATACCTCGAAGCCCTCTCTCGTGCGGTTCGTACGGGAAAAGGGGATCGGCGAGTTCGCGGCGCGCCTGACTGAAGGAGGAGCTCTGGTGCTGGGTGACTTCCTCGAACCGGGAGCGACTCTGCGGGGGAAAAAAGACATGAAGCCTTGGAAAGGGATCATCGAGCACCGCTGGATTTCTCTTGGCGTCGGCTTTCTCAGCCTGGCCGTTTTAGCCTGGCTAGCCCGCCGTCAGCTCAATCAGAAAGCGGTGGAACTCGGGCTTTTCGTGGCCGGCACGTTTCTGATCTACGTATTCGCCTTCGGATTCTACACCCCGATCGGCAAAGGGGACCGCTTTCTCCTGCTTCTCTTCGCCCCGCTGCTTCTCAGCTTCTACTGGGCGGGAGACGTCCTGGTGAAACAGCTCGCCCGACCCGCAATCTGCAACGCATGGATCCTGCTTCATCTCGGACTCCTCGCCACCTTGGCGTGGCGGGTGGTGGAGATCCTGCGCTACCCCGTGTTTTATGCGAATTAGCGGACACTTCCAGAAGTACACCTCTCCTTGCCGACTTTGAGTGAGGAGGCGGAGTTGCGGGTCAACCGCCGCCGGGCTGCACGACCGTTTGATTGGGGCGGGGTTGGCTAGGACTATCGAATCGTGAGGTGGTTAAATCGTCGAGATGCTTAGATCGATGACTAGGCGCGAGCTGGGGGAGAGTCAATGGCATAAGATAGCCGCGCTCGCGGGAGACCGTTGCGGCAGTAAATAGGCTACGGGCCATTCGAAAAAAAGGGCGCGGCTTCCAGGTCACCGAGTCCAAATTCTTACGTGCTCGGCTACAAATGACGGTGATCAGCGCTTGGATAATAGCGGTGTCGTGGGATCGACCACTGCGCGACGTGCTTAGGTTCCGTTCAAAAGAAAGCCGTGAAGGGCACCCCATTCTAGCCCCAATGACGCTTGGTTAGCAGGGGGGATCGACGGTTTCGTCTCGAATTCCTCGTCGCCTCGAGTGTGTTGCCTTGAAGGTGGAACTCGACGTCCCCGGCGAGTTGCGGGCGAAGCCCGGCCCTCTTCCTCTGGCAACGCCAGCGCGCCGGGACTGGACGTCACGCTCCACCTTCAGGCAGGCACGGCCGCCGAGATCTCTTGAAATGCTCACCTCGGTGGCAGGTACTCCCCACGGTGAACGAGGGTGGCACTTAACCAAGTGCCACGGGGCCTGCCCGTGACGAGGACGCAACGCCTTCAGCGGCAGATGATCCCCTGCCCGAAACTCTTCGCCGCAGCCGATGATCCAGACGTCACTGGGTTCCACCGTTCCGCCACCACCACTTTATTTACGGCCTAGACAGACGCCGCGCTTTTCCGATGAGAGAGGATCACCCACACAGCGTGAATGATGCCCGGAATGTATCCAAGAAGGGTTAGGACCAGGTTGATCCAAAATGCGAGCCCGAGTCCGACCTGCAGAAATACGCCGACGGGCGGGAGCAGGATGGCAAGTAGGATGCGGACGGTGTCTTTCGAAGTTTGACTCATGACAGGTCTACCATCGCTCAAAGCATGCCAAGTGCCAACCCCACACGGACGCTTAAAATCCTCCAGTCACCTTTGCCAGAGCGCATGATTCGACTGTGCGCTACCGCAAGATTCAAGGGGATGGGGTCCTTACGTTGGAGACCCCGCTCGATGGCGCATCGTTGCGCCAGAGCACCAGGCGACCGGCTCGCTTTGCCCGGAGCCACAGCGGCGGGTCGGGATGGTTCCACGCCCGATCTCAATTTCCCGAAGAGGCGCTCATAGGGAAGCGCCGGACCCTCGATCTCTTGAACCCTCTTCCGCATGCGCGAGCCGCAGGTCCGCGCGACATTTTTCGACCTCGTCTTTCTTTCTCGTGGAGTCTGAGATCCGCAACAGGTAAGACGGATGGACGGTGGCGACGACGACTGACGCGAGTTCGGGCCGGTGGATGAGTCCTCTCTCTTCGGTGACCTTGAAATTCCGGCCAAGGAGAGACTTCGCGGCGGTGCCGCCGAGCAGGATCAGGACTTCGGGTCGAACGGCGCCGATCTCCGCCAGCACCCAGGGGCGGCATGCGTGAATGTCGGAAACGGCAGGGCTCTGGTGCATGCGGCGCTGGCCTTTCTGTTTCCACTTGAAATGCTTTACGGCATTCGTCAGGTAAGCCTCCGCACGGATGATTCCGACGTCGGCGAGCAGCTTGTCCAGCAACTGACCTGCGGGCCCCACGAAGGGTCGACCGCTGAGGTCTTCCTGGTCGCCGGGCTGTTCGCCGATGATCATGATGCGGGCGTCGGCCGGACCTTCCCCAAAGACGGTGCCGGTTGCGTTTTCGTAGAGTGGACATTCCTGGCAGCAGGAGGCGGCCTCTTTGAGAGCACTCAGATCGCGCCCCATGAGCCCCGTCGTCGAAGAGGGTCCCTGAGCAGCCTCCGTCATCTCCGTGAGACGGCCCAGGTAGGCATTCCTGAGCTCCGTGGCTGGCCGCTCTTCAGTCTCCATCATGCCAGAGACCCGCTCGCCACCCTCGGCAATGAGTTCCTCGATCAGCTCAGCCTCGGGGAGATTCTTCCAGTATTTCTTCGGCATCTCGGCCTGCATCGCCTTCACCTTGATGCGCGCGGGATTGAAGATGCTCTTGTAGTAACTGCGCCAGAGATCTTCGAGTTCATCGTCGTCAGGTGGCGTCATGGATTCCACTCCGTCGGCGAGTTCCACTCGTTTCCCGTCCCAATGCGCGGAGCCGGTCGGGGTGAAGATCGACCAGTCCATGCCCGCGAAGCGCTTGCGGAAGAAGCTCGCCGTCAGCGGCATGATCCGATGATCCGGCTCGAACCATGCCACGAATTGCTCGCGGCCCGACTCGGGATGTTCACCCACTTTCTTGAAACGGACGAAGGCGTGCATCTTGTGAATGTCGCGGCCGATCTCTTTTCGCATCTTGAACAGGCGGGCCATCGTAGCGTCGTTCGGGAGACTCATGAGATGGCGTTCCCCTCCCCAGGTGAGGCGAAACAGCGCCTCGTAAAGGAGGCCCCACCGGTCTGCTGAAGCGTGGTGCGCCGTCGCGTGTGCCAACTTGAGGAATTCCCTGGAGATGGGAGGCACCTGATCCCGCGCGATCAAGTCGTCAGGCTCCTCGTCAAAAAGCGAATCTCCAGCCACTTCTTCCCAGAGAATCTCAGCGGGCGGCACGGCTGCGGCATGCAGCGCACGCGCCTTTTCTCGCCATTCGGCGAAACCTTCTGTGATGACAACCGTCCTCATTGGCCTTTCCCCTCCTTAGTGGTCTGTTTCAGCTGAATTGGGTGTATCGCCTGCCTGCCTTGAACCACGATTCCCACGAAGGGGGGGACCAGCGTCTCGCCGGTCAACAGAGCCTTCGCTGACCGGCGGGACGCCGGTCCCCCCCTCCTCGGATGGAAGCTGGTCATCTGTTAGCCAATTCTAACGAAACAGACCACTAGCTGATGATCTGTCCCAGCGGCGAGCCGGTGAAACCTGCCGGCGCCTCCTCGATGGTGGGGGTGAAAAGGTTGAACTCCATCTGCTTGGGCTTCGGTGCGTAGGTTGCCCTCAGAGCCTCGCTGGAATCTTCCAGCGAGGCGGGGTGATGGTCGGCCGCAATGATGAAAGGAAGCACCTTCTTCAACGACACCCGCAGCTTCACCAGATCGGCGATCCGCACGGCTCCGAAACGACGGATCTTGACGATGCGGTCGGCATTTCGAATTCCCAGCCCGGGAACGCGATAGAGCAGCGCCTTGTCGGCGCGATTGATATCAAGCGGGAACATCGACCGGTTGCGCAGGGCCCACGAGAGCTTGGGATCGAGTTCCAGATCCAGGTTCGGCTGCTCGTCGGAGACGATCTCCCTGGCATCGAAACCATAAAAACGCATCAGCCAATCCGCCTGGTAAAGGCGATGCTCCCGTATCAGCGGGGGCGCTTTTAGTGGCAGAATTTTCGAGGGCTCAGGGATGGGGCTGAAAGCTGAGTAGTAGACCCTTTTCAAACGGTAGTTGCCATAGAGGTCGTCGGCGCGCCTGAGGAAGGTCTGGTCCGTGGAGGCATCGGCGCCGACGATCACCTGCGTGCTCTGGCCGGTGGCAAAGTCCGCCTGTTTCGTCTTCATCCCGCGTTTCCGCGCGTCCTTTCGCTGGTCGGAACTGTCCTCGATCTTGTGGCGGATCTTCCCCATGGCCTCGCGGGTGCGGCGCAGATTCTTTTCGGGAGCAAAAGTCTTGAGGCTGTCTTCATCGGGCAGTTCGATGTTGATGCTGATCCGATCAGCATACTCTCCCGCCTTCTCGATCAGCTCCACCGAGGCCTCCGGGATGGTCTTGAGGTGAATGTAGCCTCGGAAGTCGTGATCCTCCCTCAGCGAGCGCGCGACCTCGATGACCTGCTCCATGGTGTAGTCGGCGTTGCGAATGATCCCGCTACTGAGAAAGAGACCCTCGATGTAGTTCCGCTTGTAGAAGTCGAGCGTCAGCTTCACCACCTCCTCCGCGGAGAACGCCGCGCGGCGGACGTTGCTCGACCGGCGATTGATGCAGTAGTGGCAGTCGTAGATGCAGCGGTTGGTCAGGAGCACCTTGAGCAGAGAGATGCATCGACCGTCCGGGGCGTAGGAGTGGCAGATTCCAGCTCCCCCCGTGGAGCCCACGCCCGCTCCGCCGCTTGAGTCCCGCCGCCGCGCGCCCGAGCTAGCGCACGAGGCATCGTACTTCGCGGCATCGGCGAGAATCTCGAGTTTGCCCTGAGTGTTGAGTTGCATACATGAACACTACTCAAGAAAGCAGGATGTCACCAAGAGAACTTCAGAACAACGAATTTTCTGTGGGCCGTCCTACTCGACCCACGGTCTTCTCAGACCAGGAGGCGAGCCGGTGAAGCTGCAGAAACCAGAATCAGGTCTCACCGCTCTACGATTCCCAGCCGACTACCAGTTTCCGACGTCGTCCTCCGTTCCTTCCTGCTCGTCGGCGCCGAGGGAGAAGAGATCGTATTCACCTCCCTTGGTACCGGGGTAGCGGTAGCCGTAGGGGTTCTGGAAGGGGTCGAGCGGGATCTTCTTCAGGGTCTGCACCCATTGCGCGGGAACCTTGCCGGTGGAGGGTTTGGAAACGAGTGCGTTCAAACCCTGGTCAGTGGAGGGGTAGCGCCCGGCGTTGGCGTAGTAGGTCAGCAGGGCAGAATCGATGGCGCGAATGTCTCCATTGATCCGGCTCGCCTGGGCGGTGCCAATGACGCCGCCTCTGTTCAGAGTCGCGATGACTCCGGCGAGGAGGATCGCGATGATGACCAGAACGAGAACGATCTCAATCAGGGTGAAGCCGCTGGTGCGGGCGGAGCGCAGCTGGGCGCGGGTCGGAAGTTTCATGATGTCGGGAACGGTAGTTCAGAAAAAGCGTGATCCAACTTTCAGCGAGCACCTTCCAGTTCTCAACCACGAAAGACCGCAATGGTTGCGAAGAACCTGCCCCGACCGGTCTCGGAATCGGCCCTACGGGAGGCATCAAGTGAGCTGGCCGCGCTCGGCGGAGCGTGGAGGCGTGGCCTGAGGAAGCCCAGGTCGCAATCACCCTCCACCTTCTTACGAGACTGTTGCAGAAGTACGATCGCTATGGGCCATTCGAAAAAAGGGGCGCGGCTTCCGGGTCACGGAGCCCAAATTCTTACGAATTCGGCTACAATAAGACGATGATTTTAGGAGAATCCGATTTGGGGGAATCTCCGTGAGGTTCTGCAACAGTCTCTCACGAAGGCGGCTACCAAGTCCGACAGATTAAAGACGGAATCGTGTTTGCTAAGGGCGGCGTCCTCGACCCGCTGTCGTGGCTGCATGAAACGCGAGGCGGTCGCTGGGCGCTCCCTTCGGCGGGTCCGGAGGCCCACGCCCTACCTAGCCGGAGCCAGGTGATCCACGACCACCCCTCAGGAATAAGCCAATATCGGCTTTGCAAACGCCCTTGGTTACAAACGCGACTCTAGCTAGGCGCAATGGCGCTTGGTTAGCGGGGGGTATCGAGGATTCTGGGCGGGATTTCTTCCTCCGGGAATGAACCGGATCGACCCTACCTTGCCGTTTGGAGCGATCGCAAAACGGCTTGCCTTGAGGATCGGGTCGAAGTGACGGGGCGGCAAGGCCGACCCGTCACTCCTCCCACACCACCGGACATGCCGTTTTCAGCATCCGGCGGTTGAACCCTAGTTCAGGTAGCGGTTTCCCACCCCTTCACGATTTCCGATGGCATCCAAAACCCATGGCTACTCAGCCAGTGGTTCGTTAGGACGGTTCCAAGCATCCGCGCGAGTCGCCATGCTCCACGGCCACTATGCGCCATGCGTCTCTGGAGGGGGCCTGCTCCCAGTCGGCGAAGCGCATTACGCCTTCCCTTCCAGTTGTGCCACCTCAGCCAGAACCACTTGCGCACGTGTCTCCTTATCCAGCCTTCCAGATCCTCCCAGTCCCAGCTTCGTTCGCTCAGCCGATAGTATCCTATCCAACCTCGCACGTATCTCTGCCAGTCTAGGAGGGCCTCGGGGCCGGATCGGGTCCGCCGCAGGTCCCACTTCTCTCGCACCTCCTTCTTGAAGGTTTCGATGCTCTTCTTGGACATCGCTATCTTTCCGCTCTCTTCGATCACGAACCCTAGGAAGCTCCCTTCATCAGGCGGTCTTGTGCCGCTCTTTTCCAGATTCACTTCCAACTTCAGGTTCTTCTCTATCCACTTCACAATGCTCTTCAGGATTCGCTCCGCACTACGAGCACTCCCCGCATAGATGGTCACGTCGTCGGCGTAGCGGCAGAATGCCACTCCACGCGACTCGAGCTCGCGATCAAGAACATCCAAGTAAATGTTCCCAAGCAGCGGACTCAACGGTCCTCCTTGCTGGACGCCCGTGGCGCTTCGCTTCACTTTTCCTTCCTTGAGCACCCCTGCTCGCAGGTAGCTGCCGATAAGTTTCAGGACTCTCTTGTCCTTCACTTTCTCGGCCACCTCCCGCATCAGGATGTCGTGGTTGACGTTGTCGAAGAAGGCTTTGACGTCCATCTCGACCACGTGCTTACGACCTTCTTCCACAACGAAGCTCCGCGCGGCTTTCACCGCATCATGAGGCCCTCGCAGTTTTCGGTAGCCGTAGCTGTGGTCGCTGAAGCTGGGGTCGAACACTTCGTTCAGCACCTGGTGAAGCGCCTGCTGGATCACTCGATCCACCGTGGTGGGAACACCTAATCGGCGTTCCCCTCCTCCGGGTTTCGAGATCACCTTGGGTCTCACCGGTGCTGGTCGGTAGCGTCCACTTTCCAGCTTCCACCGAATCCCCTCCCAATGCTTTCGCAGGTGGGCGGGAAGTTCTTCGATGCTGATCCCGTCGACTCCGGCACCTCCCTTGTTCGCCTTCACGGCGCGGTAGGCGACTCGGAGGTTCTCGGGATCGAGCACCTTTTCCATCAGTTCTTCATTCAGCACTTTCTTTTCGCCTTCCTCCGCCAATAGCTGGCGTTCGCGATCCGCGCTTTCGGCTCGCCGGACGGATCCACCGTCCAGTTTCACCGCTGCACCAACTCCGGTAGCTCTCTTTACGATCGCTCCTCGTTGTTTCGGGTCACTACTCACGCCAGCCTTTGGGTTGGAATGGCTAGTCTGTCTCTCTGGTCCTTCAGCCCTTCGCTCCAGCGGCTTTCACCGCCTTCTTCACTACTATGGCTTCTGCTGACTCCTCGGGCCGCTCGCGCAGTCCGAGGTATCCTCGGGTAAGGTGTGATCGCTTTCAGCCCGTGCCGTCCGACTCTACCTGACGCGTCTTTTGGTGACTTGTTGGATTTCGCATTTCCTAGCATGCTTATCGCCCGCGCCCTGCCTCTTAATCGGTTCTTGTCCATACGGTCGTGCTTTCGTTCCACGCTTCCTTCACCGCTCCGGTCACCCTCGGCGGCTTGCGCTTCTCTTCGGTTCTTTGTCACTCTGTCCGATCAGTTCGTTTCATCTAATTAGCGATCACCCATGCCGAGCGCACTAGGGACGAGGGTCCCTCCTCGTCCGGGGAGGAGCGAAGCGACGGACCGCCGAGGCCCAAGGCTGCCCCGTAGCAAG
>ENA-ORXT01004002-ORXT01004002.1-marine-metagenome-genome-assembly--contig:-NODE-4002-length-15641-cov-5.890709_pt1 | contig 15641 bp, 11 predicted proteins | sample MGYA00237868_ERZ511482 | MGnify/ENA metagenome assembly ERZ511482 | reverse complement strand
CATCCATCCCATCATCCATTTTTGACCAAAACCTAAACCTCCTGTATAAGTAGGTCTAGAAACCCCAGAAAAAGAAGTCGATTCTTCAGCAATCGTGATCGCATCTGGAAAGTGTTCATAGACTGCTATATTAAATTCTTTTAGAAAACTAATGGCTTCATAGTTTTCATTACCTCCGTCTTTATTTGGAATCCATTCTCCAGCTTCTCTAGAGTAATCTAAATACAACATGGAAGCTACCGCATCTACTCGCAAACCATCAATGTGAAATTTATCTAACCAAAACAGCGCATTAGAAATAAGAAAGGACCGAACCTCATTGCGACCATAGTTAAAGATTAGGCTTTTCCAATCGGGGTGAAAACCCAGTCGAGGATCGGCATGTTCATAAAGTGCAGTGCCGTCGAATTTGCCAAGTCCATGAGCATCTTCTGGAAAATGCGAAGGTACCCAATCTAAAAGTACGCCAACTCCTGCTTGGTGGAAAGCATCTACCAATTGCATAAATTCTTGTGGCGAACCAAAGCGACTCGAAGGAGCGAAATAACCTGTGATTTGATAGCCCCAAGATGGAAAATAAGGATGTTCCATGACAGGCATAAATTCTACATGCGTAAAACCCATTTCCTGTACGTAGGTAACCAACTCTTTTATTAATTCGAGGTAGCTCAACGATTTATCAGCAGCGACTTTTTTCCAAGAACCAAGATGTACCTCATAGACCGAATAGGCTTGCGACTTTCCAGCAAGCGCTTGTCTCTTCTTTAGCCACTCCGAATCTTTCCATTGATAGTCTAAATCCCATGTAATGGAAGAAGTACTGGGTGGGATTTCCCAGAAATTGGCAAAAGGATCCCCTTTTTCTAATTGCTCCCCATAAAAGGTGCTAATACAATATTTATACAATTCGCCTTTGCCCAAATGAGGAATAAAGCCTTCCCAAATCCCACTAGAATCCCATCGAGGAGCTAAAGGGTGTGTTTGCTTATCCCAAAAGTTAAAATTTCCTATCACAGAAACTTGTTTGGCATTGGGAGCCCAAACGGCAAAGTAAGTGCCAGCTTGATCATTGACGACTACTTGATGGCTGCCCAGTTTTTCATAAATCTTAAAATGTTTGCCTGCTTGAAAAAGTTGGGTGTCGAAGTCTGTTAATAGAGAAAAAGGAACTACTGTTGTCATAGAATTATTTACATTATGTGGAGGTAAGGTCTCCATTTTGAATTTTGTTCCGATTATTTGACAAGTTTATTTAATCGGTTGACATAAAGACCAATGGCTAAAGTCCATTTAATAGATATTTCATTCAAAATTTCTTCGTTTAAAATTCCATATAGGGAACTTACGCACGAATACAAATCAATGAACAAAATAAAATTTGCTTTTTCTGAAACAAAATTTTCGGCTATAATTAACTGTTTGTTTAACAATTTCAGTGAATTATGTATTTTTTTATTTTAAATAAAAAATTGGATGCCCTTCTCTAGTTGTATAAATACGCAATAATATGTACTTTTATCCAGCTTGATGCTTTTAAGAACTACACAAAAAGAAAAGGTATTAATCAATTTTCAATTGGTTATATATTTGACAAAGACATAATACTATGAGATCTTTTTTAATTGGACTACTTTGTCTATTCCTATGGACAACAGTAGCTAGGTATATATATGTTTGCAAAATCAAGAATCAATGTGGTTCAGCGGTTGTCGCTACCACCTCGGAATCTAATAGATTTTCTGACCTCCATTTAATGGAAGGAAACACGCCTATCTTAGAGAATTACGAGCAATTTGCCTTCGCTCCCAACGGAATTAAACCTGATTTAACTGCTGACAACAACAAGTTCTTAGATGGTGTAAGTGCCTACCTTAAAAACAATCCAGCAAAAAAAATACGTATTACAGGGCTCTTTCGCCCGTCTGAAGATGGAATGTCTGATGGAATGTTTGAAAATTTAGGTTTGGCAAGGGCGAATGTAATAAAAGATTTATTAATACAACGAGGGATTGATAAAGAAAGATTAAATTTGGACTATAATCGTGCGCCCGAAGATTTGTCAGCTCCGATTAATTTTACTGTTTTTTCAGATATTCCAACATCGGCAGAAGTGACAGATGAACGATTGACAGCTGCTCGATATAGTTTTGACAACATGGTTTTTTCGGATGCTAATTTTGAAAGTAATTCTGCCAACTTTATACCAGGTTCGGCATTTCTTAATTGGGCAGATTCTGTTCAGGTTTATTTTCAACTCAATCCAGAGAAAACACTTCGTATTATTGGGCATACAGATAAAACAGGTCCAGTCAATTATAATAAAGATCTAGGTTTAGCTAGAGCGGTTGCTGCTAAAGAATATTTTAAACAAAAAGGTATCCAAGCAGACATAAAAGTTTCTAGTCAAGGAGAAAAACAACCTATTGCTACTAATAAAACAAAAAATGGGCGGCAAAGGAATAGAAGGGTTAATTTTATTATCAATACTAAGTAATTTTTAATAGACTTATTACTCTTTAAGAAAAGCCGAAGGCTACATTATTAAGACTTTTTAACTTTCGATAAATATGAATTTTTTTAGTCAACTTTTCACGGAATTACAATCAGATAACAGCTTTTTTATCCTAACTTGGTTAATTGGCTCTTTTTTAATTGGTTTGCTTACCATGTATTTCTGGATAAGAAGAAGAATTAGGACCTTACAAGCTGCCAATGAAAAAATAGCACTCGAGTTAAAGCAAACGATCAAAACGAGGGAAACCTTGCAGGGACAATATGATTTAAAAGAAGCAGATTATAAAAAAGCTACTTTAGCTTTAGCTGATAAAAATAAAGCACTCAATACGCTGGAAACAGATAAGCGACAGCTCAATAGTCGATTGAAATCTACCCTAGATGAATATGGCAAAGCGAAAGTAGAACATACGCAAACGGCCACTCGACTAGAAGAGTTAAATGACCAAATATTGGGTCTTCGTACGAAGAATTCTCAGCTAAATGCAGAGATTCAACAAAGTACACAAAAAATTAACCAATATGCTTCTACTCAAACTTCTTTGAAAGATCAAGGAGAATTAGAGGCAACTATTGCACGCCTACAAGCTGCGAATAAGGCATTGCAAACAGAGAATGCTTCTTTGCAAACCGCCACAAATGATTCTAATGCTTCTATTGAAAGTTATGAAGCCTTAGAATTAAAAGTTGCAAAGTTAGAAGCGGATAAAGATCAACTAAATGAAGCTTTAGCTGAAATTACGCAATTGGAAGAAGGTAATGAAACGCTATCAAGCACCGTGAATAAATTGATTGGGGAAAATGAGGATTTAAAAGAAAAACTAGAGCAATTACCTCAGTTTGAAGAAGGCAATGCGGCATTGAATGCCAGCATGTTGAAACTCATCGAGCAGAATGATACCTTAAAGGCGCAAGTAGCTGATTTAGTACAGTATGAATCGGGTAATGAAATATTAAATGCGACTATCGTAAAATTAATGGCAGAAAATGAGGCTTTAAAAGGTCAAACTGCTGCTGCTAACTCTGCACCTTTACCAGTCGTTACCTCAGTGCCTTCACCTGCTTCTACAACTTCCGTTGTTTCTGTGGATGAAATGGATACAGAACAAGCAAAAGTAGAAATACTAGCTGCAATAGGCAATCGGATAAAATCAGCTACTGTTGCAGAGAAAGATGATTTAAGAAAGATTAACGGTATCGGCCCTTTTATCGAAGAGAAATTAAATGATTTAGGCATTTATACGTTTGAACAGGTAAGTCAATTAGATGATAGTCTTATTCCTACCTTAACAGCAGCGATAGAATTTTTCCCTGGAAGAATTGACCGAGATGAATGGGTTGGACAGGCAGATCGACTCTCTTTTATGAAAAGTAGTGCTGCGCCTCGTCGAGTACTTAAATCAACTACTGTTGTCACTAGACCTTCTGAAGAAAGTTTCCTTGTGGAAAAGAAAGCGATTACGGAAAAAATTATTGTAGAAGAGGCGACACCTGATAGAGTGCAGCGAGTCATTAGAAGAGAACCGATTAGAAGAGTGGAACGAATTGTAAGGGAACCACAGACTAGAAAGTCCACAGACCCTTCCATGAATAAACCTGCTGAGGTACGCTCTGTTACTCGTAAGCCAATGTCAAAGGCAGCAGTAACACCACCAGCACCTAAGCAAGTGGAACCACCAGTAGTAAAAGAAGAACCAAAAATAAGTAAAGCTGCGCCCACTCCCTCTCCGCTTGCCTCTCGTCCAATGCCTAGTCTGAAAGAATCCTTGACGGAGAAAATAATTGTACCACCACCAGTTGTAGAAGGAGGAACGATTGCTATTGCTGTTAAGGAAGAAATGGCGAGAAAGGAGGCAGAAGCCAAAAAGGCAGAACAGGCAAGAAAACAAGAAGTAGCTAGAAAGGTAGAACAGGCGAGAAAAGAAGAAATGGCGAGAAGGGAAGAAGAAGCTAGAAAGATAAAACAGGCTAAGGAGGAAGAGGCTAAAAAAGCAGAACAGGCAAGAAAAGAAGAATTAGCGAAAAAGGAGGAAGAAGCTAGAAAGATAAAACAGGCTAAGGAGGAAGAAGCTAAAAAAGCAGAAGAGGCAAGAAAAGAAGAATTAGCGAAAAAGGAAGAAGAAGCTAGAAAGATAGAAGAGGCAAGAAAAGCAGAAGCTAAAAAAGCAGAAGAGGCAAGAAAAGAAGAATTGGCCAAAAAGGAGGAAGAAGCTAGAAAGATAGAAGAGGCAAGAAAAGAAGAAGCTAAAAAAGCAGAAGAGGCAAGAAAAGAAGAATTAGCTAGACAGGAGGAGGCTGCGAGAAAGGCAGCCGCAGCAAGAACGCTAGTTCCTGATGATTTAAAATTAATAGAAGGTATAGGACCTAAAATACATAATCTCTTAACAAATGTTGGTATTATAACTTTTAAGCAATTAGCTAATAAAAGTGTCCATGAATTGCAAGATATTTTAGATGATGCGGGTCCAAGGTATCGAATAGCCAGACCTAGTACTTGGCCACGACAGGCTCAAATGGCCGCAGCAGGAGATATGAATGGGCTGAAAAATTTCCAAAATCGTTTACGAGGTGGTAATTTATTGGAGGACTAATTGGGTTGGTTATTTGTTTAGGATGTTTGTTTGTTTACATGTATGACGAATAAACAAATAAACAATTTTAATAAAACGGAGTGATAAATTAAATTTTATCACTCCGTTTTTATTTTTAGGCACGAGGAAAAATAAATTCCACTTTTAGATTTTCATCAATAATAATTATCAAAAAAATGATTTTTTAGTTTTTATGAACTGCCGATCTATGACAAGTTTATCCATTCGGTTGACACTTTCCAGCCCCAACGGGGCTGGAAAGTGTCAACTACTTTAATACTTTAGATAAACTTGTCTGATTAATTCTTAATTTTCTTTTAAAACTGCCAGATAGAGGGAATGATTTTTGTTCTTTGGACGTTCTAATATTAAAGTTAAAAGGGTCAACTACTTTTAGCAGTTAGATAAACTCGTCAAAAACAAAACTATGAGTGGAAAATTAGGCATTGTATTATCAGGCGGTGGGATAAGAGGGGTTGCACACATTGGTTTATTACAAGCCCTCTCCGAAAACAACATATATCCACAAGTTATTTCTGGTACAAGTGCAGGTGCATTAGTTGGCGCATTATATGCGGCAGGTTATGATGCTAAGGATATGCTTACCTTTTTTAAAACCACTCCTTTATTTGGGTTTTCTTTTTATGCGACTACCAAACCAGGTTTGTTAGATAGTGAAAAATATCGCCATTTTTTTGAGCAGTATTTTCCAACAGATAATTTTTCTGACCTTCACAGACACCTTTTTATCGGCGCAACAGATATTGCAAATGCTCGTGGAGTATTATTTGAGAAAGGGGAATTAATCCGACCTTTATTAGCTTCTGCTGCTTTGCCACCACTGTTTACCCCCGTAGAAATTGATAATAAATTATATGTGGATGGAGGCATCATGGATAATTTCCCAGTAGAGCCGTTGACTTATGAATGTGATCGGATTATCGGTAGCTATGTGAATCCAGTAGGCAAGCTCTCTAAAAAATATTTTACCAATTCTGCTAAGGTATTCCGACGTGCGGCGGATTTGCGCTTATATGCGGATTCTCAATTTAAATTTTCCCAATGTGGATATGTGTTTGAACCACAGGCATTGAGCAAATTTGGGCTATTAGATACCAAACAAATTGACACTATTTTTAAGATAGGCTATGAAACTGCGAGTAGAGATATGGAAAAAATCCTACAAGTTATCAAGCAACCTAATGAACTATTTGAGCCTTTTGAGCTTAGTCAAAACTGGGGAACTTCTTCTTTGAATTGATTCGTTGATATAGTTTATTCGTTTAGAGAACCACTGGTAAACAAATAAACAACCTAAACAAATAAACAATCCTTTAAACCGAGCGAGGAAAATACCTCCCTAATAGTGCAAATAAGACATACAGCATAATAATCAAAGAAAAAGCAACTTCTTTGAAAACAAACAAAAACAGAAGAGAAAGCAATATAAAGAGAAAGCGACTTTCATTACCTGTCCATTGAAAATTTTTGAATTTAAAACTAAACATGGGTAACTCTGCTATCAAAAGATAAGATAAAACCAAAATGGTAGGGTACAAAAAAAGTGGATTAATAACAAAGTCTTTTAATCCATAAGAGTCGTAATGATAAATGAGCATCAGACCAACCGTAAAGATGGTACAAGAAGGGGTATTTAAACCGATAAAACTATCTGTTTGTCGGGTATCTAAATTGAATTTTGCCAGCCGTAAAGCCGCAAATACCGTAATCAAAAAAGCAGGCAATGCTGCCAGAATTAAATATTGTGGAAATTCTTCAAAATTCTTATCCAAACCTCTAACGAGTAGCATATAAATGATAGCCCCCGGAACTACACCAAAGGAAACCATATCTGCCAGCGAATCCAATTCTTTTCCTAACTCTGATTTTACTTTTAACATCCTAGCTGCCATACCATCGAAATAATCTGCCCATGCACCAACAAATAAAAAGACAAAGGCTTGGAAAAATTGGCTATAAAAAACGCAAGCTAAAGCGCAACAACCACAAAAGAGGTTGATAGAGGTGATAATATGTGGGATATTTTTTTTCATGTATAAAAACAAAAATATTACTTTTTAAAAGAAAAGAGGCTTGTTTGTTTAATAATTTGACTGCTTTGGACCAACTCAGGTTTTTGTAGTCGGTTTTTTAGGACATTCGCTCGGGTGAAATATCTAAAAATTAGCCATAAAAACTTTGTCCGACTTGTTTGTTTTTGATAATTATATGTCTTTTTGCTGAATTATTTACACTTTTAAATAAAGAATTTCGTTAATTTAATGCTATTTACACGTCTATAAGTAATTCGTAACTAGTTGATTAATTAGTCAGTTCTCAATGTAACATTGACTTTCTTCTTTCCAAATCGGAGTGGCGTAAAGAGTATTTGCGTTCCATGTAATTGCCAAATTTATTTGGCGGATTCTAAATATGCCAAATATTATTTTTAAAAAGGGTAATAAGTTTAATTAAAATCTGCCAAATAAATTTGGCAATTACATGGAACGCAAACACTTTTTATACCAGAGCATTATTTTGAGAACGTTACTTCATAGCATACGATTAGTTAAATTCAAGTTAAGTATAGAACCAAGCCTTACACATTCTATAATTACTCAGAACTTTGGGCATCGCCTAAGGAAATTAGACTTTGGTCTTTAGTCACCGCAAATAATAACAATCGTTAATTTATAAAATACGGATTATTAATTGAAATTAAATATTAATTTTATTTAATTCGATGTATTACTAAAGACTTCCGTCCAAAGTTTAATAAGGAAAGAAGTTATGTAAAATAAACTTCTCAAGCTAAGTAGCGTTGCGGTGTGTTTGTTTAACTGTTTATAACAGACTAGTATGTAGTCGAATAAACAAATAAACATTTTAAACAAATAAACAACCCTACTTATTACCTATTTTAACAAATTTAGCTGAATATGAAGCATTACCATACCCGCCCACTTCTTATCCTCACTTGGACTCTATTAGGTCTGCTACTTCCTTTGTTTGCCTTTGCTCAACCAGAAAATGATGAATGTGAAAATGCAATAGAAGTTATTGATATAACCAATACGTGCTTTGAGGAATTGTATACCAATGTGGGGGCTACCCCAACAGGATTTACAGGCGGAGGAGGTTTATCCAATGATGGTCGAGATGTTTGGTTTCGGTTCACAGCATTGGCTAGTGATTTAACGATTACGGTGAGGGGAGGAGGAGAAGTTGGGACAACCTTGGATCGACCAGAGATAGAATTGTTTGTTGATAATGGTTGTGATGGTACTTTTAATATATTGGAAAGTGTAGTTGGAAACGGAGCGGTGGCAGAATTGTATCAGGGCGGCTTATTGCCCAGTGCCACCTATCTATTTAGGGTACAAGGTCGAAACCAGGCAGAGGGTACTTTTCAATTATGTATTAATAACTATTTCCCACCAGAAGAACCTGGAAGTGATTTAGTGCTTGCTTCCATGTTGTGTGATAAAACGCCCTTTGTTATTCAATTGGTTGATGGAGCGGGGCGCGATCAAGACGAGGCAGCTGGTACTTGTTTAGATGTTTCTGGCGGAGGTATTAGCTCCGAACAAAGCTCTACTTGGTTTACATGGATAGCCGAAAATGATGGTACCTTAGAGTTTACTTTAGATCCCTTAAACCCTAGTGATGATTTGGATTTTGTAGTGTTTGAACTTCCACGAGGTATTAATGACACAAGGGATAAAGAAGCATTGCGTTGTATGGCGGCAGCCTGTATAGGACCAACTGGAATTCGAGAATCTGCTTCTGGAACGGTAGAAGAATTAGGGAGAGAAGGATGTGGAAGTAGTAAAGATAATTTTGTGAGTGCTATTAATATGGAAGAGGGCAAAGCCTATGGTTTATTAATTAATAACTTCTCAGAATCTGGTAATGGTTTTTCTATCACCTTTGGCGGTACTGGTAATTTTCAGGGGCCAGAACCAGCCGTAGAGGCAATGATTGATGGACGAGTTATCGTATCAGAAGAAATATGTGCTGGAGAACAAGTAGAATTTAGTGGAGCTAATTCGAGTTTTATCTTAGGGGAAATAGTCGCTTATGAATGGATTTTTGGTGTAGGGGCAAATCCTGCCACAGCTACAGGTGTTAATCCCGGTGTCGTTACTTATGAGGAACCGGGCACTAAATCAGTTGTGTTGACAATTACGACTGATTTAGGCTGTAAAATTAGTGAAGTCAGAGAAGCGGTTGTCATTGTTAGACCTTGTTGCGAAGAGGATAATTTTATACTAGGAGCTGCAATGGTAACAGATGTAATCTGTGGGGATCAAAGGGGCGGTATTGACTTTTCTGCAACCAGTAATTCGCCAATAAGATCGTATGAATGGAATGATGGAATTAGTCTAGCTTCTAGACCCAATCTAGAAGTGGGAGAATATATCGTAACCGTTACTAATTTTGCTACTTGTAAAGATACATTTACCTATCAAGTAGATTCTATTCCTCCTTTTACAGTAGACACAGTCTTGACACCGCCTCAATGTAATGGTGGTACAGATGGTGCGATAGAATTAGTAGTTACTTCCGAAACGCCTGTCACTTTTAATTGGGCAAATGGACGAGGAACATCAAGTAGCATCGACAATTTGCCAGTAGGAATTTATAGTGCAACCATCGAAGATGCCAATGGATGTTTGGATAATTACGTGATTGATCTAAAAGAATTAGAATTGGCCTTGGATCCGATAGTAGAAGCGGTTACCGATCCCCTATGTTTTGGCGGACAAGGGGCTATAGAAGTAGACATCACTAATGGCACAGGGCCATTTCAATATAATTATAATGATGGCAGAGGTTTAATTAGTGCTAATTCTTTACGAAATATTCGTGCAGATACGTATATCGTCAATGTGGAAGATGCAAACGCCTGTAAAGGGGTTTTTGAATTTATAGTGGAAGATCCGCCAGCTCTTAATTTAAGTTTAGATGCAGAAAATATTAGTTGCTCTGGTCAACAAGATGGGCGCATAGATGCTACCGTAGAAGGCGGAACAGGAGACTATAATTATGCTTGGAGTAATAACCAGAATAGAGATAGCATTACTAATTTGATTGCTGGTACCTACAATCTAACCGTTACGGATGAGAATGATTGTATCATCACAGAAATGGCCTCAATTATTGAGCCATCAGACATCAATCTGGCGATTGCTCGAATCTTAGATGCCCGCTGTTTTGGAGAGGCTTCGGGTTCGATACAAATAGACGCTACGGGGGGAAGCCCCGCTTTTGAATATAGCATAGACGATGGTCTCTTCCAAGATAGTCCAGAATTAATGGATTTGGCAGCAGAAACGTATACAATTACTGTTAGGGATTCTCGTGGTTGCAGCGATGAAATAGAAGCAACTGTTAGAGAGCCAGAAGAATTATTGGTAGAACTTTTTTCTTCAACAGAAGTAGTTGATTTGGGTCGTTCAGCAGATTTAGAAACGGCAGTGCAACCTGCGTTTATCAATGTAAATTATGACTGGTCTCCACCAGAGTTAGTAGACTGCGACAATTGTGCTAGTCCATCTGTTTCGCCAGTGCTTAATACGACTTTTATTGTTACAGTGACAGATGAAGCCGATTGTACCGCAACAGATTCTCTTTTTTTACGGGTTGATCCAAATCGAGATATTTTTATACCTAATGCTTTTTCTCCGGACTTTGATGGTATCAATGATGAATTTAACTTGTACGGTGGCATTTCTGCTGCCGAAATTTCAGAGATTCGTGTTTTTGACCGTTGGGGCAATTTGATTTATACGGCCTCTGGTGTGCCTTTGGGCAATAGCGGCTTAGGTTGGGACGGGCAGTATAAAGGGCGAGATGTGCCTTCGGGGGTGTATGCTTTTTATGCTAAAGTTTTATTTATTGATGGAGCAGTAGTCGATTATGAAGGAGATGTTACGGTGCTGAGATAAAATTAGATCATCAGGTTAAAAAGTGATAATTATCACGCGTAATTATCACTTTTTAACCTGATGAGCTATACTTTCCTACCAAACGCCATCTCCATTTCCTCCCGTATCATACAATTCAATTTCGCATTTGATGAGATCTTTTTGGGTAAGAAAACCAGCTCTTACAAGCCTCTTTTGAGTACTTGGCAGGGCGGTATATTCTTTTCTTAAAATTACCAGTTCCGCCTCTAAGGTACTAACTGTTGATAATGTATTCCCTCCTTGTACGAAGGCTTGAGATTTTTCAGATAGCTCCAAAGACTGGAAATTATCTAAGATAGACTTATTTGACATAGTTTTTGTTTTAGTAAAAGCAACTAAGGATTGTAATAAAAACTAATTCAACACTCCTCACACTTACTTAGTTAACAAATAAATTAAGAATGGGAGGAATAATTAAGGTACGATCTTATCTAGAGGGATTTGGAAAAATTGAGGTGGAGGAAGAAGGGAGGAGTAGTAATTGTAAACGAGGAGGGTTGATAATGGTCTTAATCTGCTGTGCCATATTACAATTATTCTCTAAAGATGCGACAATTGACAGTTTGAAGCAAGTTTTAGCCACTACAAATTCAGATAGTTTAAAATATAAATTGTGTCGCAAGATAGGAGATGCTTACTATGAAAAAGACCTAGATAGCTTAATGCACTACTTTGAGCAAGCATTAAAAATTGCTAAAAAAAGAGCGGATACTAGAGGACAAATTTCTACATTAAGAAGTATCGCTTATACTTCTTCCAATCATGCCTCCAACTATGATAAGGCCCAAATTTATTTTGATAAGGCGCTTCATATTGCTCAAACGCACAAGGATACAATTGCCCAAACCTACATATTAAGTGACTTTGGCGTACTGTTTTGGAAAAGAGGCCGTAATATTCAAGCGATTGAGTATCATTTTAAAGCCCATCAATTAGCTACACAATGGCAACAACGGCAATAGCGATCAAGGCGATAAGGATAAAGATGATGACAAAGGCGATGATGGAAAAGGGAATGGCAACGCCAATGGTAATGCAAACGGCAATGCGAACGGACAAGGTGGTGACAATGGCAACAACGGCAATAGCGATCAAGGCGACGAGGATAAAGATGATGACAAAGGCGACGATGGCAAAGGGAATGGTAACGCCAACGGTAATGTGAATGGACAAGGCGGTGACAATGGCAACAATGGAAATAGCGACCAAGGCGACGAGGATAAAGATGATGACAAAGGCGACGATGGCAAAGGAAATGGTAACGCCAACGGTAATGCCAATGGACAAGGCGGTGACAATGGCAACAACGGCAATAGCGACCAAGGCGACGAGGATAAAGATGACGATGGCAAAGGGAATGGTAACGCCAATGGTAATGCCAACGGTAATGCGAATGGACAAGGCGGTGACAATGGCAACAACGGCAGTAGCGATCAAGGCGACGAGGATAAAGATGATGACAAAGGTGACGATGGCAAAGGGAATGGTAACGCCAACGGTAATGCGAATGGTCAAGGCAACAACGGTAACAATGGCAATAGTGGACAAGGTCAAGGACAAGCTGCAGCAACTTGCACCAAGACAACTTTTACAATACGCAATGCAGGTAGCTGTGATGTCAATATATATTTATGGAAACCAACAGGAGATATTTTCCTTAAAGTATTAAAAGCAGGTGCATCTTGGAGAGGAACGGCAACAGCAGGAGATAAATATAGAGCAGTAGATACTAAAAATGATTGGGCTAAATTATTGTTTGACCAGCATACTATGGTAAGTTGTAATCAAACATGGAAAATTTCTCCAAACTATTGTGGAGCTACTGGTGGCAAAGGTCGTAGTGCTGTTATGGGTACAAGTAACACCCACACTAAAGCGGCTCCTTTAGTTGCAGAAACAACCCTTATAGAGACGGAACTAGAAGCAACGATAGCTTTAGTATCAAACAAAGACCTAGCATTAAGTGTCTTTCCTAATCCTGCGAGTGAACAACTGACAATAGAATTGAATGGTTTTAGTACGCAGAAAGGACAAGGTATGTTATTAAACAAATATGGTCAAATATTGCAGCAATTTGATTTGGGAACAATCAGTTCAGAACAATTGCAAATAGATTTAAGCAATTACAGCAGTGGTTTATACTACCTTACTTTGCAATTAGCGAATGGTAAAATATATACACAAAAAGTGTTGGTTCAAAAATTATAAAAGTAAATGGTTAAGATTGTTTAGTTGTTAGATTGTTTATGTGATTTATGGTCACATGCTCAATCAACCCATCCAACAATTTTATCAATCTGCTTAATAAAGAGAAAATAATCCAGCAATAGAGGGAGTTTAGTCAAATTTTGACTAGACTCCCTTTTTATTTTAATCCAAATCGAAGTTTTGCTCCCGGTTTCAACTGTGCAACAGTATCCAAATTTTTTTTGAGGACATTTGCAATTCTAGGATAGCCACCTGTAGTTTGAGCATCTCGCATTAATAGGATCGCTTGTCCTGCATTGCTAATTTGTATAGTTCCCGGAACGATACCAGAAGAAATTACTTCTTGTTTAGATTCAAGTGGTAAATTTTTTCCAATTAAGCGATAGCCCATCCGATTGGAGTCGTTAGAAATAATATAAGTTTGGCTAAAAAAAGAGGCAATAGCATAAGGGGAAAAAAAATCAAATTCTGGTCCCGGAACTACTTTTATAAAAGCAGGGTCACTGTAAATAGGGCGGAGATCTACCTTATAAATTCGCTTAGGTAGGAAGAATCGGGGTTGTATTTTTAGTTGACTGTTTTTTTGTAATACACTATCCGCAGTTAAAATAGAAGGGGCTGTAGTAGCGGCACTCGAACTACCTAACCATTCTTGAATTTGCCAATCTCCACCAATAGCTAAGTAAGTCCGACAACCATTTATTGCTTTGCCAAAAGAAAGGGTCGCTTCTTTGTTAATAGTTAGCGTTTCGTACATTGGAATGACCCCCTTGTTTAATTGCGGAGATAAATTCCCCCCTGTTAAGGCAATTTGAGCAGAACCTTGAATACGAATGCTTGGACCCATTAAAGTTATCTCTATTAAGGGGGTCGTAGCGGGGTTTCCTACTAACCAATTTGCAGTAGCTGCTGCTGTTCGGTCCATTACTCCACCACTAGGTACGCCAAATTCTTGGTAGCCGATTCTGCCTGTATCTTGGATGGTTGTGTGTAAACCTGCTTTTTGAATGGTTAGGGTAATGGTATGCTTGTTCATATTGGTAGCGCTGTAAATGTAATGCTCAAATGAATTCCAAATATAGGAGATAACTTGAAATTCTATTGATACTACACGTATTTTGAGTAGGGCAAAAAATCATAAATCATACATCTTAAATCATACATCATAAATCCACCTAACTTGAATCGTATGTTGACGCTTCTAAATCAGGCAAAATAGGATGGATTTATGATGTATGATTTAAGATGTATGATTTATGATTTTTTTGTCCCATCCAAAAAATATGGAGTATCAATAGAATTACATTTAGCCTTTCATTTGTACCATTACTAGTTCCTATTTTATAGAATAATCTCTAAATTATTATGCAATTTGCTTCCAATTAAAATTTTCTGCTTCCACTTCTTTTGAAATCGTATAAAATGCTTTTTTAGAAATTGCTTCAAATTGCACCTGATCTCCTGCCTGACATAAAAAAGGATGTTCTTTACGTGTATCAAATATAGGGATAGGTGTGCGACCAATAATTTGCCAGCCACCAGGAGCCTCAGAAGGATAGATACCTGTTTGGTAACCTGCAAGCCCTACCGATAGTGCGGGTACTCGCAATCTAGGAGAGGTTTTTCTACTACAGACTAATTGTTCTGGTAATTTTCCCATATAGGTAAATCCCGGTAAAAACCCTAACATATATACCCTGAATAGGGTAGTGGTGTGTAGTTTAATAATTTCTGGAATAGATAGTTGTTTATCAGCGGCTAAGTCCTTTAAATCTAAACCAAATTCTTCATCGTAACAGACAGGAATCGTTAATTTTCTAGCCTTGCTATTTATTGCAGGTGTTGCACCTGTTTCTAAATTTTTAATCAATAGGCATAAGGTCTCATAATCTAATTCTTCAGAATTATAACCAACTGTCAAGGAACAATATGCTGGAATTAGAAAGGAAATGCCTGGTAATTGTGCGGCTTCTATAGCCGTTTTTAATGTGATGACTTGCTGGTGTACCGTTTCATTAATGTCTTGCTCAAAGTTAATCAATAGGGCTTCTTCTCCGTAGGGATGAAAAGACTTCATAGCGGTTTGATGGTTTTAATCTTGAACGCAAATTGTTTTTAAGAATTTTATTTTTAAAGAGGCTGTGTTTATTACGCATTAAACCTGCTATATAAACATATTTATAAAAACATGATAGACTTCTACTACACTTCCTTCTCTCCTATGGGCAGCTAAACCAATTTTAACACTTGATTTAGTGCTAATGTCTGATTTTTCCTCAAATTTTATTAAGGGATATTGTGCTCTAAAAGCAGTTTTACCATTAATTTCACTAATATAATTTTTGTAATTACCCCA
>ENA-ORXT01004000-ORXT01004000.1-marine-metagenome-genome-assembly--contig:-NODE-4000-length-15642-cov-7.138323_pt1 | contig 15642 bp, 8 predicted proteins | sample MGYA00237868_ERZ511482 | MGnify/ENA metagenome assembly ERZ511482 | reverse complement strand
GGCGTGCCCGGTGTCAATGCGTCGCCGAGCGCGCCACCGCCCTGAAGGCCAGGGTATTGCACGCACGTGCCTGGAATACTATATTGGACGTTTTGCAGTGTGGAGGGGGGTCGAATATGGCCCAGTACATGCCATTTCAGCCTGTACTGGACGCGTTCAGAGGCAATTTGAAAATTGTGGGTACTGGCGCCAGTACAGCAAACCAGCATGCGCCCCACTTTGCAGACGATCCAGGTTCGCCACCACACGTGTTTCGAACATGCGTCTTGGGGCTTTGGCAGGCGCAGCTCGCGCGGCAAGTCGGGCACCCGCCTGTGCTGCAAGGGTCTCCCGCCGTCAGTGCGTGCAAAAAAAAAACCATACGAAACCAACAGAGCACGTTTGCCATGCAGAGAAAGAACGAAACCCCCCCACGAAGCCAACCCCCTAGAAAAATAACTTCCCCTGGCCATAAACAGCCCCTATGCCCCCACGTCAGTGCCATGCCCCCCCGTCGCCTCCCCTTGCGCGTCTGAAAACATCACCTCCCCCATCGCCCGCAGCCCAAACTCGCCCCGCACCTCCACGTCAAAGTAGGGCACCTGCGTGACGGCCACACCTTTCTCCTTCACGGCGGTGCGAAGCTTCTCCAGGCACCCGGTTTGGCCCTTGACCAACCGCCGCACGAACGGTTCCGCGGCGTTTGCCGGGAGCACCAAGTTAACAATCACATTGGCGACGGCGACGTGGTCCGTGCGGAGGGCGGCGACGAGGCGCTCGCTCTCGGCTACTGCCAACGCCGTGGGGATGGTAACGACCGCAAATTGTGTCGCCTCCTGGTCCTGGATAACCGCCCGCAGCGCCGTCATGTTGCGGCGGAAGCGGTCCACCGCCGCAGACGCGGAGGTGAGGCTCGCGTCGGCCGCCTCCTCCCCCTTCTTGCCGCCACCAAAGAGGCCCTTGACCTTGTTGATGGCCCCGTCGAGGCGCGCCTTGAGCCGCAACACCCGCCCAAGGAAGGCGTCGATGAACTCGGGGAAGGCGAGCAACCGCAGCGTGTGGCCCGTCGGCGCCGTATCAATAACCACCCGGTCAAAGCCACCGGTGCGGACAAGGTCAATGACCTGCACCAGCGCGACGAGCTCGTCCACCCCTGGGGGCGTATTGTCGAGAATGTCGGCAAACTCCCCGACGCCGAGCTTACGCGCCAAGTCGCCACCAACGCCACCGCCGGTGCCCGTTGCGAGAGACTGAATGACAGAGCGGAACTGGGAGACCGCCGCCGCCGTGTCAATCTCCATTGCGTACAGCAGGTTGTTCGTTGCGTCGACGGCCAACGGCTTGCCACCCGACAGGTCCATGGTCAACGCGTCGCCGAGGGAGTGCGCCGGGTCCGTCGAGAGCACGAGCGTGCGGATGCCCGCGTCCGCGAGCTTGACCCCCATCGCCGCCGCGCAGCTGGTCTTGCCGACGCCGCCCTTGCCGCCGACAAACACAAACCGGGCAGCGGCACCGAGGCCCGATGCGTCCGCCTCGGCATCGTCAAGGACACTCGGCGCCGCCGGCTCCTCCTCGGGGTTCGAGCCAGACGAGACGGTCGCGTCAAAGAGGTCCCCCCACCGGTCGCCCAGCTGGTCATCCGGGTAGGCGACCGTCGACAGCGCGCGCAGGCCGTACACGCCACGCACTTCCGTGTCGAACCGGGGCACCTGCGTGAGATGGAGTGAGCCGAGCGCCTCGCTGTCGCGGATACGCTGGATTTGCACCTCCTGCCCGGTCGTCAGGCGCTTGACGTACGACGCCTCCCGGTCGGCGGGGACGATCTGGTTGGCGACCAAGTTCCGCACCCAGATGCCTTCCGACCAGAGTGCGTCCACGAGGCGTCGCGACTCGGCGACGGATAGCTCGGTCGGGATGGAGACAACGACAAACTCTGAGCGCGCCGGGTCGCGGAAGAGGTCGCTCAGCTCTGCCATCTGCTCCCGGTAGGCCGCGACGCGCTCTGCGGCAACCGCCGTCGCGCGTTGCACGTCCTTCTTGGACGGCGTCGACCCGCCGCTGCCGCCCGCAACGGTGTTGAGGATGGACGACAGGTTGCCAGTGGCCGACAGCAAGCTGGACGCGCCGTCGAGGCGCGACCGCAGCGCCACGGCCTTGGCGAGGAAGGCGTCGAGAAAGTCGGGGAAGGACAAGAGCCGCAGCGTGTGGCCGGTCGGCGCCGTGTCAATGATGACCCGGTCATAGTGCACCTTGGCGTCGGGCGCTTCGACCAGCCGCAGCACCTTGGTTAGCGCCACAAACTCATCGGCGCCAGGGGGGATGGTGTCGAGGACTTCTCCAAACTCAGAGAGGCCCAATTGCTTGCCGAGCTTGCCCAGAAAGGCCGAGTTGCCACCGCCGCCTTCCTTGGTGACCTTCCCGTCGGCCCCGTCTTTGGCGCTCGCCTCCCCATCCTCAGAGGTGCCGCCCTTGACCGTTTGGAGGATGGCCTTGAATTCGGCGACCGCGTCCGCCGTGTCTGACTCGAGGGCGTCGAGCCCCGGCACGACGGGCGTCACTTTCCCCGACGTCAAGTCGACGGCGAGCGCGTCACCGAGCGAGTGCGCTGGGTCTGTCGACAGGACGAGCGTGCGGAGGCCCTCATCCGCACACCGCACGGCCAGGGCGGCGGCGGTCGATGTTTTGCCGACGCCGCCCTTGCCGCCGACAAAGATGTACCGCCGCGTGTGGCGGTCGTCCAGGAGCTTGCGCAGGGGGGCAGACGCCGACGCGGTGGCGGGGGCCGAAGCACCCCCGTCGGATGCCTCGACGACAGACGCAATGGGGGTCGGGGGGTGGAACCGGCAGCGGCAGCGGGCGGCAGCGGCGGCCAGGCGGGGGTGGGGGGCGAGGAAGGCCGACCGTCTGGGAGGGGGGACCCCCGTCACCGCAGGCAAAGGGGGGATGGTGGTGGTTGGCAAGCGCGAGCCGGCGCCGACCACAAAGGCAGTGGCCGAAGCGCTGGCGCCAGCAGGGGTCGACGGCAGCGGGGGAGACGCCATGGCAGGAGTGGGTCGCAGGCAAGCGATGCCCGTGGCCAGGCGTCAGGGAGCTGGACAGGACCACAGGATGATGGCGGCTTCAAGGTTCTGTCGTACGTGCAGCCAGAGTGCGCCACCGCAGGATGCGCAGCTGAGAATAACCAGGCGATATCTCGGCGGCCACGTCCGCGCCACGGTAGTGGCAGCGACGTCCGAGAGAGACGACACCAGCCACTTCGCCCTCGAGCTGCAGAGCCCCACCCCCGTCTCGATCGTCGACGATGCCGGATTGGCCACGCGCATCCCTCCAGTCCCCACTGCGCTGTCCGAGCCGGTAGGCGCTTCGAGAATCATGCCGCTGGGGGTGCCACATGCTGTTTTCGAGTGCATGCAATCCGCGGCTGTCGTGCTGCTGAAACAAGCACGTCTCATCGAAGAATTGATCCGGCTCTCGGACTTCTATCGAACTACACAGCCGAGATACTCCTCGCATCGCTTGACCAAAACCCTGCAGGTGCGTGAGGGTGCTGGAGGCATCCCCAAAATCCACCTCACACGCTCCATACAATGTGGCTGGCCGCTGCTGACCGCACGTCAGGCCCGTCGTGGTCGCCCCGCTACGGGGTGCGGAGCGGGCCGCGTCCCCGCGCACACGCGTCCGCCGCCACGGCAGACGCGCGTCGCGGTCGGGCACCTGCGTCGCTTGGCGACCCCCATCGCACCTCGCCCGCGGTGCACGTCGCGCCCCTCTGTCCTGTACCACACTGTAGTCGCGCACCTCGGCGCGTCTCTCCGTCGACGCGGCCACCCCCGTCGTGTCTCAACAGCGGGGTTGTGCGTGCCCGTCTACCCGACAAACAATGACCATTCTCCTGCCCTGCGTGCCCGCTCGGACGGGTCCATCACCGAGCAGGGCGCCACCAACCGCCGCTGCCGTTACCGTCGCCGTCCCCGCCGCCGCCCCATCCGCCCCCGCCGCCTGCGCAATGGCCGTGGCCCCTGCGGCGGCCTGCGGCGCCTTTGTCGGCGCCACCCTCCCCTCCCTCTCGTCCGCTTCGTCGCGTCGGGCGGCGACGCGGCGGGCGCGGCCGCCACCCCCTGCTGCTGCGGCTGGCCACCGGCGGCTCCTTGCGTCGGCGGCGCCCTCCCCCCCCCCCCCCCCCCCCCCCCCCCCCCCCGCGCAGCCGGTCTCGGCGACCGGCAGCACCACCGCTGGTAAAGGCAAGGGCGTTGGCGCGCACGCGCCAGCACCCGCGCCGACGCCAGAGGGTGCGTCGGCCCCCGGCGTGTATGGCGGCGGGCAGGTGCCAACGACGGAGGGCGGCCCGCCGCCGTCGCCCGACCCCGACCAACGCCCGCCCGAATACTATGCCAACGTCGGCAAGGTGGTGGAGACGCTCCGCGCCGACTATCCCGCCCTCCCCCACCGCACCCCCGACCTGTCCATCTACTCCCCCCGCGTTGCGTTTCACGCAAAGCACCCACCGGGGGGCGTGCGGATGCCCGCCCTCCGCGGCCTCGACGCGTATGGGGCGTTGTTGTGGGCGACGCGTGCGCACATCCGGGTGCTGCTTGTGTCTCCGAGCCTCCGCGTCCTGTCGCTTTACCACGACGCGGGCGCGGGGCGGTTGTACTTGCGGTGGCGCCTGGCGGGCACCCCCCGCTACGTGGCCGTGGCGCGGCCGGGTGGGGAGGTGGCGACGAGCGGGCCCGCATGGATGTATGACGGCATGAGCGTGTACCAGCTGGGGAAGGACGGGTGGGTGGTGGCCCACGAGCTCGACCCAAACGTGTGGAACAAGCGCAAGCTCCGCTCCGTGCAGTCGGCGTTGGCTGTGGTGGGGGGGCGCCCGCTTGCACGCGCACGGCGACGCGGCATTGCAGCGGGCGTCGCCGGCTACCCGCAGCTGTGGTTTGAGGAGCTCGGGCTGAGTGGGGGGGAGGAGGACGAGGACGACGATGGCGGTGAGGAGGCAGCGGAGGAGGTTGTGGTTGCGGCGGACGACGCGGACCGGTTGGTACCTCCGAGGGGGGCGGACCTCAGTGGCGGCGCCGCCGTGTGAGCTGTGGAGGAGGCGGCGTCGCCTCTCATGTGCGGGGCGTCCGTGGGGCATTGCGCGACGGGAGAGGATGTGGTTGGGCTTCCAGCGGATTGGTTGTAGGCGGATGGCTGTCGGCGGCGCTTCTGCACGATGTTGTCGATCATTCTGGGTGCTGCTGGCCGGCGCGCCGTAGTGCGTGGGGGGACGGGAATTGCCGCTTGTGTTCGGGTGCATGGTCTACCTCTTGTGCTTTCCTTTCCTTTTGTTTCTTTCTCTCATACGCACTCCCACTGGAGGCTGCCGTCGCGGTCGACTCGGCCGGCCGTCTCATTTGGTGGGACGCTGGGTGCTTTCTTTTTTTTATTTTCTCCGTGGCGGCGGACGGCGGTACGCCGTCATAGCATGTACATAGTTTTCTTCCTTTATCTTGCTCACACGCGTTTCTTCTAGCACGTACCGCGCGCCGTCACGGTTGCCGCCGCCGCGCACAGCCCAGTGCGCGAAATGTGCCAGCCATGCCCTTGCCGTGAGAGCGGCGGTGGGTCCCCACCACGACGGGGGGTGGAAGCGATCGGTTGCACGGGGTTTGTCAGTTGGATTGGAAAAAGTTCAATCCCAGCACGGACCACCTCTCTCGAGGGGGGGACAACTCGGGGGAGGGGTGGGGCTGGCGGCTGCCCCGCCCGCCGGCCGCTCGTCGAGGGGAGCGGGGGGGAGGGAACCACCCAACGACGTCCGCCGTGCAATCGGCCGCGGGCGGTAGTGCCACCGGGCCTGGCGGGGCCCGCCTGGGCGCCGCCCCCGCCCGCCGCCGCCATTGCCACCGCCGTCGCGCGCTACTTTAGCGCCTTTGTCCCGGCGACCGAGCGCGACGTGCGCTACTACCTCAGCTTGCGCGCGGCTGAGTCGCGGGCGGGGGTGGCGGCGCTCGTCGCCGACGGGGTGCACGCCGCCGTGTCCGTCGTGCCCGCCGACGGCGGCGGCGGTGGCGGCGGCGGCAACGGCGCGGACACGGACGAGGCGGCGGCGGCCGACGCGGCGCTGCTCGGCGATGGCTACGTGCTCGCCGCGGACCGTGGGCGGGGTGCCCGCCTCCCCCCCCGGCCCCCCGCGCGCGGCTGCTCGGCCGCTTTGATCCGCTGCTGCTCGGCCACGCGGACAAGGCGTGGCTCGTGCCGCCCGCCGCCAAGTCCCACGCTGGGAGGGGACCAACCAGGCGCACGACCGTCAACACCACGCCTGCGGTGCTCGCGTTTGCGCACCCCTCTCCGCGGTGGCTTGACGCAGGAGCATCTTAACCATCCACGGCGGGATGCCGAGGCAGTTGCGACCGCTCGCTCGATGCACCGGGTGTCGCGCGCGTCGCGCGCCCGGCGGAAGGAAACGGGGTCTGCGCCGCTGCGTCGCTGCCCCGCGCGGTGGGGCCCCTACTGCATGGGAATCCATCTGATCTGGGAGGACCCACTGTGAGTGAAAGGAAGAAAAGTATGGCATCCGTTTCTGCTTGCTGGCCACGTGGCTCGCATGATGGCAGTTGCGTTGGCGTGGTCCAGCCCTCGCGCATTGCACGGAGCCGTGGGGCGTTGCGCCACCCGCGGTCGTCGCCTTGGCCTCTCTTTCTCCCTCGCTGCCGCCCGCCGCCCGCCTCGACCGCACCCCATGGCGCCCTCTGCCCCCGACCCGTGTGGCGCCGCCGCTTTCGTCTCGGGTGCCCCCTTGGCTGCGGCGCCGCAGCGACGCGCCGCTGCCGGCGCGTGCCGACGCCCGGCCGGCGCTCCCGCGGCACGCCGCGGCGGCCGCCCCCCCCAGATGGGGCCCGACGCTGCCTCTGCCGCCGCCGCCGCCGCCGCGCCTGCGGGGGCGGACGCGCCGCTGGAGCCGGTGCCGTCCCGGGCGGGCCGCGTCAAGGTGCGCCGCGGCTGGAGCAACGTGACGGGGGAGCTCATCCGCCGCGTGTGTGAGGACGTGTGGGTGGTGGAGCGCGCTTGTACGTTGGGGCTCGGGCGTGGCGGGCGGTGTGTGCGCTGTGAGGCTCTGTGGTTGCCGTTGGGGGGGGGGGGGGGGTGGTGGCCGGCGTGGGTGTGTGGTGGCGCCTGCGTGCGTTGCTCTGGTGTCGAGGTGTGGCGAGGCCACGGTGCCCGTGGCGGTCTTTTGACGCCCGTCTACTTCCGCTTTGCATTGGTTTTCTGTTGTTTGCCGCTGCATGAGTGTCACCCCTCTGTTTTTCTTTTGCACCTGGCTCGTGTTGCGACTGGTGTCCCTACCTTGCTTGCGCACTCGCCACCCTCGACTCTCTTCTCTTCCCCGCTCCCCCAACAGATGACTGGCTGACCGTGGACGTTGGCGGCAAGACGACGGTCATCCGCCTGCCCGACGGCAGCCTCTTTGTGCATGCCCCCCTGCTGCTCACGGCGTCCCTCAAAGCGTCGCTCGCGGCGCTCGGCCCCGTTTCGGTCATTGTCGTCTCCAACAAGGAGCACGTTGACTGCGCCGCCCAGTGGGTCGCCGCCTACCCCGACGCCGTGTCGTTGGCGCCCCCCGGCTACGCCGCCACCGTCGACACGCCCTACACGGGGGACGTGCCGGCCGACAACACCCCCCACCCGGCCTTTCAGGGCGTCATTGAGCACACGTTTATGGGGGGCATGCCGCTCTTTGCCGAATCGGTCTTTTTTCACACCCCGTCGGGGACGCTCCTGGCGACGGATTTGTACTGGAATTGGCCGGCGGGGGTGCCGCGGCGCACACGCTTCTTCGCGGCGGGCATGGACTGGGTGTACAAGCCCGTCTACGAGGCGTTTTTGGTGCGTGACAAGGCGCGGTGGCAGGCCGAGTTGGAGCGCGTGCTCGCCTGGGGGGGGGAGCGTATCATTCCTTGCCACGGGGTTGTGGAGGAGGGGGTGGACGTGGCGGGAGTCATGCGCGCTTTCTACGCCTCTATGCTTAAGGAGTGAGGGGGGGCCTCGAGAGCGCTCGAAGTCGTGCTGTGCCGCTTCTTCTTGTCACAGCGTTTGCTTGCGCTCTGTGCGATACATACATGCTCAGAGATCGTCGATGCTGGGAGCTCGTGTGCCACCGCGGCATACGTTGACTCTGCCATGACAGGACAACAGACAGAGATGTACCGAGGTAGGCTTGAGTCCATCACGCGGGATGACCGAGCCCCTCTCGGTACATGCACCGAGCCCCTCTCGGTACATCCCCTGATCTGCCGCCACGGAGGACTTGATTTGATTCCTTCATTCCAGAACTGTGGCTCTAGGCAGCCACGTGGCGCGTACCATAAACGGGCCGCAGAGACCAACCAGTCGATCCAGTCTCTGGCCGCCACAGCCCCTCCCGTTTGAGGCTGGGCGTGGCCTGCTCGGCGATCCGGACGTCGGCGTGCACCGGAAGTGGGCGCTGGAAGCAGACCGTGGCGGCAACGCGCTTCCAGGTTGTCGCGGCCCTCGTGCATCGCCTCGGCTTTGGACATCTGCAGGTTGCGCCTCCCAAGCATCGCCCACACCCCCACTTGTCGCCTCTCCCCAGTCTGCGTTACTATCCTCTGTTGGCATTGAGACCGGCTTCTGTTTTTTTTTTAGCCCCTTTCCGTACGCAGCTCCGTGAGCCGCGCTCTGCTCGCCACTCCCGTCTTCTCTGTCCCCATAACGCCTGCCACCCCCGCCTCGATGATGGGTCTTGCCGCCCGCCCCGCCTTTGTGGGCGCCGCCGCCGTCGTGCGCCCTGCGACCGCGTCGGCCTTTTCCGGCCGCCGCGTCTGTCGCGCGCCCGCCGCGGCGCGCGCCGCGGCGGCGCCCCGGCCCGCCACGCCGGCGCGCACCCCCCCCCGGGCGTCGGCGGAGCTCGCGACGACCGCCTATGCGCTGACGCACCTCGCAGAGGTGACGGCGACCAACCAGTCGTCGCTGGGCGTGACGGCATTTGTCTTCCTCCTCACCGCCTGGGGCGGCCTCTCCTTCATCAAGGGCTCTGTCAAGGACCGCCTGACGCAGGCGTCGTTTACGCTGCCGACCGACACGTCGCCCGACACGCTCGCACGCAAGGCGTCGGCCATCCTGACCGGCCGGGCGTATGTGGCCAAGCCGGAAATGGACGAGCGGCCGGGCGTCATGACGTACGAGGGCGTTGTCAAGCCGAGCACGTCCATCGCCACCATCTTGGTGTCGGTCGCCGTCGCGGGCCTGGCCGGCGTCGTGCTCATGGCCAACCTGGTGCTCCCGCCAGAGTATGCGAGCAGCAAGTGGTACGCGGTGAGCGTCCTCGGTGCCGCCGTTGGCCCGTGGTATTGGGCCAAGGCGGAGCGGGCGGAGCAGTTCAAGTGCATGGTGCAGGTCGGGGAGGGCGGCAACGAGCCGCTGGCGGGCGTGCCGGGCGTGCCGTCGACGGGCGTGACGCTGTTTGTCAAGGGCCACCGGGATGAGGTGGCGGTGTTTGAGAGGGAGCTGGGCGTCAAGCGGAACAGCGTGGAGGAGTAGGCGTGCATCTGTGATCGGGTCAAGTGAGGTGCGCGGCGCGTGTTCAAAATATATATCCTTCAAAGCCGCACCTCTCATTCCAGCCGCACTTTTCTGTTATCTCGAGTCGGTAGGCCTAGAAACACGGTCGGTATGCCGGCGATGTCTGCGTCGATGAGGCCGCAACTTTTTTGAACCGGGAGGTTCCGAGCACCACGACAGCGTAGCCCAGCCCAACAATCATCAGCGTCTGAAAGAAAGCTCTGCAAAAAACCTCTGCATGTGCTCATCCCCCTGAAAACACGCCAAGACCCATCCCCGCTCAGTCACCCCACACGCTCAGGCGTTGCGCAGCATCTTGACGGCCACCTGCCTAAACGTCAGCTGCTCGCCGACCGTCTTTGCCCGCTCCTCGTTCTCCCCGTTACCCGGCACCACGATCATGCCCTCCCCACCCGCCTTCCACCCGACCGACTTGATGACCTCATCCACCGCCGCCTCCTCCGCCGCCTCGTCGACGCCCTCCAACCCCAGTAGCCGCGCGAGCACGGTGCGCTCCACCCGCTTGTACGTCCGCCCAATGACGACGAGCATGAAGGAGCGGACGGCCTCATCAAAGCCGGGCACCCCGTCGAGCAGCTGGCGCACCGCCCCCGTGGCCGGCCAGAAATCCTCAAAGCGGCCCGTCTCGAGCATACTCGCCAGCTGCACGAGCGCCGGAATGGGCTCGTCATCCGCCGTTGCCGCAGGGATGAGATACATTGCGCACAAGAAGTCCGTCGACGGTAGCGCCATGATGGCCTTGATGAGGATTTTGGACACAACCGCCGTCTTGTACGTCGCGGGGTAAAACTGGTAGAGCTTGAGGGTGGCCAGGTTGGCCATGGCGTCGTTCGTACCCGTGGCTACCTGTTGCTCCACATACTCTTCCAGGGTCGGCAGAATATCGGGGTCGTACCGCTGCGACTGGAGCAACGTCATGACCTTGTCCTCAAGGTCCACGGGGCCAGCCGCCTCTGCCATGGTGGGGTGGGTCAGAGAAAGAGCAAGCCGATTCAGTGAGGATGGAGTGTGATCAGGTAGGGGGGTGGGATGAGGGGAGGGCTTGGCTAGGGCGGGGGGCACGAGCGGACTGACGCAGGCAGACGCGATGGACTGTGATGGGAACGACGCGGCCGAGACCCGGTTGCGACGTCGACGCCAGAGACGGCGGGGCTCAGCAATTTCGTACAATTGCCAACCTTTGTAAAGGACTTGATATGCTCACGAGTGAGAAATGCCAGTTGCGTGATCCGCCATTGCCGATGACGGAATTGGTGGACTCGAGGCAACCGCACGGTGACTAAAACGCGGGCCGTCGCCTTGCTCTGCTTGAAACCGCCCGCGCACCAACCGCGCGGCCGTTGCTGTCACCCGCGCCTCTACAGCGCTGCCGTCGGCCGTTTCTCCTACATCGCGGCCGTTGAAACGCAAGCCAAACGGTGCGGCAGGCCGTCAAGTCGTCGCTGTGGCTCCAGTCGTCGCCGTTGCGATTGGCAAGATGCCCCCACGACGGGGCGCCGGCCGAGGCACGGCGCGCGTCGCCGCCGCCGGCCGCGGCGGCGGCTCGACGCGGGGCGGTCGGGGCGGTCGAGCGGCACGAGGCGGTGCGGCGGCAGCCGCCAAGGTGGCTGAGCCGCGGGCAGCCGCCAAGGTGGCTGAGCCGCGGGCAGCCGCCAAGGTGGCTGAGCCGCCCGTCGCCCCACCGGCGGTGGCACCGACGGCGGCGGCCTCATCTGCCGGCTCCGCGACCGGGGCGAGGCGACCGCCGCAGGAGCAGTACGAGGACGTGTGGGAAAAGGTGTACCTGGCCGGCACGGACTGGGATCAGTTGGAGGCGGTCAACGAGATTGACTGGGACTTTGAGCACCTGGACGAGGCGCTCTCGACGGGCGGCGTGCTGTCGACCGACACCGTCTACCTGTTTGGATCCACCGAGCCGCAGCTGCTTGACATGAACTTTGACGACGAGGCCGTCGACGAGTCGGATGGGGCGGCAGTGCGGGCGGCGGCGCAGCGCAAAAGGATGGCTGCGCTGCAGGCCGACGCCGACGCCTATGTGCAGGAGCGGGCGGCCAAGCGGTCGCGGGCCAACTCGGGCAAATCCGTCGAGCAGCCAAAAAGCAAGGCGGAGGAGGAGCCGCCCACGCAAGCGACCGGCGGGGATGGCGCGCAGACAGCCGGCGGCGGCGCTGGGGTGCTCCTCGAACAAACGGCGACGGTGATCCCCATCCCCGTCATTGTGGCCGTCGTGTCCAAGCGCCCCCCGCCCGAGACCGTCGCCATCACCTCTGTGCAGCGGTCGTCTGAGGAGCTCGTGCCGATGGCCAAACTCAAAATGGGCTGGCACCCACTGCTGCGCAAGGGCGCCCGGCGGATGCCCAAACAGCCCCGCGTGTTTGTCCTCAAGTGCGAGCAGCGGCGGGCGCGGTTGCGAAACATGACGGAGGACGATGTCAAGACGTACGAGTACGTGCTGCCGTACGTGTTCCTCCCCGAGGGCGACGCGGCGGCGGCCGCCGACGAAGTCGACACGGAGGTGACAGTGACGTGGGAGAAGCCCGACGGCAAGACGACCATGTTCCCCTACGACTGGGAGATGGACGACGACGTGGACGAGTTTGTCGAAGCCAAGATGAAGGACGAGGAGCTGGAGGGGGATGCCATTGCCACGTCCATGGCCGCCGCGATCACTGCCGAGGTCAAGGCGACCAAGGCGCGGTATCGGGAAGAGAAGCTCGCGCGCAAGCAAAGGATCGAGGCGATGCCGGCAGAGGAGCTGGAGAGCCTGCGGACGATGAAGCTCATCAAGTTCTACCCACAAAACACCAAGCCGGACGTGTCCAAGATGAAGACCGCGTTTTGCAACCGGTACTATGGAAAGGCAAAGCAAGTGTTTTAGGGCGTGGTAGGGTGGGCGTGTATGCAAGTCGCCTGCGTGCACTTTGTTTCCTTGTCCCTTGTCTTTGTCTTGTACACGTGTCACTCTGCGTTCGTCGACTTGGTTTACTGGCCACCTTGAGAGGCTGCTGCGCTCGGGCGGCCATCAACTTGGCACCAGCCAAGTGTCCGCGCAAGAAGGCAGCGGGAACTACCGTATGTGCTGCCACACATCGAGTCATTCGGTATGGCAGAGCGAGCTGCATTCATACGCACGCGCTCACACAGTGACTTGTCGAGCTGTCTGAGCGGCACATGCTGGGCAATGGAACAGATTACAGCCTGACCAAAAGTGTAGCAGCCTACCACAAGTGACCTCATGGAGGAATGAGCCTCTGAGACAGACATGTACGCCAAGAGAGATGGATAGAAGGCTCCTCACGAGTTGCACGCAAAACACCGGCCGCGAGAAGGTACGTCGCGGACTCGCTCTGCACACACGTCGAGAGAAAGGAGACCATACTTCACCCAGCAAAAAAGAAAACAACAGGACACCCGCGCAACACTCACTCCCAGCGCAATACGGCGACCCTCCGCGTCATCCCACCTGCGTCAATGGCCTTGGTACTCGCGGCACGGCGTGTGCACCAGTCGCCTTCGTTCACCCGACCCCGCGGCAGCAACGCAGCGGCCCACAAGTCCAGCCATCATCCACACCACCCCGCGCACCTCACCAGCCCGGCACGTGCCGCACACAACTGACTGCCCACCCGACACTGGCGAGGACCCACCACCTTCACGCTACGCCCCGCCCACTCGCCGTGTGGAGCTCACCACGGCCCAGCGCCCGCTCTATTCGATCTTGGCCGCTTCGGCGCGCTGGTGCGACACCTCGTGCTTGATGTGCGGGTACTCAAACGCATAGCCGATCGCAAAGGCGCCGACCATGGCGTGGACGAAGGGCTGGAAGGAGCCCGTCGCGATGTAGCGTTCGTGGTACGCCACAAAAGCGGAGCGCAGCTGCCCCATCGGGGCCGAAGCGGGCGACTTGGCGACGGCCTGAACAGTGGCCTTGGCGGCGGTCGCAACCGGGGCGGACGTCATGGTGCCGGGGGGGGAAGGGGGGATGGGCAGAACGTCGCTTACAAGGGCACTTGAGATAAAGAGGAAGGAAGGGGAAAGGGAAAGGGGGTCAACAGGGCGATACACGGGCGGCCGATCGAGGAGGAGGGCGGCCGTGACAGTGGGGGAAGCGGGAAGGACCGATGGCGGCGATGGTCGGCCCGAGCAAGGAGAGGACGTCACACCCACACATCACGTGAACTGGCCACAAAAGCAGTTAAGTCTTTATCGAAAGTGACAAACTGAAGGCACGTTCGCGCAAATACCCTGGCCCGAACTAGCTTAGCTATTTGACACGCTCAAAGTAAATACAGAGCGACCTGCACGACAAAGAGTTCCAAATCGGCCTCTACGACCCCGCAGAGGCCGATTTGGAACTCTTTCGCAACAGTTGGAGTGCGGGATTTTTGGGAGAACGGCTGTAGAGCCAGGTAGGCAGGTTCGTGCCCCCTGTCTCGCCGTCGCTTCCCTTCTCTTTCCTATCGTGCAGGCACTCTTTGCCGCCTCTCGCGCCCCAACAGCATCTTGGGTAGCGTCTGAAGAGCGTCGTGCGAGAAGGGACCGCCCCGGCGGCTGCTTGATGTCCCCCAACGGCCCCGCGTCACGCAGGTTCCCCGCCCTGGCTGCCCGTCGGCAACCGACGTGGCAGCGCTGGCGGCTAGCACCGGTGGCGCGACGGTTCCGCTGGAGCTGAACCGTGTGCTTGGACGCACGGCAGAGTTGTCCAAGCCCCGCTTCGGGGGCGGGGGCCCCCCCTACACCGCTTGCAGGCTGGGACTCCCGGCCTCATGTTGCAGCACCTCGCGCTGCGCTTCCCATGCGCACGTCCTACGGGGACAAGGTTCGACAGTGAGGCTCACATGGCTCCTCAGTGAGTCACTTTTATTTTCTGTTCACGCCGAAGTCCCAGACTGTTGCACGGAAGCCTTTCCGAGGAGGGTCGGTTGGTCGCAACGGCGCCTCTGACAGACCCGAGTGCAGCGAGCTCCCTGCAGGGCTATAGCCCACGTACGTCGGCGGAAAGTCTGGGCGTCGTCTGCCGGGAAGGGTCGGCCACCGTTTTTGAGGTGCGCGCCAAGGCCACGTAGACTCTTTCGGGACAGTTGCAGTGCGGGATGTTTGGGAGAACGGCTGTACTGGGTGATCATCGCCGGCACTGATCTGACCACCCCCAACGACGCCCAGCGCTCCCCCTTCCGGATCTACTTGCACTTCTCCTCACCAAGCCCCCCGGAGAACATACCGACGTGCCTGTGAGGCAGCGAAATAAAAAAAAACAGACAGAGAGCAGAACAAAAGATCGTCGACATCCACGGCTGAACGGAGAAACCAGGAGCAAGAGCAAAGGCAGGATGACACAACGATTGCAAGGGCGACTGTCCCAGCGCATAGTCTGTCCAGAGAAGTAGCGGTTGGAAACGCCGACATCAGACAAAGACATGCCGCGGCAGATCCATCACATCCACGGGACACTCAATCACCGGAACATGAAAAGTACTGGCCTGGCAGGCACATCCATGTACCGAGTACACATGCACGACAGGGTGCTTGAAAACGATGGTGTAGAAGGAAGTGGTGCGCAACGTCACGGATCCCTCACGGTGGGGAGCGAGCGCACGGTGAAGTCAAGCGCGGGCCACACACGCCGAAGGGACCTTGTCGGGTGAATCCGCCACCAGGGGTCCGCCGGTGAGGCAACGACGAGGCCACGTCGTGGCCTCCAGAGGGCGTAGAGTCAGGTCGCCATCAGCTCTCGGGTTTCCTACCTCCTCGTTCTTTCAAGAAACTAAAAAGAGAATGCCTCTTTTACATAGCCTCGCAAGTCTCGCCACGTCCCCCAAGTTCAGGCGAGGCCCCCGTTTCCTGCATCGCCCGTCGGCTGTCAATCCGCATCGCAATGATGGCTTGGATTGGACTTCAGATGCGTATCGGAGACTGCATCGAAATCGGATAAGGATCGGTCGATGTGCATCGGGCGAGAACGATTGGCTTGGGATGCAGAAAACACAAAGGCGGACGATGTATGGCGCGTCGCCAAAGAATCATAGAGCCCGCCCCCGTCCTCGTCCTCCCCCCCCCCCCCGCCGCCGCCCCCCCCCCCCC
>ENA-ORXT01003999-ORXT01003999.1-marine-metagenome-genome-assembly--contig:-NODE-3999-length-15647-cov-9.224663_pt1 | contig 15647 bp, 15 predicted proteins | sample MGYA00237868_ERZ511482 | MGnify/ENA metagenome assembly ERZ511482 | reverse complement strand
CATGGGCCAAACCCCCGTCAATCGGAGAGATCGCCGTCCCCAAAGACCCCGCCCCGTTCATCGCGTCCACAACGAACCCCGTCGGCACGCCTTGGAACGCAGTCACTTGCGCCGCCGTCGGACGTCGCATCTCGCGCGCTATGGTTAATAGTTTTGGCTCTTCAATCATTCTCTTAATTCTCCAGACACCACCGCATGATCGCTTTCTGAGCATGCAATCTATTTTCCGCCTCGTCAAAAATAACCGAATTCGGGCCGTCCATCACCTCTGACGTCGCCTCGTCATCGCGGTGCGCAGGCAGACAATGCATGAACAACGCATCCGTCTGAGCGTGGCCCATCAACGCTTTGTTCACCTGATAGCCCCGCAACTGATTGTGCCGCCGCTCCCGCGCCGATTGCGGATCATGCATCGACACCCAAGTGTCGGTGACCACAAGGTCAGCGCCCTGGACCGCCTTCGCGGGGTCACGCTCAATCACAATATTCGCGCCCAGCGCGCGCGCTTCGGCCAGCACTTTGGGATCAGGGTCCAGCGGCTCGGGGCCGGTGAACACAAGATCAAACTCAAACTGGGCCGCAGCATGCGCAAAGCTGGCAAAAGTGTTGTTGCCATCGCCCGACCAGACAACACGGGCACCTTTAATTGGGCCGCGATGCTCTTCGAAGGTGAGCATGTCAGCCATAATCTGGCACGGATGAGACCGGTCGGTCAGTCCGTTGATCACAGGCACCGTCGCATGTTCGGCCATTTCAAGCAGGGTCGCATCGTCAAACGTACGCAGCATGATCAAATCCACATAGCGCGATAGAACGCGGGCCGTATCTGCGATTGTCTCGCCGTGACCCAACTGCATATCGGCACCCGACAAAACCAGCGTATCGCCCCCCATCTGACGCACCCCCACATCAAACGACACACGGGTCCGGGTTGAGGGTTTCTCGAAAATCAAGGCCACCATATGATCCTTGAGCGGTTGTTCATCATCGCGCGCGCCCTTGGGCCGCCCGGCCCGTGCAGTTTTAAGCCGGTGAGCCGTGTCAATAATGGACCGAACATCCGCCGCTGGCGTTGTGTGAATATCTAGGAAATGAGCCATATCAGTTTTCTTTCTAGGGCAGCTTGCGGAGGTACCGCTGGGGGTTTCACACCCCCAGACCCCCGTGGAGTATTTTTAACAAGATGATATCAAACAGTGAGCGAGGCCGCCGCTGCATCCAGTCGCTTGAACGCCGCGCCGATATCATCGTCCGTCAGGTTTAGCGCAGGCAGCAGCCGCACCACATTATCTGCCGCCGGAACGGTGATAACATCGCTGGCATATCCGGCAGCGACAAAGTCTGTGTTTGGAACCACGCATTTTAGCCCAAGCATCAGCCCGGACCCCCGCACCGCCTCAAACACCGTTGGATGGCTTGCCACCAACCCCTCTAGCCCCTGCCGCATCATCGCGGCCTTGCGGTTTACCTCTGCCAGAAACGCAGGGTCGCTGACAATTTCCATCACGCGCGCACCCACAGCACAGGCCAAAGGATTGCCACCATAGGTCGAGCCATGGGTGCCCGCCGTCATGCCAGAGGCCGCGTCTTGAGTTGCGAGCACAGCCCCCAAAGGAAAGCCGCCGCCAATGCCTTTGGCCACCATCATCACATCGGGGGTGATCCCCGCCCATTCATGCGCAAACAGTTTTCCGGTCCGGCCAACGCCACACTGGATTTCGTCCAATATCATCAACGCACCTGTTTGATCGCACAAATCGCGCAGACCTTTCAGACAAGCATCCGGCAACGGAATAATCCCGCCCTCCCCGATCACAGGCTCAACGGCAATCGCGGCAATGGTGTCATCCATCGCCGCCTGCAACGCGTTGATCGGATCGATCTCGGTGACCCACACCGTCGCCCCCATGCCGCGGAACGCCTGCGCGCAGCCCTTGCCCACATCCCCGTAGCCGAGCACGATGGCGACCTTGCCGGCGATCATCACGTCGGTGGCGCGCTTGATGCCGTCGAGCAGCGACTCGCGGCAGCCGTACAGGTTGTCGAACTTGGACTTGGTGACCGAATCGTTGACGTTGATGGCCGGCACCTTGAGCGTGCCCTTCCTCGCCATCTCCACCAGACGGTGCACGCCGGTGGTGGTCTCCTCGGACAGGCCCTTCACCCCTGCCATCAGCTCGGGATAGTCCTCGTGCATCATGACGGTCAGGTCGCCACCGTCGTCCAGGATCAGGTTCGGCACCCAGCCGCCCGGTCCCTTGATGGTCTGGTGGATGCACCACTCGCCCTCGTCCTCGGTCTCGCCCTTCCAGGCGAACACCGGGATGCCGGCGGCGGCGATGGCGGCCGCGGCGTGGTCCTGGGTGGAGAAGATGTTGCAGCTCGACCAGCGCAGCTCGGCGCCCAGGAACGCCAGCGTCTCGATCAGCACCGCGGTCTGGATGGTCATGTGCAGGCAGCCGGCGATGCGCGCACCGGCCAGCGGCTGGCTGTCGCCGAACTCCTCGCGCAGCGCCATCAGGCCGGGCATCTCGTGCTCGGCCATGCGGATCTCCTTGCGGCCGTAGTCGGCCAGCGAGATGTCGGCGACCTTGTAGTCGCCCTGGAGGGTGTCTGCTGCTGCGTTCATGGAATGTCTGCTCGAAGTCGGTCTTTGACGGGTACGGGGATGGGTACGGGAATGAATACGGGTGCGGGGGCGGCGGTGGACGTGTCCGGCCCGACGGGCCGATCGCGGGCCGCGGCCGCTCAGACGGTGCCGGCGGCCTGCTTCAGCGCATCGACCCGGTCGGTCCTCTCCCAGGTGAAGTCGTCCAGCTCGCGCCCGAAGTGGCCGTAGGCGGCGGTCGCCTTGTAGATCGGCCGGATCAGGTCGAGCATGGTGACGATGCCGTACGGGCGCAGGTCGAACACCTCGGCGACGATCTGCTCGATGCGCCGGTCGTCGACGGTGCCGGTGCCGAAGGTGTCGATGCTGATGGAGGTCGGCCGGGCCACCCCGATCGCGTAGCTGACCTGGATCTCGCAGCGTGCGGCCAGGCCCGCGGCGACGATGTTCTTGGCCACGTAGCGCCCGGCGTAGGCGGCCGAGCGGTCGACCTTGGAGGGATCCTTGCCGGAGAACGCGCCGCCGCCGTGGCGCGCCATGCCGCCGTAGGTGTCGACGATGATCTTGCGCCCGGTCAGGCCGCAGTCACCGACCGGGCCGCCGATCACGAAGTTGCCGGTCGGATTGATGTGGATGTTCTCGCCCGGGCAGTCCGCAAGCCAGCCGGCCGGCAGCACCGGCTTCAGGATGTTCTCCATGACCGCCTCGCGCAGGTCGGACAGGCCGATGTCCGGATCGTGCTGGGTGGACAGCACCACCGCGTCCAGCCCGACCGGCTTGCCGCCCTGATAGCGCAGCGTGACCTGGCTCTTCGCGTCCGGGCGCAGCCACGGCAGGCTGCCGCTCTTGCGCTGGGCGGCCTGCTGCTCCACCAGCCGGTGGGCGTAGGTGATCGGTGCGGGCATCAGCACCTCGGTCTCGTTCGTGGCGTAGCCGAACATCAGGCCCTGGTCCCCTGCGCCCTGCTCCTCGGGCGCCGAGCGGTCCACGCCCTGGGCGATGTCCGGCGACTGCTTGCCGATGCCGTTGAGCACGGCGCAGGTGTCCGCATCGAACCCGACCTCGGAGCTGTCGTAGCCGATGCCCTTGACGGTGCTGCGCACCAGGTCCTCCAGGTCCACGTAGGCGGTGGTGGAGATCTCGCCGGCGATGATCACCAGTCCGGTCTTGACCAGCGTCTCGCAGGCCACGCGCGCCCCCGGATCCTTGGCCAGCAGGGCGTCCAGCACCGCATCCGATATCTGGTCGGCCATCTTGTCCGGATGCCCTTCCGAGACGGACTCGGACGTGAAGATGTAATCCTGTGCCATGTGGTTCGTGCCCTCCCAGGTAGCCGACGAGTGTACACCGGCGACATAAGCACATAAGGATATCCTTATGTTCCCGTACCGTGCACCCGCAGCACCTCGAACATCGTCTCCGCCCGCGCCCAGTCCTCGGGGGTGTCGATGTCCTGGACCCGGTAGCGGGGAATCACCACCGGGGCGCTCGCCGGACCCATGAGCGGCGTGCCCCGCGACCAGGCATCGGCCAGGCCCCAGTAGAACTGCCCGGCATCGTGATAGGCCTCCTCCAGGTCCTGGCTGCGGGTCAGCGCGTGCTCGGGCTGGAACATGCGCAGGCGCCCCTCGGGCGTCACCGCGACCCCGCGCTGGACCGGAAAGGCGAAGCTGGTGATCGGAAAGGCGTAGTCCGCGCCGGTGTCGCGCAGCCGGGCGGCCGCGTCGCGCAGGTCATCGACCCGGATGAACGGGGCGGTGGCGTAGATGCAGCACACCTCCTCGGCACGCGTTCCGTGCGCCGCGAGCCACTCGATCGCGTGCGCGACCACCGGCACCGTCGCGGTGCGATCGCCGGACAACCCGGCCGGGCGCAGGAACGGGGTCTGGGCCCCGTGCTCGCGAGCGGTGGCGGCGATGCGCTCGTCGTCGGTGGACACGATGACCCGGTCGAACAGCTCGCTGGCGAATGCGGCCTCGATCGACCAGGCGATCATCGGCTTGCCGGCGAAGGGCTTGATGTTCTTGCCCGGGATGCGGCGCGAGCCGCCGCGGGCGGGAATGATGGCGAGTCTCACCACGCAGGACTTCCGTTCAGGACCACCGGATCCTGCACGGCACGTGCCGCCGGTACCACCACGGTGCGTTCGGGCGACATCCCGGCTGATCCCGGCCAATGGAACACGCGATTCGGCAACGGTGCACGAGCGCGTGGCGCCCGCTTCGTACACTGCCGCCTCACCTCGCACCGGATCGCCCATGAGCGCCACTCTCGACCACCCGATCGATGCCCGCTGGCCGGCTGCCGACCCGTCGATCCTGCAGCTGTACTCGTTCCCGACCCCGAACGGCGTCAAGGTCTCGATCGCGCTGGAGGAGATCGGCCTGCCCTACGAGGCGCACACCGTCAAGCTCGCCGACAGCGACGTGAAGTCCGATGCCTTCCTGGCGCTGAACCCCAACGGCAAGATACCGGCGATCATCGACCCGGACGGGCCGGACGGGCGCACCCTGGCCCTGTTCGAGTCCGGTGCGATCCTGATCTACCTGGCCGAGAAGAGCGGCCGGCTGCTGCCCGCCGATCCGGTGGCACGCTACGAGACCCTCCAGTGGGTGATGTTCCAGATGGGCGGCGTCGGGCCGATGTTCGGCCAGTTCGGGTTCTTCTCGAAGTTCGCAGGCTCCAAGGTGGAGGACCCGTTGCCGCGCGAGCGCTACCGCAGCGAGTCGGTACGCCTGCTGAAGGTGCTGGAGCAGCGCCTGGACGACGGTCGGCAGTGGCTGATGGGCGAGGAGTACACCATCGCCGACATCGCCCTGTTCCCGTGGATCCGCGGCGCGAAGGTGTTCTACGAGGCCGAGGAGGCGATGGAGATGGACACGGTGCCGAGCGTCATGGCCTGGGTGGAGCGTTGCGCGGCGCGGCCGGCCTCGGTGCGCGGGCTGGAGATACCGCCGCGCGGGTAGGTGTCAGGGCGCCCCGCGTCCGGTCACCGCCGGCATCGGGCAGCGTCGGAGTGGACCAGGTATCGATCCGGGCACCGCACGATTCTCGATGAACCGTGCGGTGCCCGGATTTCACCGAAGCACCGTGTCAGAACGGGACCTCGTCGTCCCAGTCGGGAGCCGCTGGCCGCGAGGACGGCTCGCCAGCGGCGGCAGGGGCACCCTGGCCGCGCTGATCACCCGATGCGTGATCGCCACCCGCGGTGCCGTTGCCGCCGGCGCCATCGCCGCGCCCCCCGAGCAGCTGCATGTTCTGGGCGATGATCGAGGTGGACCAGCGGTCCTGCCCGGTCTGCTTGTCCTGGTACTTGTCGGTGCGCAGCGAACCCTCGATGTAGACCTGCCCGCCCTTGCGCAGGTACTCCGCCGCCACCTCGGCCAGGCGGTTGAACATCGTGACCCGGTGCCACTCGGTGCGTTCCTGCTTCTGGCCCGACGACTTGTCGGTCCACTGCTCGGTGGTGGCGATGCTCAGGTTGGTGACCGCCCCCCCGTTCGGCATCTGGCGGGTCTCGGGATCATTTCCCAGGTTGCCGACCAGGATGACTTTATTCACCCCCCTCATGCTATACCTTCCATTTTTTTCGAGTAAAAACAGACACTTACGAACATGGAGAAGATCCTTTTTCTACTTTCACTTTAGTATACCGGATTTATCCACAGTACTCTCACGGATCGAGACGACTTTCGAGTCTCGGATCCGGGTCATGGCCTGCTCAACTTCCTCTTCAAGATCCCGCAAGACAGGCGTACCGGCTTCACGAGTCTCGAAGCGACGGACCGTGCGACTGAACTCCTCAAGCACACCAGAGGTCAGCGCATCAACTATCTTTGCTAACAAATACACGTCGCCCTCATATGTGGTCTTCGCGGTACTATCAGTCCTAGCCCGGCGAACAACCTCTTGATATCGTGACTCTTGTGACACGATCTGATCAATCAATTGATCGTTCTGTTCACGAACTTTTTTCAGTTCACGCTTGAGTCCGGCAACAGACTCGCGAGTGGTTGGTGCTCCGCTACGACGCTGGCTATTATGAATGGCTTCGTCGATCTTTTGATGTAGCTCCGGATGAACAAGAACTCCGTTTCTCTTGGAATACAAAGTAGACTTTCCAACGGACTTTCCGTTTGCGAACCGTGCGGAGTCGACCACCGCCGATTTAGTGATTCGATCACCCCCTTCAATCAAGCGACCCAAGGAATCAAGAATAGCGGCTCGGAATTTATCGGTCCTCATTGCCGTCCGAACCATCTAAGTCATCAATCCACCCAAGTACTTTCTGCGCTCGCTTGATCGATTCCTGAGAGGCGTTGCGCAAAATAGGAATGGTCGTCGAGGCGAACACTTTGGTATGCACTTCCAGACGCGCCTGCCAATGAGCGCGATTACTTGTCTGAACTCCGTAGTTCGCGCAATCGACGCAATGACGATCTTCGCGTCTAGAGTAGTTCGGATTTTTTCCATCAGACGAGCACTTCGCCCTTGCCCCACGCTTAATCGACATTATACAGTAGCCGTCCGCTTGAGGGACAATACTGTATTCGTGTCGTGTCACTAGTTTTTCCACAAACGGGTGCACTTTTTTCGGAGTGAGCACTGAGACCTTTGAGTGTAGCAACCTTCCGTACCTGCGAAGCGATTTCGATACGCCACCTTTCATTGGCACCGCTCCGATCAATACTCGCTCCATTACCTCGTAAGCGTATTTCCGCTGCTCTTCCGGAAGAAATTTCCACACATCTTCGTCTTCGGTATATCGCAGCGTGTAAGCAGGATCACTGTGATGTAGCAAACGCGACAACCAATACAGATCGCCAAGCTCAAACCGCCACGTCCACAGCATTGCAAAGGAGCGACGAAACATGTGTGGGCGCAGTCCAATTGAAATATCAGCCTCCACAGCGACAAGATCCAACAGCCGATATATTCGTGTAGTACCAAGCTCGACTTGGGGGTTGGTATTTGCGGTATTTTTTATCGGTGGCCTAACCAGCAACATATCACCGTCGTAATCATCTCGCGTTGCTCGCGTAATAGAAACGATATGACTCAAAGCCAACTTTACATGCTTGCTAACCGATTTTGAAGTTCGTGTCCCAGCAACCGATGGCGAAGATTTTCGAACTGTACCTGGCAAATCTTGCGCATCATCTCGCAAAAGCACCTCCACATCTGAAAGCTTCAAAGCACTGATCTGGTGTTTTCGATCCCCTAAGAGCGCCAGTATCAACACAAGTGAAGCTCCATAGAGAAGCCGCACAGCGTCGAACATATCATTTGACGACCCGCCGGTGACGTTATAAAATTCGCGAGATGGTCGAGCGAATGCAACGTGACCATTACCGCTAACTATTGATAAGTATTTTTCTAAAGAATGAATAGTTTCTTCGCCTTTTTCAACAATACGCACTGCAGTATCAAGCAGGGCGAATAGTATCCGCGGCTCAAGCGTAGGAGTATGGCCGTCAGCCACCCCTACTCTTTTAGAAGCTTTTCTTAACGATCCGGCCTGCAAGTAGGGAACAAAAAGAATACTTTCTCCAACCTCATCTGCAAAAAGTGCAAGGTACTTAAAAGCCATTAACTTAGTTTCGGCGTGACTCCTAGAAACACCACGGCCACGTACGAATTCTTCGTACGCATCAATATCGGACTGCTCAACCGAACTGACTGAATTTCTTTTCCGCTCTACATGTATCCACGCGCAAAGTCCGCGAAGTTCGCGTGCAAAAATAGCCAATGTAGTAGTTCGAGAGAATGCAACTCGATCCGATTCCATGCAATAATAAGCAACTATTTTTGCAAAATTATTCCAATATTTGCTCCGCTCTGGTCGCAATGTGAGCTGAGAGCCATATTCCCAGTTCACGGTTCCAGTAGCATTGTCGCTCCCAGGAAGATGGTCACCAAGAAACCAAATATTGTCCGTCAGCTCAGATGGACGTCCTTGCGGATCACTTGTTAACCATATTGGCCGATCCAGCAGTGAAAGTTTCTCATGTAGATCAACTTTCGCAACTGCTCGTGACGATACGTGCTTTGTACTTAACTTAGCCATGGCAGTGGGACGTTGTGCACGAGATCTTCAGCCTCTTTCCTAGCCTTAGCGCCGCATAATTCTATCAAGGCATCATACTCAACCAATCGAGGCTGCCAATACCCTTCCCAACGCTCCGGATTGTCTGCTTCTAGAACGGCTCTGTGAGAGACAATATGTTGCTGCATAGCCATCCACTCAGCTACGATTTCTGGGCTTTTCAAAACAATTCTCTTCGCATCACATGTGTGGCACTCGGCATGTCGAACGCAACCGTCTTCCGCTGGATTTGAGCACACATATCCCGAGCCAGTTCGTCTACTTTCTACTACAGCATCAATCAAGAATTTTTGAAAACTAAGATGCTTTGTTTTCAACAAGGCTTCCGTTTCGACCCGATCAACATAACTTCTAGTTGTCGACAAGTTTGAGTGATTTAGATCTCGTCTAATCTTATCTACCGACTGACCGCTCAAGCTCTTGATCAACGCATGTGTAGGACGAAATTGCTCCCCAGTCACTTTCCCCACAAGAGCCGTCAAAAATGGCTCCCCTTTAGCGTTATTTTTCAAGAACCGGCGCACCATATACGATGTCATTTCTGGGCTGATCGGACGCGGCCCTAATTTATCAGAACCTTTGGTTAGAGCGGCTCCAGCCGACGTCCAATGCAACATCAATGGCACCTGCTCGGTTCTCAAAAGCTCAGGACCGCACGGCAAAGACTGAAGAGCAAATTTAATTTTCTCGGACAAAGCTGTCATCGCTATGACGACTGGGTTGTCAGACCGTAAACACTTTACAACTGCCTTCCCCCTATGTTTCCCGAACGTAACATCGAAAAGACTATCCTTATCGGACGCTGAGCATGAGTCCAAATACGAATACATAGCTGCCGAATCAACATTCAGCGCGAGCTCTTCATCAGCAAGAAGAAGGACAAGGAATGCGTCAAGAGTTTTCAATGTTGGGAAAAAGGCACCACATACACGACTGATCGGCCAACCAGCCTGCCCCTTGCACCAGTCCGAAATACCTGGAGGCCAATGTTTTGCAGCAGGCAATCCGCATCCGAAATTTGCATAGAGAATTCCGAAAGCAAGCTTTATTGTCTTGTTGTCAACTTCACGAAAGTTGATCTCTCGCATTTTATTGAGATCTGCCTCACCAAACGAATCAAAGTGTTTTTTCGCTAATTTCCAGTCGCCGATAGTCCGCAAGACCACCGTCTCAGAAGCACTCCGAACTTCATTCATACATTTTTTCGAGAAGATCAAGGAGCGTGCCGCATCTTCATCAATGCTGTAGTCACGAATAGCGGCTGCCACTGATGCATCAGCTGGTCCGAACAAGGAAGGAATCTCTACTCTGCATGCATCCGAGAAACTCTTCTTTGGAGTTTTGACCGTTCCTCTAAAATTTTTTGGGAGTTCCTCTACGGGAAGCACGCCTGACACCATTGCTGATCGCAGGAAGGCAGTTACAGCTCCGAATAACTGCGATTTTGTATTCGGAGAAGTAGCTTCGTCTCTATCAAGAAAATCCCGGAACTGACGCATCGATGCCATGTTTATATTTTTATCGGCCTCAAGTACAAACCTGAAGTACCTAAATATTAGGTTCACTGTATTTCTTGGACGTCGCTTTCCACGCATGTAAATGCTCAGCTCGGCGACAAGCTCTTCCGATTGGTTCACGGAAGCGAACCAGCTCGCATCCATGATCCCTGCAGGTCCCAAGTCGACAGCCATATCTTTACGTGGCGCTATATGAATCACATCAACTTTATTGGTGACAGAAAGCTTCTTACGTACGACTCTACGTTTCTCCATCAAAAGCCTCGTTGAAGCGTTCGCTTAAGTAGGGATCCATAGCTTCCTCAGAACCATGTCTCGTCGCTTGTCGGGCGACAGCCTCTGGACGTTTAACGCCTTCCTTGTCCAGCTTTCTTAATAGAGTGGTCGCGAAGTTATGGCGCAAGCCATGGAGCCATACTCGCTGTTCCTCAGTTAGATCTCCTGCATTGACTGCAGCTTTGTAGGCTGATCGAACCGAGTTTGACAATGCGCCCGGATCCATTCGCGTACCAGTACCGTCCGACAAAAACAGGAAGTCTGGGTCGACGTACGTTTCGTATTTTTCTTTCGCACGTACACAGTGTCGATTGACAACTTCCTGCCTTGATGTGTTTACGTACTGCCAGGTCTTTTTAACCAAGAGAGGGCTTACAGGGATGGTACTCTCGCGCGCACCTTTGCTTACGAGAATTCGAACGTAGAGCAATTCTTCGTCCTCAAGTGCTCTTTGAGTCGATTGCTCGTCAGGTAGCTGCGATACGCATAAGTAGCAGATTTCCATCGCCCTCAATCCTGCTGAGGAGCCCCAATCAATCATCAGCTCGAAACGTTCGGAAAGGTCATCTCGTTTGGGACCGTACGGTTTAATCGCTGCAATCCAACTTGCCCGGGGAGCGACAACTGGGCGATCGGTGAAACGCGAGCTTTTTACCAGCCAATGCTTGATTCCATGTCGACCGATAGCAATACGAATCGGAAACTCTTTGCCATTGCCTATTAAACCGCTAACGTATTCGTTGGTCTCTAACCAGTAAAGATACGCAATGACCGAGCGCACAACTTGTCCGGTATAGTTCATTGTGTTCTTTCCGCTGGCACGGGCTCCCCTATCGAGAATCGAATCGCGGTAGGCCTCCAACCATGAGTCATCGATTTCGTGTGCCTGCCGACCATCAATTTCTAGCTGAGCAATAAAATCTCCAAGATGCGATGCGTACGTTGCGATGGAACTGACAGCTGATCCCTGCCGGCGAAGATCGAGGAAGTAGTCCAACGCCCACCAGTGGACGATGCCGTTGTCTTTCAAGATCAGCGGGAACCGTGCGATCTCGCGACCGTTCAGCGAGGCCTTCTTCGTGTACCGCACAATCGCCATTTAGATGGCGCTCTCAGCTCGTAGTAGGGGGCGCAGGAAAACCTTAGGCTGCGCACTATACGCGACCACACGGGATCCGAAGGGCGGTGGCTTAGTGGTCAGCTCGAGAACATCAGCGACAGCTCTCACGTACAGCTACTGACGATGTGCCGGCCTGCGATAGCGCTTCTTGGGGATCCCGAAGTGTCAGTGACCGCCCTGTCGGAACCACTGCGTGATCGGTGTAGTGGAGCCATCACCGGATCGGCGTATCGAGTCCACCCTGTGATCGAGGTGATGGAGCTACCCCCGCTCAGGCCTGCGCCACGATGATCGGCCAACGCGGTGCAGCGGCAGCCCCGTCTCGAGCCATTCACCGCCGCTGGACAAGCGAAGGCTCAATGGAGAACAGTAGGTGGCAAGGGTTCGGAACAGTTGGGGTCTGGGGACGCCGGCGCTACTCGAACAGCTTTCCCGGATGAACATCGAGAGCGTCGGCGATCTTGAAGACGTTCCGGATGGTGACGTTCTTCTCCCCGCGCTCGACATGCCCCATGTAGCTGCGATCCAGCTCTGCGAGCGCTGCGAGTCCCTCCTGCGAGAGACTCTTGGACTTGCGGATCATCCGGATCCGTCGGCCGAAGCCGATGACCCTTTCGTCGCTCACGGTGAGTCCGTTCCCCAAAGGGTAGAACTATCCTGAGAGACCGCCTATAATTCCACGGACTATGGATCCCTTTTTGAGATACACTCGTTGGGGCGTCAACGTCGGCGGTCGTCGTGGGGATGACTACCTTGGAGATCGCATGTCCGAACAGCTCTATCGATTCAGAAGCGAAGTACTGTCGCAGGGGGCAGAGGCCTGCCTACCTTGCAATCTGTCGGATGAGTGGCTCCATCTGTTACTCGTTCAGGCAGCCATAGGTACCGACCCCCAAGAGGGAGAAGAGGATCCTGGCGTTGCCGAACTCATGTCGGCGTTACTGAAGATCCTCGACTTCAAGAGTCAATCTGGCGTTGGGCTGACATCGTTCACGGAGTCCGAGATATGCGATTTCGCGCACGAGTACGGCCTTGAGATAGGTCTTGAACATGCCAGTCGCGACAGCGAGTTCAAGGCAACGCCTGCGACGTTGAAGACGATCTTCGTGCGGCAGCTCGTGCCCCTCACCCGGCAGCCACGGTGATTGGATCTAACAGTCGACCGCGATCCGGCGATTCCCGACGAGCGAGGCTAAGCGGCTTACTTGCAAGGCAAGCGATCGACCCTGTCCATGTTGATAGAGATTGACGGGGCCGCGATCGTGGCCCCCCCCGTCCACGACGCTCTCCTTGCCCATGCCCAGTCCCCGACACGCCTCCCGTACCACCGCCGAGTGGGACGCGTCCTTCGCGCTCTACAACGCCTCGACCGACCTGACTCAGCGCGCCTTCTGCGAGCTGCACGGCCTGTCACACAGCGGCTTACGTCATCGCTATCGTCGCATCGCGTCGGTTCGGAGAGAAGCCCTAGGCCGGGAACCGCGGTCGACGTTCCGAGACCACTTGAACCCTGAGCACCGTTGATCGAGTACCAGGCCTCACCCCTTGGTGCTCTCCGGCGGCGGGTCGACAGCCCGGAGCGCGACATCGAAGACTCGTACAAACAGCCCGTCCGGCAGATCCTGGTCGATCAACTGCTCCATGGTCCGGGTATTACGTGGGTGGGCGTGGCGGACCGAGTGGCGGAGCGGCCGCTTGTCCAGCTCATCACCGAACCGGAACACGACGTACAAACCTCGACCCGATGCGCCGACATCAGCGGCATACCCGGTGCGTATTCCGGCGCATCGTGACCGCCCATTCCGATCGTTCGTGACCGCTCGTTCCGGTCCATCGTGACCGCCTGTTCCGATTGATGGTGACCGATTCTGGTCTCCGGGCCGGAATCGCCGGTCACGATCCCGGAACCGGCGGTCACGTTCGGCCGGAATCACCGCCAAGACACTGGATTTCTTCCACTTCTACCGCGTCCATCATGCCGCGCTCCCACCACGGAGCCCGTCCTGATGCCGCCATCGAGGATATCCATGTCGAAGATCGTCGAGGTGCTGCGCCTCAAGTACGACTCGCAGCTCAGCCACGAACAGATCGCTCGCTCGCTCGGGCTCTCCAAGGGGGCGGTGGGCAAGTACGTCAGCCGGGCCACCGCGGCAGGCATCAGCGCCTGGCCGTTGCCCGAGGGGACCGACCAGGGCGCCCTGGATCGGCGCCTGTTCCCCGAGCCCGGGCCAAGCCCGTCGCGCTTCGTCGAACCGGACTGGTTCGACGTCCACCAGGAGCTCAAGAAGAAGGGAGTGACGCTGCAGCGGCTCTGGGCCGAACACGTCGATGCGGTCGGTGAGCGCGCGCACCGCTACAGCCAGTTCGCCCAGCGCTACCGCGACTGGCGCCAGGCGCAAAAGCGCAGCATGCGCCTGCACCACCGAGCCGGCGAGAAGGTGTTCATCGACCACGCCGGCCCCACCGTGCCGGTCATCGATCGGCGCACCGGCGAGGTCCGCGCCGCGCAGGTCTTCGTCGCCGTGTTCGGCGCCTCGTGCTACACGTTCGTGGAGGCCACCTGGACGCAGACTCTGCCCGACTGGATCGGGTCGAACCGGCGAATGCTGGAGTACTTCGGTGGAGTGCCGGAGTTGCTGATTCCTGACAACCTGAAGTCCGCGGTCACGACGGCCTGCCGCTACGAACCGGTGGTGAACGCCACCTACCAGGAGTTCGCCACGCACTACGGCACCGCGGTTCTGCCGGCGCGGCCGCGAAAACCCAAGGACAAGGCCCACGCCGAGAACGGAGTGCTACTGGTGGAGCGCTGGATCCTGGCGGCGTTGCGTCACCACGAGTTCTTCTCGCTGAGCGATCTGAACGGGGCAATCTCGACGCTGCTGGAGTCGTTGAACACGCGCGCCTTCCAGCGTCGCCCGGAGTCGCGCCGCGACCTGTTCGAAGCCCTCGACAAGCCGGCACTTCGTGCCCTGCCCGACACGCCCTACGAGTACGCCGAGTGGCGTCACGCGAAGGTGGGCATCGACTACCACGTCGATGTGGAACGGGTGTACTACAGCGTCCCGCACCGGCTGGTCGGCGAGCGTGTGGATGTCAGGATCACGCCCGGCGTGGTGGAGGTCCTGCAGCGCGGTCGTCGCGTCGCGGTTCACGTGCGCGAGCCGGGAAAGCGCTTCCACACCGTGCCCGAACACATGCCGGCGCTGCACCGCGCCCACGCTCAGTGGTCCCCGAAGCGGTTCCTGGACTGGGGGGCCGATATCGGCCAGGCGACCGCGCAGATCGTGCGTCGACAGCTGGAGGACCGACCGCATCCCGAGCACGGCTACCGCTCCTGTCTGGGCCTGTTGTCGCTCGGGCGTCAGTACGGTCACCCGCGTCTGGAGCGCGCCTGTCAGCAGGCCCTGTCGATCGGCACGATGAGCTCGACGAGCGTGCGTTCGATCCTGAAGAACGGGCTGGACCTGCTCGACGATCCTGCGGGCGATGAGCGTCAGCTGGAGATGCCGCTGCACGAGAACGTGCGCGGCGAGGACTACTTCCATTGATGAACGCACAAGGCAACAGCGGTACATCGTCAACTCACACCGACACCACCCCGATGCTCATCGAACAGACTCGCGACCGGCTGCGTACCCTGAAGCTTACCGGCATGCTCGATGCCCTGGAGCGCCAGATCGAGCAGCCCGACGCGCACGACCTGTCGTTCGAGCAACGGCTCGGACTGCTGGTCGAGCACGAATCGCTCTACCGTGAGAACCGGCGTCTGGCCCGTCTGCTGACGGTGGCCAAGCTGCGCGTATCGGCCTGCCTGGAGGACATCGACTACACCCATCCGCGCGGACTGGACAAGTCGAAGATGGCCTCCCTGGCCCAGCTCGGCTGGGCGCGTTCGGGCATGAATCTGTGCGTGACGGGCAGTACCGGATGCGGCAAGACCTGGCTTGCCTGCGCGTTCGGCAACCAGGCCTGCCGGGTCGGGCTGTCGACGCGCTACTACCGGCTGCCCAGGCTGCT
>ENA-ORXT01003998-ORXT01003998.1-marine-metagenome-genome-assembly--contig:-NODE-3998-length-15649-cov-14.574236_pt1 | contig 15649 bp, 23 predicted proteins | sample MGYA00237868_ERZ511482 | MGnify/ENA metagenome assembly ERZ511482 | reverse complement strand
GAGATGGACGGAACAGGCGGTTTGGGTGTGAAAGGCCGTCCGAATATAGCGGCGCTTCACCCTAGTATGTGGTAAGATTGGCAATGACAGCTTGGTAAGAATCAGTCGCGTCCCGCCCTCACGATTCCGTCAACACGAGACGTTCGTGATCCACCAACACGCATTTCCCCCCCCTACCGACCGGCACCCTTCGCCCCCCCGCATGATCCTTCTCCACCCATCGCCATTACATCTGCCCCCCGCATGGTTGCTTTCGAAACATATATAGCACTATGCCGCCGGCTGCCCGCCAGTGGTCCGCAAAGCAGCTTCGGAGAGACTTAAGCACGCAAGAAAAGAACTCCCCGCCGACCGTCGGGCTCCGACAGGCGGAGCACACCGACTTACTTCTCATCGCCTTTCTTTCTGGGTAGTACCGCTGCAGCAAGAGCAAGGTGGCTCCGCTTGACAGGTCGAGAGGCCGCTTTGCAACCGATTTGAGGTGCAATCTAGCCCGGAAGGCCGTCAGCAGCGCGTCGTCACTAGCCCCGACCCCGGCACCCTTTCCCTTTCCCGCCTTTGCCCCTCCACGCGGGCGTCAACTGACGGAAAATTAATCTCCATTCGTGCGGGACCTACCAAGCGAGTAGCACACGGTGAGGTGATGGGCAATCCTTCTCCTGGAAGGCCACACAGCGCGCTGCCGACATGGGGCACACAGGAAAAAAGCGCAGATGCATGTGCGTGACTGTGCCACCAGCCCTCAAAAAACCTCATACATGACATAGCAGGTTATATACGGCGCTTGAGAGCATCCAGGCAATAAAAAAACTGGGAAAATACCCGCAGCGTAGTGGTGACTGACCGGTGGTGAAACATAAATGTCATTCCGGGCCATTTGGACCCACATTCGGTCACGGAATCAGACTTTGCGGGGTCACACAGGCACAGTTTTTCCAGGAACGTTTATGGATGATATGTTATCTGTCTTCTAGAGTTGGATGTCTTTACACCGCCAGAAACGTCTCGACGACAGAAAGAGTATTGCGCCAAATCTGGCCCCCCATGTGGACAGGAACTGCGCCACGCAAAGCCGTGTGGAACAGTCGTAGCGTCCGTGCACAAAGTCATGTGCAGGCGACGGGTGCTTTGTGGGCTGCCTGTTGCGTGTGGAGATATCTTTTAACAGTAGGACGACAACAGTGGGGTGCTCTCCCATCATGTCTGCACAGTCTCAAGCACTGCGCGATGTCAGACAGATATTTTCGAGCTCTCATTGCCCAATATTAGCTTAGAGACAACTGTTGATTGGCGATTTTGCAATGTCGGGCCGTCTACTCCTTAAAAGATTCTGTGTACTGATATGCCGTGGGTCGACTGACGAAGTGTACCCCGCAAGAACCACCACAAAACCATGTCGATGTGCGTGTTTTTTGGCGTCCTGCAGAATCCCCACACGTCGCTCAAGCCGTTTTCCATGGCAAGAAGCCGTTTGTGTCCCACACCCGGTTATTCACCACCGCACAGATGTGGACCGCCGATGCGGGACAAAGTTGGCACCAAAACCACGTTGGCCATGGAAAGACGAGCAGTGACACCTTGATGATAATATCCAAGACCAACCAGCACGCGCCGAGTCTATTTCTATCGCAGGAATCGGCGTCAGAGTACCTATTCTACGTAGGAAAGGGTATCTAAGGTGTGACTCAAGACGGCTGCTAACATATGCTCTTACGTTATCTCGGATAAGAGCTCCTATCCCCCGGGCATAACGTCGCTGCCAGTCAAGCTCTGCTATTGCTAACCTCCAAAAAAAGGCGGTTGCAGTGTGGTTGCAGAGAGCGGCTGGGTGTCTGGAAGCTACGGTACTTTCGTTTCGTGTTTAAATTTTGACGAAAACGGAAAGGGGACGACTGAATCTCGACCTCAACTTCTTCGTTTTTTGGTATCATGCAATGTTCGGTATTAGAATCGGTGCGCTATGCCGTTTAGCCGTTGGTTGTCGCCTCTGCAGCGGCCGTATCGGCCTTCTCCTGGAGGGCTCTGCACCCAATGGGAGATTTCTCGAGTTTTTGTCGCCTTGGAACAAGGCCTTTCTGGAAAAGCCTGCCGTTCGCGGCGAATCCTTCGCCCAACCGAGGAGATCCGCAGATATCCTCAGATTTTTTCTCCAGACGTGACAGAAACTGCTGGCACACATCAGGACGTGCCAGCTGCTTTCTGGAACGTTAGTGTTCGACTTTCTGCCTTTGCCCTCGCCACCCCCATCCCGTCGCGCCCCAAGCATGACTATCCCCGACGACATTCGGCGGGCGGTCTTCTACCCAGTGCTCGAGCTCCACCAGCCCGTGGCTTTTATGGCCGCTGAGCTTCGCATCTGCCTGAGATCTGCTGAGCGCTTTTTATTGTACCAGCGCGTGAACGCGGACATCCAGCCCAACATGGAAACGCGCCGTCTGCACGAGGATACCGTGCGAAGACACCACGGCATCTGCGGCGCGGTCTGTGCGGCGGTCGAGGCCTACCCGGAGGCCTTCCTAGACGAGGCGACCGTCTTTGTCAATGAGGTGCAGAACCTCATGGAGGAGCACGTGCGGGTCTCTCCTGAGTCGGTACGGCGCGCTCTTGCCGCCAACGGCTTCACCTGCAAGGTCATCGAGACCAACTTCCGGCAGCGGAGTGAGGCGGCGCGGGCGGCGTGAGTAGCCGCCCAGTGGGTCATTCCACTACATTGCCGCGTCAATATTGACGAGGCGCACCGCCGCGGACGGGCAGCAAACCGCACGTGGCCGTGGTCGCTGCGTGGCGCCCGCGCAGAAAGCTTTGTCGATGCCTCTCAGGGCGTGGCAACAAGCTTTCTCGTGGCGATGGCGCACGGCGGGCTGATCGACTGAAAGCTGACAAAGCCACCCCCCGGGCAGTCATTTTTTGATTTTATGCTCTTTTTATTTCACTCGGTGCTGCTGGCGATGAGTGCGTACAACCCCGTGCTGCCATTGGACCAGAGAGAGTTTGATTGCGTGTTGATCCTGGACAATGCGCGCGTGCACGACCACATCGCAGTGGCGGTGGTGGAGGCGGCGGGGGTCATGGTTCGCTTCCTCGCCTCATGCAGTCCGGAATTCAATTCTGTGGAGGATGTGTTTTCGGTGGGCAGTAGCTGGTAACGGCGTCATGTGTTCACTGAGCAATTCTCTGCGCGGCCATTCACAACACTGACATCCATGCTTCTGCACATCACACCCGACATGTGCGCCGGCTTCGTGAAGGCCGCCGTCCGTCGCTATCTGGCTTACGTCCCAGAGTGAAACGGGTCTAGCAGCGCACGCCAGAGCCCGACTGAAAGCCTCAAACAGCCCCCACAGCGTCCTCTTCTCCCCCTTCCCCAACGTGGCGGCGGCCGGCGCCGCCGAAACGCCCGCCTTGGCGCGGCACGCCGGCCGCCCGACTGCCACCACCGCCGCGGCGCCGACCCTGTTGCCGCCTGCCGTCGCCCGACGCTTACCTTGCGCGGCGTCGCTGACCGCCTCGTCATAGCGGCGGCGGCAGCAGCGGGGGCGGCGGCGCACGACCGGGGTTCCGGTCGACGGCTTTCTGCCGTGGCGGGGGTGCTGTGGTGGTCGGCGGTGGCCGGCTGCGAAGCGGCACCACAGCGCCTGTCGTGCACATGCAACGCGGCACTTTCGGAGTTTGGATCTGCTCTCTACGGCCAATGCGGACTTTCCCGTGAGAGCTCGTACTTGACAGGTCCGAAAAAATTCCAAACAGCGTGGCCTTTTAGTAGAGACCATGTTGCTTTTCGGTCACACTCTGCAACCCAGCACTCTGCAACCGCCAATTTTTGGAGGTCAGCAATATCCTTATCCTCATACGTCTTAGATAATAACTTGCATTTGGTGAAGTGAATAATACACAAGGTGAAGTGTGCGTTGTATGAGTGCTTGTCAAGCCATGCATTAGTGGGCTGAAATTGGTCGTTAAGTTGTTGTAAGTTAATACGGAGGGAAACGCACCACAACATTACCGCACAGCTCGCTCACACGGCTCTTGCTTGTCAGTCGCACTCTCGGCCACGGCCCCCCTCTTTCTGATTGAGACCTTCTGTGCCGGTACAGTATGGTGCACAAGCGGCACCCAAGCGAGAGGCTGAGGCGTCTAGGGATCAACTCCACTCTTCCCGCACGCGCTTGACAGATCTATGATTCCGTCACACTCCTTGCGCGAGAAGCCGCACAGAGTTTCGGACTGCGCCAGCTCATAGTGTGCACGTACGGCTGACGACGACGGTTGTGTAGCACTCATAAGGCGGGCTGAATGGCGCATCCGAGGCGTGCAAATGCCCGTTTTCGGGTTGTGCAACATCCTGCGTGCCAAGCCTTGAATGAACACCACCGGGGGGTGATCAGTATATACATCACCATGCGAGCCGAAGCAAAAGTAGACGGCCCTGAACTGCACTTGATCCGGGCGCTGTGTATAGCTCTTGGAGATTGCGTTGAACTTTTTTGATCCACTTCGACGTTAAGTTCAGATCGCAGACCGGGGCGTGCTTTCCAGGCTCCTGTGTCAAATGTCGTGATCCGGGGCGCATCGTCCTCCGTGCTCTCAAAATCAGGGTGTGACGCACATCTCTGCTCACGCCTCAACGCGCCATTATGTGGCCGACCCACGCAGAAGATGACCAAGCCATGGCCAGCTCTGTCACTTGTGGGTACGAGTTGGTAAGTCCGACGATCCTTATTTGATTTTATCACAGATGCTGCGGTGGGGGTGCAAATGCCCGACATGGTCTAAAACAAATTGCTGAACCACAGTGCGTTCTCGTCATAAAAGACAGCTGATTCAGCTCAATATGAATAAAACGTGGCCCACACGGACTGGAATGGAAGACTCGCGACCCATTTCTTTTGTAAACAATTCTCATATAACGAGAACGCACTGTACTGTCAACCTGAATTCTAGCATTTTCTTTTTGTTTTAACGGCGTCAGTCCTGCTTCCTCCTGAATGGCATTATATGAGATTTGGATGCCTAACAAGCTTGTGTTAACAGCCCGAATTGAGGCGCTGCGACTAAGTTGAGCTAAATGGTAGAATATACAATAAAGTTGAGTGTGCTTCATACTGATGGTGTTCTGCTGAGGGCTGGCGTGGGCACGTTCGGTCTGCAACATGCTTGGAGGACGACACTCTGCACGAGATGACGACCGTCAGGCAGCGTTCAGTTCTTGCTAATGAAAGTGCGAGCCACTCGATTTTGGTTTGCGGGCCCCAAACCAATTCTGCTCCACAAAGTGGCCTTTGTTCCTCCTTAAGGGTCCCGATCCCAAGTCTGTGCTCACTCCTGAAGGGCAAGCTCTGAGTCGCATCGCAAAGGTGCAGGCCGAGCGCCTCAATTAGTGATCAGGTCTTTCACCACGGGCGAGATGGGGAGCTGCAGGAAGGCTCGTTTTTCATCCACGCGCAGGTTTGCAGTAAGAGGCAGAGTCCGAACGCGCACGTGCACGACTTCCTGAGGCTTCATGGCCATTCCAGTTGGATATCAAAGTGCGTTCATTGGCTGTCTGTCCGCGTCCATTCTGCCGCCAATGGTATCCATCATGGGATTGACACGAACAGCTCCTTCTCATTGACATCTGATGTTGTTTCCATGGGTAGGGCTCGGGATGGAATCACCAGGGAGCCTTCTGTCGCAACCATCTTTCTACATGTGGCTGCTGTCGAGCCTTTGTAGAGGCGTCATTCGCCAAAACCCCGCTGACATAACGGGCTTTTTCGGAAATGACATGGCGCTGGCTGGCTCTGCCACTTTGATGAGCCTCGACCTCACCGCCTCCTTTGTCTTTCTTCCAAGGAGCTGTCCTTGTGGGCTCGGGCAGGCCTGGCCGCGTGCCAGGGCCACCGTGCCGCGCTCTGGCTTTTTGCGCTGACCGCGCCGGGTGTGGCAGGTGTCGCCATTCCAGGCGCCGCCATGCGGGCGGCAGTGCGCCTGTGGCTTGGCGTGGCGCCGCGGTTCACGCAACCGGCGCCGCGCTGCCGCTGCGGCGCCGACATTGACTCGGACGGCCGCCACTTCCTCTCCGCCTGCCCGCAGCAGAAGCTGCGGCGCGCCCGCCTCCATCACCAGATCGTTGAGATTGTGGCGGCGGCGCTGCGCCGCACCCCGGGCTGGCAGGACGTGGTGGTGGAGGCAGGCCTTGACGACGCCCACGGCGTGCTCCGCCCAGATCTTTGGGCGAAGCACGGCTCGTCGGGCGTCGTCACCTTGGCCGACATCTCCGTCGCGTAGCCGTTCGCCGCCCGGCTAGTGGCGCCGGTGGCGGACGCGCCGCTGCGTGTGGTCGCGGACGAGGCGCGGGAGGCGGCCGAATCGGCCACGCACTCCTCGTCTCTGCCCGCGACCGCCACCCCACACGAGTTCCCACCACTTGTGTGGGAGGCTTACGGTCGCGTGGCACCTGCCACCGACCGTTGCCTCAGAATGTCCGAGGACGGGTCGAGTGTCTCTTTGGCTGTTGATCGCTGTCAGACACCCTCAGTAGCCAGCTTGGCTATCGCCGTAGGAGCCAAGACGGCCACATCAGTATGGTGAGGGCCAAGTAGAGCCTTCATAGTGCTCGCGCGGGCGCCTGTCGGCTAGGCAGGTCCGGACACGACCTCAGGCTCAAGAGAAAAGAGTGGGGAAGAAGATGCGGCACTTTCGCGTGCTTCTTAGACAGGGCCGTCGCGTGCTGACGAGCGCGGCCGAGTAGGGCGGCCTTGTGCCGAAGGAAGTCTTCGCGATTCATCGGAGGGCACCGAGGATCACACGGGTCACCGAACGTTGAAGATGGCATGGCACCTAAGAAGCTGTCCGACACTGGGCGCATCTGTCACCTGCTCTAGTCGAAAGCGGTCGCCCGCAAGCCCGCCTCGACAGATCCGTTATCAGCATGCCTCGTCAAAGTCATGAAGTGTTTGCGGTTGGTGAAGTGAAGATTTGCTGCCGTTGACCCAGCCTGGGCGAGGAGGACCGCCCCGTCCGTCGTGGAGAGTTGAGCCCGATACTCGTTGACGGCCAGCCGAGACACCGACTCGGGTTTTTTCTTGGCCTTAACCTCCACCGCGGACGCTCCACGTGCGATATTAATGATCTCTTGGAGGGCTTGGTCCTTCAGAAGTGGACATGCAAAATCCGCCTTTGTCACGACCGTCGACTTGCGGCGCCGCTCGATGATGCCGTTGTTGATACCTCACCGCTCTGATTGAATCTTCTGGGTCACTACTTTGGAGCCGCGAAGATGACAGACCGAACACGTCGGGGCGTGAACGCAGTCATCGTGGAGGCACCGACCAGCCTGGTACAACTTGTTGGACAAAGGAAGACTTCGGCGGCAGAGGAAGTCTTCAAGAATGCAGCGTCGAGCGTTGTAGCCTCTCTTTCCGGGCCCCGCCAGAACTCCACAGGTACCGCAGCGCATGACGTAGGCCGGCCAGTGGTATTGACCGAGACGACAGGTGGATGCCTTTTCAGGAAGCAGGGGATGGCATCAAAGGTTTGAGTGTCGGGATGCGGAAACGACGGTGCGGTTGTACTGGAGCTTTTTTGGATGTGCCGAAAAACGAATATGGAGAGCTCGTAATGACGTCTTTTTACATTGATGCGTCCTCTCTTGTAGACCGCATTGCCCGCCCACGGACATGAGCGCTGAGAGCTCGCAGTGCAACAGGCCACTCGTGCCCGCTGGCGGTCGTGTGCACGTCCTCGCTGGCTGGCCTGTCGAAATTATGAAGTTCTGGGCGGTGTCCCAATACTGCTGTCCTCTATAGCTGCTGTCCCAGTTTTGTCCTCTCCGGACAAGAACAATAGTGCTCATGTACAACTCTGAGGACTCCGAAGTACGGAATCACTGTCGATAAGGACGATTTCAAAGAACATCTGAGGCCAGACTGTTCGAAAGCTGTGTCGGCGTGGGACAATTGTATGATGGCCGATGCCTTCGTGCCACTGCAACGAGCGATTGGGTTGGAATTCCGCTCCGAAAGTCTGAATCAGAACGCTCTGAGCTGAACATTTGCGCGCGTCTCTCGTCCGGACCTTCGCATCTCAGCTGATTGTCCGCAGATCGGTCGTTCGGGCACTCCTGCTGGGACAGTTCGCACCTCTGGGCGCCGGAACCGGTTGTGGATCGCCGTGGATCGCCCGCGATCCCCGAAGAAGTTCAGGAAACAGCCGGGCCCGACTGGCCTCCTTCGGTGTTGTGCAATTATCCGGCGAACAGAACAGAGAATCTTTACAATTTTCTGATTAGCTGCAACGCAAGAGCCTTGCACGAAAGGTTCGACCGCTGATTGGCCATGCGGTCCAATCCACGCGCCTTCGTCTTCGTCGCCAACTACGACCTGATGCACGTTGCTAGGTGCGACGCAGGGGTCATCGTGTTCGTGGTGCGGAAGCAGAGGGGGAAATGCAGCCTTGTCAAGGAAACTCCGACCGAAGTGCGGGGAAGAAGACAATGCCTCTGCTCGTACTCTTTATTTACAAAGCATCCCAGCACACGCCATAAGAGTGCTCTGGCCCCTCGTCTCCGGCCGCCGCCTCCCCCCGACAACGCCTTCTCCGTGCTGTCAGGGAAAAGCAAAAGAACGCGTGAAGGATGCCGCTGGGCTACGCCCTAGGTTCCACTCTGTATGGGTGACCAGTAGGTGAGAGGCGAGCAGGGAGGATCGGGCGGGGACGAATAGACATATAGGAGGGCGCGATCCAGGCCCGCCACAGGACCGAAGCACACAACGAAGCACAGAGGAGGTCATCAGGAAACTGCTTTATTGAAGGCAGAGCGACGCTGGCATGCAAATACAAAATCACCGCGGGAGGCATCCAGCCCCCACACCCCTGATCATCACCAAATGCCCCCTCACACCACTCCAGCGTGACCTTCCCCCGACCCCTCCGCCACCCCTCTCAGAAGCGGCTCACACATACACGCTTACGTACCCGCGAGATTGCCAGCACAGCACGGAGCACCGGCGTGAAACGAGACGAGGGTGGCGGGCACCACGACGACGGGCCGACCGTGCCGACGACGGTCGCGGCCGACGGCCGGGGTGGTACGAACCGTTTTGATGCGCTCAGGAAATTTCAATTAACGGTCGGCTTCAGCAGGAAAACTAGGCCAAGAACTCCTTGTCCGGTACGCAGTTAACAACATCCTCCAGGTTTTCAAGAGCACTGTTGTTCTTGTCCGGAGAGGACAAAAGTGGGACATCAGCAATACTTACAGCACGCGTGAGGGTGTCCCACGACGTGGTCTACGAACAGAACGTGGCTTATCCGTGAGGAAAAGGGACTTGGTCGCAAACGTGAATACTGGAACGGCCCTCAGCATACTCCTGATACGAGAAAACGTGTCTGAATTTTCTGGGTTCCTGAGACGCTGCCACGAACTCACACTTTCGCTGCGGCACGGGCCGCATACAAAGCACTCAAGAGTCAAGCAGCCAATCCACCACGACTGGAACTTTCGGATGATTATGGGGCTACTGTGTTTGTGGACAGTAACACGCAAAGCATGCGACTTGTTTTGGCGTAATCAGAGCGCAGCGCCATCCATATAGCTCCACGATGCCATTCCAGGGTAAAACGTGTGGAAAATTCACTTTTACAGATGTGCACGCTAAGTGAGAGGGGTCTTGTCTGCCTCAGTGCTTGACATGCTCGCTGCACACACGACCCTGGGCACACTCGCGAGGCATGTCGGGTCGTGCGCCCCACCAATATAGCATGACTCAATCAGTGCTGCTTGCCCATGACCCAGTAGGGCGATGCGTGTCCCTGAACCGTGTGACCTACGGGGTTGTCCGCTTCGCAGGTGAGAAGAGCCACAGAGCGCTTTATAGCGCTCAACACGATGCAACCGCCCAGCCATAGCAGTAATCGCGGGGTACGCGCTCGGCCTGCCTGTGCGTGTGCCTTCACAATATGGTGGAGCCGCGCCAGGGTTTTCGCAGCGATTGTTGTCGGACAATGTCGTGTCCCACACTAGTCCCTGCCCTTGAGGCGTGCCCAATGGAAGAATCGGGTACCGGGTACAAGGGGTTCTACAGCGTGGCGCGCATCTGAATGGACACGGCGACAGGACGTCCGCGCATTGCCACGGTGGCTGGCCTGGGTGGATCGTGGTTGGAATAAAACAACTTTGCGGTCTGGAAGTATCGGGGCCGACATGACCGCGGCGCCATCGCGCATGGCCATCGGCTGGTGTCTTACTAGGCACCTGCGTAGAGGACGGCAGCGCGATGCATCGACGTCAGATGGTGTCTTCCGGGGACACCAGGTGTCTACAAATGCTCATCGGAGGGGTGGAAAAACAGCGGTTCGGCTCTGCAGAGGAGTAGCGCCATCCATACATCCCCTCTTGGTCACGCCATAACCCTTGGGTCGGTCAGGATTCCTGCGTCTTGCTCGCACATTAGTCCACGCTCCCTAGCGGTGTCTGTCCTATGAGACGGCGTCCTTCGGTGTGTGTCGACCTCATGCCAATAGGCCGTCCAAGAAGTTCAGCGAGGACGACGGCTACCTGGCCCTGGGGCTTCTTCAGGAGGGCTACTCCAGCCAATATGTGGCGCATGACATCGAGTGCGTACTCACCTCTTTGCGCCGGTGCCAACAGCATTGTGCTAATGCTGGAAGCAATTGCGCCAACTCTACGTACAGAAATACTCATCAAGACCGAGCCGTTTTCAACGGTGACCTGGCGCACGCCATCCTGTCGCTCGTCCAGAGCGAACCAGCCGCTTTCCTGAAGAAATACACGCATCTTCTGAACGCGCTCGAAACAAATGATTCAGAGCTCGCGGGTCTATCGGCCAGCCCAAGCACCGTGCACCACATTCTGCGGTTCCAAGGCGACACGAGAAAAACGATGTAGCACCTGTCCTCTGAGCGCGCAGTTGTGGCTCGACTTTCGTTCATGCAGGTCATGCAAGAAATACCCATGCGCTGCATCATGTGAACTTCTTGATGGCGATCCTAGGACGATCACGCGAACTTCCACGTTGATGGCGACTTCAATGAAGCTGACGCAGACGAGCTTCTTCAGAACAATGGCATCCACTTTCAGCGGCTTCCTTTCTACAGCCCTGACTTCCTACCGAAAGAAGGCGTGTTTCTTGAGCTCAAGGGTTTCATGCGAAACTTATTTTAGAACGACTGGGGCTCCTTCAACAATACTCTCCGCCTGATAGCAGCTGCGATGTTAATGCTGACGGACGACGCTGCTGTGGTACGGTGGTGGCGCCCGCGGTGACGGTAGCGATGAGCCACTTCGTCTTCTTGTTCACAGGCGGAGGCTTTTGCTGTGACTCGGATGGAGTTGAAGGGTTGTGGCGGGTATGGGCCTGGCCCCGATCAGGTACAGAAGGATGGTGACCAAGTGCCAGGCAGTGTTGGACGAGATGGACATAGCGATAACTGTCGTGTTGGAAAAGAGGGTCGCTGTAAGAGTGAGTGTGCGAGGACGAGGCGTCGGCCGGTGGCTGTCGGAGTGATGGTTGTTGCGTAATAGTGTGAGGTGCACGAGGCAGGTGGTGGGGGGCCGCGACGAGATTGGTCGTCGGGCGGGAGCAGGACCCCGGGAGAGGGCGTAGCAATGTTCTTTGGATCTTTGAACGAAGCTTGTGATGTACATATCGGCACTCTCAGGGAGTTGACAGAGTGGTCTCTGGAGACTCTTCATAACACTTAAACAGTGCCTTGTTCGACCTCTCTCGCTTTGATCTTAGAGAACACTTTGGCTGATACTGTTCTGTCTCCCACATTGTGGCCAAGGAGCTCTTTCGGACCTCAGCGATCGGCCCGATACAGACCAAATCTCAGGCCCTATTGCTGACCTCCAAAGAATGGCGGTTGCAGAGTGGTTGCAGTCATTTAACAGCGTACGTGGACAGATGCAAAGCCTAGGAATAATTTCAGTTCCTTTCACAATTCCCCCATGCTGCTCTACGCACTAGAATAGCACATCAGGATCTCAAGAAACTTGAAGAAGTTAGTTGATCTCATGAGAAGTCACAGGTCTCGCCCAGAACCCTGTCCATGCCCTCTTCAGGCCCAAGCAAGCGGCCCAAAAATCTCAGGAAATCTCATTGTGTGTCGCAATGCCTCTGCTTGACTTCGTCAAGACATGATGATTGGCGTTTGCGTATCTAGCTAAGAAGGGCTCCATCTCCGAGTTGAAGCGGTCCGGCTCGCTCGTGCCTCTGGCACTCTGTTTTTTTCCCGCCCCTGCACGATTGTCCTATTCGGCCGCCCCACGTTTCGTCTCTTCGCAAGCACACGCGCTTGCCGGGCTTTTCTTCATTGGTTCTCAGCAAGCTGAACAACGTGCCCGTGCGCCAGCCTTAGCCTCTTTTCGTGACGCGAGCTCGCCGTCGTGCCCGCAATTTCAACGGCATCAGAGAGGTCTCCGACAGCGACGGGTGCCCAGGTGACTTCACCCTCTGCTGACAGCCGCCGCGACGTTCCGGAGAACGATGACGCCAACATCAATTCGCGACCGTCTGGTCTCAAGCGCCTGCTGAGTGTGCGACGCCCAGTGGCACTGTACTAAGATTTGAGATCCTCGTCCGCAATGTAGTCAGGATTACATGAACGTTTGAGATGGCAGCCGCGAAGACATCTTTGATGTTCCGTGGCACGAAGTGGGCCCTTCAGCCCAAGAAAGTGGCCAAGCCTGATGCAAGATCGGCCTTGTGGGGGCTGCTAGACGTCTACCAGCGCAGGAAGCGTCAGGAGTCGGTCGCGGATCTCTTCGTGCGCTGGCGCGTGTGCTCAATCGACGGGGTCAAAGCGCATCATTTCCTCAAGGCCAAAGGACCGAGCAACGGCAGCAAGCACGTTGAGGCGCCGGGAAAGAGCCGGGCCGGTCCAACTTTTCTTGCCGACAACCATCAACAATCGCTCTACTTGCTGAAAATTTCTGAAAGTGCGAGCCGCACGCGCTTTGTGGCTGCTGACGGGTCCATTTGCCGGTTGCTGCTCCCGCGGGCCCGCCGCGAGCACCTCCTGCTGTTTGTCCATATGTAAATCATGACGAAGGCACCGCACGCTTTTGCAAACAACGCGTACGTGCGCTCGTTTCTGAAAGGGCTCAAGGCCCAGTACGCCCCTTCCGCTCTTGGGACGGTCGCTCATCCCATGAGAGAGCTGGCTTAGTTTGTGCGGGACGCTTTGCGAACCGCCATCGCAACGGCTAAGGACGCGTACGCCGGTGCTGCAATTACTCACGTCGCCACAGACCTGTGGACCGAGACCCATTCGCATCTGGCTTACGGATTGGTTGTGGTGCGGTTTGTGGACTTGTCGTCAAGGGAAGTGAGGGAGCTGCCGCTCGGCGTGTGGCGATGCTCGGGGCCTCACAAATACACTTACATTCGCTCGTGGGTGGCGAACAGAGTTTCATTCTTCGTTTTGGAGATGTCCGTTGTCGTTTCCGCGACAACTGACTCTGGCGCTAACGCACGCAAGGCCATGATTGGCTTCACACGTGCGCGAGTGCCATGTGCCTCCCACTACGTTCACACCATCGTGCAACACGCTCTGGGTGGCTGGGGGGAGACTCCAACGCAGCGGTCTGCCCGCCTCTCCCAATCAGGAAGAAGTCAAGCTCGACAACGCAAGGCGTGCCGCAATACTCTTTGTAGACAGTTGCTCGCACGCTGCCGCGCCACGGTATGCTTCTTCGAGCACTCCTCTGTTGAGGCACTGTCCCTCTTGCGGATTGTGATTTCCGAAGACCCTGCATGCCGCAACTTACTTCCTGTTTTACGACCGCGCTAGGGCTGCACCTTCTTGTCGTTGTGCCGGCTTTTTGCCATGTGCCCGCGCCTTTTCGCGTGCAATCGCTCTCGGTCGCTGATGGTCGATCAGCTCAACCGCCAAATCGTCGGCGGTTCTTCCATCGCGCTTCTTTGGTTACTTTCAAGCGATTTGAGGGCGACACAGTGTGGTGCCCCATCGAAACCGCAGCCTACGACTTGGAATGGCCGGTCGGGGATCTGGCGACACAATTATTCGGTTCGGATGGCATGTCCAACGGCTAAGACAACGAGAATCAAGCTGACACGGCCAAGTCCCAGGCTTGTGTATCACTGAAATGATGCAATTTCACGAACTCAGGAGGGACCTCGCCCCTGGTGCACTCAGGCGAGATCACTGTCAGCACGGAATGGTGAGGACAGCAGCAGACCGGCCTCCGCCGTCTATCATAGCAATCGTGCCGGTGAATTCTGCCTCTGATTGGCTGGTGCCGCACTGCGATGACAGTATCAGAAGGACTCTGACACTGACCGTGTTTTTGCCCTGCGGCGAGGTGCGCTGAGACGATTTTCATTGGATAAGAGCCATGTCCTCATTGTTCTGCTCGTTTATCCTTGTTTTTCCAGCAATATGATTGGTTGGCGGTGACATCTTCTACCATAAATGCCCCCAGAGCACTTGGGGGGGCGGGAGAGGCTCCAACCGCCACCATCGGCGGCCGCGAAGGGCACCCCTGGCGGCCGCGAAGGGCACCCCTGGCGGCCGCGAAGGGCACCCCTGGCGGCCGCGAAGGGCACCCCTGGCGGCCGGCGGTCATCCCCCGCCCCCGCCGCCCGCGCGGTGGACGCGACTCAGAGTGCCGGCGCGGTCCGCAGCCGGCTGCGATTAGGTGGCAAGCAGCGGCGGCTGCAAGGAGCGAGATCGCGTCTGCGGCCTCCCGCTGCGGGGGGGCCGGGGGGGGCGGACGTGCGGGGGGGGTGCGCGGTTTCGCCGGCGGCGGCGGCAAGCCGCGGCGGTGTCGGGCGTTGCGGCGGCGTCGGCCGCCGCCGCCACGCGTCGTCGCCGCCGCCGCCAATGCACAAGGCGGCGGCGGCGGCAAGGGGCGGCGGCGATGCGGCGGGCGGCGGCCGCGGCCGGCGTGCTGTCGGCGCGCGGGGGGGAGCGGACGTGCGGGTGGGGTGCGCGGTGTCGGCAGCGGCGGCTACAAGCCGTGGCGGTGTCGGTCGTTGCGGCGGCGTCAGTCGCCGCAGCCACGCGTTGTCGCCGCCGCCGCCAATGCACAAGGCGGCGGCGGCGGTAAGGGGCGGCAGCGATGCGACGGTCGGCGGCCGCGGCTGCCGCGTTGTCGGCGCGGGGGGGCCGGGGGGGATGGACGTGCGGGGGGGGTGCACGGTGTCGGCGGCGGCGGGGGCAAGCTGAGGCGGTGTCGGGCGTTGCGGCAGTGTCGGCCGCCGCCGCCACGCGTCCTCGCCGCCGCCGCTAATGCACAAAGCGGCGGCGGCGGCAAGGGGCGGCGGCGATGCGGCGGTCGTCGGCCGCGGCTGCCGTGTAGTCGGCGCAGGGGGAAGGGCGGACGTGCTGGGGAGATGCGCGGTGTCGGCGGCGGCGGCGGCAAGCCACGGCCGCGCGAGGCGACAGCGACGGGGCGGCGGCGGTAGTATTGGCGGTCAAGGAGGTGCGCGCGGCTGGGGGGGGGGGCGGCGTCGCCTGCGCCGCGTCGACCCCGGGTGAGAGGCGGGCGCCAGCGGCGGCAAGGGGCGGCGCCGCGGCGGCTGCCGCGGATTTCGCGCCCTTAGGCGACAGGCACCCCGCGCGGGGCGGCGCCGTGGCAGCCGACGGGGGCAGGGACTCGGCGGCGGCGACTCGGCGACGGTGC
>ENA-ORXT01003997-ORXT01003997.1-marine-metagenome-genome-assembly--contig:-NODE-3997-length-15650-cov-37.345983_pt1 | contig 15650 bp, 15 predicted proteins | sample MGYA00237868_ERZ511482 | MGnify/ENA metagenome assembly ERZ511482 | reverse complement strand
GGCGAGACCGACCCCCACCACCACAACGACGCATCACCCGCCGAACCACCTACCCCAAACCCAACGAAGACCCCGACGACCAACAGTTCTAAAGCAACGATCATCTGCGGGCACGCCCGCCGTCTTTTCCACCTTGAAACAACCGGCAAGACCGACACGACAAACCGCCGTGCCGGGCCATAGCCGCGCGGCCACGATCCGTGTGCTGACAACTCCGTCGACTGTCGACCCGACTGGTCAACCTCGCACTCGCGTCCTGCACCCGATCTGGGAGTCCAGCGGCGACCAACTCACAGGATGGATCGCCACCGGGCCCGACACACCCAAGGCTCGTCATCTGAACCACGAGTCGCGAATCTCGATGACCTACTGGGACTCGAGCCAAGACACCTGCACCGCAGACTGCGACACCACATGGCTCGACGACCCGGCCGACCGAGTCGCTACCTGGGAGACCCATCGATTATCCCGGGTGTTCCCTGGAACCTTGCTTCTTCAAGGACAAGGAGACCTCCTCACCTGGAGCAACGATTCTGCGTGAACGCCAACACAGTCAGCGAATAGCTGACGTAGCTACGCAGCGAAGGCCACAGCGACGACGTCTTCGACGGTCGATGCGAAGTGCAGTTCGACGGTGTCGAGTACGTGGTGGGGGATGTCTTCGGTGTCTTCGCGGTTGCCCTCGGGCAGGATCACGTGGGTGACGCCTGCTCGGTGAGCAGCCAGCACCTTCTCCTTGACGCCACCAATAGGCAGAACGTTGCCGTGCAGCGTGACCTCGCCGGTCATAGCGACGTCGTTGCGCATGGTCTCGTCTCGCAACAGACTCAGGAAAGCAGTGGTCATCGTGACACCAGCCGACGGGCCGTCCTTGGGGATGCCGCCAGCCGGGAAGTGCACGTGGAAGCGCTTGTCGAGCGGGCTCTCGATGCCGAGTTCATCAGCATTGGCTCGCAAGTACGACAACACGATCTGGCCGGACTCCTTCATGACATCGCCCAGCTGACCAGTGAGAGTCAGGCCGGGTTCGCCGTCGCTCGCCGAGACTTCGACAAACAGCACGTCGCCGCCTGCACCGGTCACGGCCAAGCCGGTTGCGATACCAGGATTGACGATGCGGTCTGCAGGAAGATCGCGGCTCGCCGAACGTCCGAGCGCCGGGCGCAAATCATCCTCGGCAATGGTGATTACCTTGGTCTCCGGGTTACGCACGAGCTCGCTCACGCCGCGGCGTACCAGTCGGTCGAGGCGTTGCTCGAGGCGCCGGACGCCAGCTTCGCGGGTGAAGTCACCAACGACCGTGCGCACGATCTCATCGCTGATCACGACCTCGTCGGCAGTAACGCCGTTGCGCTCGTGCAGCCGAGGCAGCAGATGGTCTCGCGCTATCGCAGCTTTCTCGTCCTCGGTGTAGCCCTCGAGCGAGATGATCTCCATCCGATCGAGCAGCGGCGCCGGGATGGTGTCGAGCACGTTGGCGGTGGCGATGAAAACCACCTCGCTCAGATCGAGCTCGGTCTCCAGGTAGTGATCGCGAAATGTCGAGTTCTGCGCAGGGTCGAGCACTTCGAGCAGTGCCGACGAAGGGTCCCCACGCCAGTCGTTGCCGACCTTGTCGATCTCGTCGAGCAAGATCACCGGGTTCATCGTGCCTGCGTCAGTGAGCGCACGCACCAGCCGGCCAGCGCGTGCGCCAACGTAGGTGCGGCGATGGCCGCGAATCTCGGCTTCGTCACGCAGACCACCGAGCGACATACGCACGAACTGGCGGCCCATCGTGTCGGCAATGGATTCGCCGAGGCTAGTTTTACCCACGCCGGGAGGGCCGACCAACGCCAGGATCGTTCCGCCTGACCGGTCGCTCGGCGACGTTTCGGTGTCTACCTGGCGGTCGGTACGCAGCTTGCGCACCGCCAGGAACTCAATGATGCGCTCCTTGACCTTGTCGAGACCGGTGTGATCGGCGTCGAGCTGCGCTTGGGCGGCTTGAAGATCCAGCGTGTCGGTCGTGCGTTCGCCCCACGGCAGCTCGAAAACGGTTTCGAGCCACGTACGAATGCCGCCCGACTCTTGGGACTGATCACTCATGCGCTCGAGTTTGGTGAGTTCTTTCTCGACGGCTTTGATTACCGTCTCGGGCATGGAACCGTCGGCCAGGCGAGCGCGATAGCCCGCGATCTCGTCGTCGTCGGACTCGCCAAGTTCTTCTTGAATCGAAGCCATCTGACGGCGCAAGATCGCCTCGCGTTGGTCCTTCTCGAAGCCTTCGTGCACGGTCGAGTTGATGTCGTGGTTGACCGTCGCTTCGGCCAAGGCTTCTTTGACCCATGCCAGTGCTTTTGTGATTCGTTCGTTGACATCGACGGTTTCGAAGAGTTCACGACGGCGCTCATCGCCAAGGTCGGGCCACATACCCAACGTGTCAGCAAGTGCGCCGGGATCATCGACACCGTCGAGCAGGCCAACCAGGCGTCTGCCGCCAACCAGGCGCAACAGGTCGGTTGCGACGTCGCGATATTCGATCGCCAGCGCTTTGGCCTGAGCGGTCGGCATGCCTTCGTCGATCTCGGTGATGGTCACGTGGAGCACGCCGTCGGTGCTGGTTTCGCCCTGGCCAATACGAACCCGACGCAGGCCACGAAGGACGGCGCCTTGGCCGCCATGGGGCAGCTGGCCCTGCTGTTCGATGCGAACCACGATGCCAATCGGCGAAAAGTCACCCCCGGATTGAGGGACGGCAACCAACTCTTTGGGATCAGAGGCAGCAACGGTCGCGAACGCAGCCTGCGCGCCCGGGCTCTCGGCGGCGACAGTCACGACCATCTCGGGGAAGAAAACGCCGTTTGGAATGGGAAGAAGCGGAAGGGTGGTGGTGTTAAGAGTTGACACGGGAGACCTCTCGGTGCGATTTGATTACATGCTTACAACCGCGCGTGGGCAGTCCTATTCCCGACAATCTGAGTCAAGTTTCCGGCAATCGGTGCCAAGCCCATAACCTCGGTGCGTGATCTTGACCCGTGCGGCGCGTAGCTCTCTCCGGTTCGTGGCCGAACGCGCAGCCAGGAACGATTGGCTGATGGGCATCGTCTATGACCTGATCAATGGCGAGCAGTTTTCGACGCTTGGACACCACGAGGAAATGTTGGCCGACACGGTCCGAGTCGAGGCGTATCGTCAAGGAATCAGTAACGCAGTCAGCGACGGCGATGTTGTCGTCGACTTGGGCACCGGCACTGGCCTACTCGCCTTCATGGCCAGCAGCGCAGGCGCGACCCGGGTCCATGCGATCGACCACGCCGACGTCATTCGCTTGGCCGAGGATGTCGGCGCCGAGAACGGGTTCAGCAACATCGAATACACGCAGACGAACAGTCGCGAATTCACCATGACAGAACCGGTCGACGTGATCGTCCACGAGCAACTCAGCGATGAGCTGTTCGGCGAGAACATGATTCCCAACCTGATCGACCTACGTGATCGCGTCCTGCGATCGGGCGGACGTATCGTCCCCGGTCGGTTCCGCCTATTTGTCGAACCCGTTCGCCTCAATGAGCATCACCGGGTTCCCCACATCTGGGATGCGAACTTGGGCCAGGGTCTCGACTTCACCAGCCTGGTCGACTCGCCGTACACCGCAGACCCGATGCGCGCGCTAGCCGAAGGGAGCGATCACCTCATGCTGCGGTGGGGAGCCGTAGATTGCCTGCTTGGCGACCCCGAGCCCGTGCTGGAGTTCGATCTCATGACGCTCAATGCCAGCTCAGAGCTCGAACGAAACCACATCTGTGAGCGCACCGTCACCAATGCCGGCACCATCGACGGCTTCTGCATCTGGTTCGAAGCGATCTTCGACGACGAGATACAACTCAGCACGTCTCCCCTGCTGCCGCCAACCTCGTGGAGCACCCGCCTCCTGCGCACCCCACCACACGAATACGTCGTCGGCGACAAACTGTCATGGCAACTTGAGCTGCACCAACTGAGCGACGCCTCGACTTGGCGAGCGACCCTTCGCTAGCTCCTCGGCGGCAGCAGTTGCACCCGATGCACGAAGGTCGACTTGTACCGTCGTCCGCTCTTCGGGCACACCTCGTGGCGGGTCGGTGGCATTGAGCTGCACGGCGAACGGCGCCTCGGGCAAGCGATTTCTCGGCACCGCTACGACATAGGCTTCGCCGTTTGCGTCGCTCGTGCAGCTGGTTGGATTTCCGGGTACGACGAACTCGGCGTGAACAGGCCAGCCTGCGCCCAGAGCTCGCGGTACTGCTCAGCTGCCGTGGCAACACCCGTGCGGTAGGAGGGACCGGTGAGATCATTGCCGAGGAGACGCCAACCATCGCCTTCGACTAGCTGCGGACCGTCGCGCACTGCGTCGACGGGATCAGTTCCTTCCACACAAAGCATCGGGCCCGCGAGTGGCTCGAACAGGGCCAGCGTTTCTTCGTCGAGAAACTCAGCTTCGAGTTCGGCTTGGCGAACGTCGGCGTCTTCGCTGAAGCCCACACCAATCCAACCATTGTGATCGCGATCGATCCAGATGTCCTGATAGCCGGGCCGTGTCCGCGCCCAGGCACGGACTTGTTCGACCGGCTGTTCGTTGCCGACGTATATGGGCTCATCACGGTAGAACACCGGGTCGGCGGCGAGCACTTTGGCGTTTGTGTCACAGCGTTGGATGCCAAACGCCAACTGGCCGGAAGCAATGACATCATCGTCGACCGGGTTCGCAGCTGTTTCGCTCTGACTGCATGCCGACGCCATCAGCACAACGGTCAGCACACCAACAGCCCGGGCAGTGGCTCGATGTTTTGGGGCGCTGCGAGCGCGAAGAGTTTCCATAGTCGTTGAGACGACGCTAACGGGCGGAACGTTCCACGTCCCGTCGCATCTCCCCACCCCGGCTGTAGCAGAATGAGCGACGTGAATGAAGAGGACCGCAATCGTCACGCTATGGCATCGGCCGCCAGTACGGCGTACTACGACGCGTTCGAGCGCAAGGACTTCGAAACCATGAGCAGCCTGTGGGAACCAGGCGAGCGAACCGTGTGCACCCATCCGGGGTGGCCGCCGATCCACGGCACCGATCAGATCCTGCAGTCCTATGCCGGGATCTTTAACGGACCCCAGACACTGCAGTTCATCTTGACCAACGAGCTGATCGTGGTCGAGTCAACTCTCGCCTATATCTCGGTTGATGAAAATCTGGTCGACGACAATGGATCGACCTCGTCGACCTCGGGGCTCAACATCTTCGCGTGGAACGATGGTCGTTGGCTGATGGTCGTGCACCACGCCTCGCCGATCATGTCGCGCTAGCCAAGCACCTTTGGTCTGGCTCACCGAACGAACGGCACATCCGGCAGCGGGATCTTGGCGACCACGTCGGCGCCGGTGGTGGCCAGATGAAGCAGGAAGCTGCCAATTCCAGCCGCGCCTTGCATGTAGCCGGTCTGGGTTTCGACAGAGTCGGGGCGGCTGCGGTGCTCGGCTTGGCTCCACGACCGCTTGCCGTTGTCGAGAGTGCTCGCATCAGCCACCACGGTCGCGACCCGCTGCGCCAGATCTAGATAGTCCGGGCGGCCAGTTGCCCGATGCAGGAACAGTGCATAGTCGCCGATTCCTGCATCGCCGCAGCACTGTCCGAAGTTGTTCCACAGTCCATCGGAGCGTGTCTCGGGCGCGCCGGTGGCGAGTAGTCCCGCCATGTTGGCGTGCAGCCAGTCGAGCCAGCGGTCATCGCTGGTGATCTCGTGCAAGAGGAACATCAGCCGGCCAGTACCCGGTGGGCCGTGACAAACACCCAGGTAGTACAGACCGGGATTTTGGTCGGTGTGACAAACCAGATGGCCGTCGCCACTCGGTGTGGTGTGAGCTTCGACGTAGCCAGCCGCCGCAACTGCGACATCGAGGTAACGCTGCTCGCCGGTAGCTCGATGCAGATCAGCCAAGAAGTACGCGACACCTGCGGCGCCATGCGCGAAGTTGGGTGCGTCGAAAGGAAACGGCATGTCGGCCATCATCAGCCAGTTGGGGCCACCCTCGCCGTCGACCGACATCTCGATCAGTCGATCGGCAGTCTGCGTCGCCCACTCGATTGCCTGGGGGTGCAGCGCGTTTCGGTGCGCATACAAGAACCCAACGCCTGCACCCGCGGCGCCAATGCTGAGGTCGAGCAACTCGCGCTCGCCGGTGATACCAGTAATGTCGGAGAATGGCATGGGTTCGATCCAGCCGATGCCAGAACCAAGCGGCTCCGACTGATCACCAATCTGCTGTACCAGCGACGCGGCCGCATCTCGAAACTCGCCCACCCCGCTGGCCTTCGCCAACTCGTTGAGGACGAACACGTAGCCCGGCAGACCGCTGTAGATCGCGATCGAGGAATCCTGAGCCTCGTTCACCGACGAGATCAGCTCGCGACCGCCGTCGATCGCAACATCGAGAAAACGACGCTCGTCGGTCGCACGATGCAACTCAAGATAGAAAAGCAGTACGCCAGCGTTGCCGTGATACAGGTTGGCCCGGCTAGCGCCGCTGCCGTCATCAAGCCGCGCCCATCGCGGCCCAACCGAGCCGTCGACTCGACAAGACGCAATGAACGCCTCGACCTCGAGTGCTTGCTGCAAGCCGGCGTGTGTCATCTCACGAACCTACACGGCTGCGGAACCATACAATTTGCTGGCATGTATGACCCGGTCAAAGACGGCGTAGAAAAGTCAATCCAGGCTGTTTCCTATGCCGAGGCGGAGCCGCCAAGCAATCTGTCTGAGCTTGTGCACAGCTACTGGCAAATCAAGACCGATGCCGACTTAGACGAGGACTTCGTTCTGCATGCATTGCCCGACGCGTGCACCAACCTTCTGTTCGATCAACTCGACGTATCTATTGCTGGTGTGACCGCGTTGCAGACGACCCATATGGCTCTCAATCTTGGCAAACGATTTCACTTCGTTGGCATCCAGTTCTATCCCGGGGTGTGGAGCGACATCGCCGCAACCGTCGATCATTACGTCGGCGAGCCGTACCGGGGCGCATTGCCGCTGATCGAGACCAACCGCCGTCTGGCCAGCGCCGAGTTCGTGGACAAAGGGCCGATCTTCTCGCAACTCGTCGAGCAGCTTTGGGCTGACGGCTTGGTGATGCCCAATCCGGTGACATCTCGGATCTTGAGCAATCTCGACGAGATTCATACGGTTGCTGATATGGCGAGCGTTGCGGGGATGTCGACTCGACAGCTGCAACGCACCCTCAAAGAGACCACCGGGTTCTCGCCTCACAACTTGCTCAAGGTGTTGCGGGTTCAACATTCGTTCCGCAACGACTACCAACTGGCCTTCGCCGACCAGTCGCATTTCACCCATTCGTTTCGCAAGGCGACCGGTTACACACCGGGTCGCTTCTTCAAAAAGTTTGATGTCTGATATCTACAATCTTTGCTCGCCAAGATTTCGTACTTTGTCCATGTACACCGAATTCGGGCACAACTCGCCCGTCAGAAAAGGACAAAGTCATGAGCAAAGTTGGATTCTTCGACATCTACGTCAACGACATGGACCGTGCCCAGGTCTTCTACGAAACGGTCCTCGACATCACATTGGCACCAATGGGCGACCCCAACGACGCAAGCATTGAGATGCGTGCGTTCGCCGACGATTTCCAGTCGCACGGCGCCGGCGGAGCACTCGTCAAGTTCGAGCACGCCAAGCCCGGTCCTGGTGGGTCAATGGTCTACTTTTCGTGCGAAGACTGCGCCACCGAAGAAGCCCGAGTGGTAGCCGCTGGCGGTCAGATCGCTCGCCCGAAGTATGCGATTGGTGAGCACGGTTTCGTCTCGCTCATGATCGACACCGAAGGCAACATGGTTGGCCTCCACTCACAAAAATAGACATCAGCAAGAACGATGGTTGCGACCGCGTCGGGTGCTCAGCCGGTTGTGCGATTGAGGTCGGCGAGTACGCCGGCGATGTCGCAGCTGTGCACCACATCGCCGCCCGATGCCTGCCAGCTGGCCATGCCACCCTCGAGAATGTGCAGTGTGTGTTTGCCGGCGTCGGCAAGCTTGTCTCGAGCTTGGGTGGCGCGGCCTCCTGTCTGGCAGACCAGCACAACTGGATGCTCGACGTCGGCAAGGTCGTGTACGTGTTCACCGAGCGTGTCAAGCGGGACGTTGTAGGAGCCGGGAATATGCATGGTTTCGAACTCCCCAGCGATGTCGCTGCGAATGTCGGCTCGGTCATAGCCCGGGACCCACGAAAGAATGGGGAAGACCTTCGCCAACGAACTCATGAGGGCGGCTATTGGACGACTGGCTCGCCGGCATCGAGCCAGGCGAGGATTCCACCGTCGACATGGGCGACGTTGGTGAAGCCGAGCTCGTCCATGAGCTCGCTTGCAGCACCGCTGCGATTGCCAGAGCGGCAGTACATCAAGTACGGCTGGTCGCGGTCGAGGTCAGCGATTCGGTCTGCGAAGTCGCTCTCGTAGAAGTCAATCATGACTGCGCCGTCGAGGTGGCCAGCGTTGAACTCGTCGGGGGTACGCACGTCGAGGATGATCAGATCCTCGGGTTGGTTGTCGAACAGGTCGGCCGCATTGTCCACCGACACCGCCCTCACGCCTGAGTCTGACTCGGCATCGCCACCACAGCCAGCCACGAGGGCGACAAGAGATCGACCGTTCGTGCCCGCCGATCCTGGCTAAACCGCTGTCGGGCGCAGCTGCGAACGGCCAGCCGCTGACCAGTCTGCGACAAAGCGGTAGCGGTCACCGCGGATGATGGTGGTGCGCCATTCAACGGGCACTCCATCGCGACAGCCCAGCCGCTCCAAGAAGAACGCCGAAACGCCGCTCTTGAGACCCAACCGTTTGCGATCTGCCGGCGTCGGGGTGAGCGGCGTGAGACGTTCCCATCCTTGGTTTGGCACGGGCGCTCCCGCCTTGGCAAGTTCGTCATAGAGCGCAGTATGAGACCAATCCACTTCAAGCAGCGACGCCCCAATCGAAGCCGGCAGCCAGGCACGGTCGACCGCAAGCGGGTTACCAGCGGCGAGGCGCAGCCGTTCCAAGAGCACAAGTTCGGTGTCCTCGGCAACTTCGAGATGAGTGGCAGCGACGCTGTCGGTGACCGTGGCCAGCGCAAGGACCTCGCTCGTCTGCTCGACCCCAGTGGCCTCGACCGACTCGAACAAGCTGTACAGCGTCCCCAGTGATTGCTCAAACTCAGACCGGTTAACAACTGTCCCGCGTCCTCGCTCACGACGCAACACGCCAGCCTTGTTGAGCTGGCGAACCGCCTCGCGGACCGTGTGGCGACTGACGCCATATTCCTCGGTCAACACCAGATCGGTGGGGAACGCATCGTCGAACTCTCCCGCTTCGAGCCGACGCCTGAGGTCGGTCTCGAGCTGAGCCCACAACGGAAGGGGGTTCGTTCGATCTAACAAGGTGTGGGGCATCAGAGTCCTCGGTCGACGAACCAAGCAGTCTGCACATGCTCTGCCTGGGCGGTCTTACTATTCTAATGGCCGCGCAATAGGACTTTCTCGACACACATATCCGCACCACATCGACCACGATTGACAGTTCGACTCGCTGCACAATCAACTGCTCACGCTGCCCGACGAGACCCGGCTTTATCCCGGCATGGCGCTGGTTCCTCGTGCGGCAAGAACCTCTCGAGTGACACCTCCTGTTCTATTGGTGTGCAGCGCGAGAACAACTATGCGCTCGCTCCCATGCCGTGCCGCCCTTCCTGATGCCGCGCCATTGTCCACGCCGATTGGCGTCGGGTCTCGCGTGCTTTGGCCGCCACATCGAGCAGACCGCGGGAAGGGCCCCACGCATTGATGACCTCGGCCGGAGCCTCGGGCCACGACTCCCAGGTGTCGGCCCAGAACTCCCCGGACGCACGCAGATACGCGGTGAGTAACAGGATCGATGCGGGGCTTGACATGTCGGTGCTGGACACCGCAGCTGCTTGGGTAATGAGTCCGATCAGCGTCTCAAGCCGTTCGTCGCTCCAGTCGTGTTCGAGTCCAAGTCGGAACAAGCCAATTTGGACACCAGCAGTGTTGTACACGTCTTCGATGAGCCGGAACGGTTTGATGAAGTTCAGGTACGCATCGCCCGCAAGGACCTCGTGCGCCTGCACGACAACATTGGCGAACGCCAGATCCGCGATGCGCATCTCAGGGCCGTAGTCCGCATACGGGGACAGATCCAACGTGATGCCAGCGCGATCCGCAGGCACGGCCACCATGCGCAGATCATTGTGGTCGTCGTCGCGGCCGACCGACGCAGCAACGTACAGCACGTCGGCGTCAGGCGCGACTGATCCCCACTTCTTAGCCCCGTCAAGCCGGAAACCAGCGCCGGTTGGGGTCAGTGTTGTGTTGATGAACTTGGGATGTGGGCCTCGTTCTTCGCTAATGCAAAATGCACAGATCGCATCGGCTGGCGTTGCTGGGAAGAGGCGACGGATCGCTGCTTGGTGACCAGCGATGGAACCGGCGGAACGTCGATCGGCTCGCACCGCAACTCGCATGAGCCGCTGGAACGGGTCCTCAGACCCTGCGCCTCCCGATGACGGAGGCCCGAATTTCTTCAACAGCGCAACCAGATCGCTGCCGTCGGCTACGTCTGGCCGTTCAAAGAGCACCCGAAGCACATCGATCGTTGTCATCGCCATGGCTTGAGTATCGCTCAGTGGTCCTGGTTCGCTGACATTCGTAAGCCTGCCAACGTGTCAAAACACCACTCAATAGGCTGCTGGCTGCCGACCCAAGCATGGAAACATGGGTGCAATGGCATTGATTGAGTTCACCGTCGTCCAAGAGTTCGACGTGTCGGCGAAAACGTTGTGGGACGAAATGCTCGACTGGCCGGCCCATGGCGATTGGGTACCAGCGACTCGAGTCGAGATCGAGTCCGGCAATCCCGGTGAGATCGGCGAGACCTTCACTGGCTACACCGGCTACGGGCCGCTGACTCTGGTTGATCGCATGCGGGTCACCGCAGTCGAGTGGAACGATGTCACAAACCGGGGTTCATGCGAAGTCGAAAAGCTCGGCCCACTCTTGACCGGGCGAGCAGGATTCGTCGTGAGCGGCGACGAGACTCAATCCAAGGTTGAGTGGTTCGAAGAAGTGACCGTTCCGTACCTGCCACAGTTCTTGGCGCCGCTAGTGAACCGGGTGGGTGGGTTCGGCTTCTCGGTGGCGATGAAGAAGCTCGCACGCAAGCTCTAGCCGGGTCGACGGCTGCCTTACCCCACTGCCTTACCCCATTGCCTTACCCCATTGCGTCGAGCCAATTTCGCAGGTCGGCGATCGATGCCGTGGAGATCTCGTGCTGCATCGGATACTCGCGATAGGTGTGTTCGACACCGTGAGTCGTGAGGATGTCCCGGGTCGCTCGGCCGCGGTCGATGACGACCACGGGATCAAGCGTGCCGTGATGCACCAGTATCTCGGGCAGCTCGGCGTCGGCCGCCGGATCTTCGAAGGCATAGCTCAAGCCTTCGATCTCGGTCAGCATTCCTGACAGGCATGCCATGGCGGCAGGACGGGTTGCAGCGCCCGAACGAAGCGTCGATGCCATGGTCATTGCGCCGCCTTGAGAGAAACCGATGATGACCGCCTCGGAGCGATCCAGATCGCGGTCAGCACACGCCCGGTCGATGGTGGCATCGATCGCATCGACCGAACCAAGGAACATTGCAGGGTCGATCGTGCGGTCATCGTTGCGCTCATACCAGCCTGCGCCTGCGCCCATCACAGAAACGGGGCCCCGCGGACAGATCGTAAAGAACCGACCGTCGGGATCGATATGGGGAACCAGCCCCGCAAGGTCGTACTCGTCGGCGCCATAACCGTGCACCAGAACCAAGAGTCGTTCGCCGACGCCGGTGGTCCCTACCGTGTTCACCACGAGTTCGTTCACGGCCGTGAACCCAAGCGGTCCAAGATGTTGACCGTGATCTGCTCGATCTGTTCGTCTCGGCCAGCGAGACCGTGCGCCCAGTCGGTCGAACCTGATGTCACGACAGTGCCTCCTCCGGGCGAGGTGTAGCTTCCCAACATCGCTTGGCCCGCACTGATGCGCTTCAGCGCTGAATCGTCGCGCGTGTTGAACACCCGATTGGCCAGGAACTCGATCTCCGACGGCTCATGCGGTTTCGGCGGGCGAGCGGCCGTGGTTCGAGTGAAGTGAGCCGCCGGAGCCATCGCCAAGATCTCGAAAGACTCCGGCGTCTGATCGGTGTGGGTCGGCACCGGCAAACCGTCGACGACGGTGTACTCGCAGCCGTCGCACTCGTATCCAACCGCGGTTGCCTTGGCCCCGAGCACGTCGCCATAGTCGATGCCGGTGCCCTCGAACATCCAATGGTCGGGCCGGTAGACGGTGTAGCCGCCGGCGCCGTTGGTGACTCGCTTGCCAATGCGGTGATAACCGCCTCGAGTGAAGCTGACGCCCGTCATCGTGTTCTCGGGACGCTCGATTAGATGGTCAGACCAGATGGTGGTCAGTTCGCCGATGCGTCCCGTGTCGTAGACCGGATCGTCTTTAAAGCGGCTCTTGTAGCCGACCATCACCGCCGCCGATCCCTGGACTGGTTCCTCGAGTCGCACCTGCCACAGCGATGTATTCCCGGAGAAGAACGCCACGTTTCCTCCCTGGGCGATGAAGGCTTCGACGGTGTCGCGCATGGGCCCTGACCAGTACTCGTCGTGGCCAACTGATAACACCAGTTGGTAACGATCGACGATCTGGGGATGCTCTTCGAGATCGGCATTCGAGATCACGTCGATGCCGTAGCCGTTGCGCTCGGCCCAAGCCAGAAATGGCCATTCCCAGTCAGGCCAACCTGCTGAACCTGCCCACGGCGACAGATGATTCATGCGCAGATAACCCACGTGGGTATTCATGTCGCGATCAGGAGGGTTGGTGGTCGTGACCCGACGTCCTGCACCTGGCGGCTTGTGCAGGTAGCCCCGTGCCATTGGCCGCTCGAGCGACGATTGCGTGCCACCGGTGTACAGATTGCGACCACCGAAGTCGTTGTATGCATGCCAAGTGTTGGTTGCCAACTGCAGCAGAATCGTGTTCTGCGAAGCGCTCGTTGGTCGCACGACAAAGAAGGCATGGCTCTGTCGTTGCTTGCCATCGATATCGACGCTAAAGAGCACTTCGTAGTAACCCGACTGCCAATCGGCCCCGGGCGTCACCGATCCTGCAGCGGGCCAACCACAACCGTTGGCCGACGCGTCGCGCGGGGTGGCGTGTTCGGCCGCCGTGACCGTGTTCGACCACACGACGGTCCGCTCGGCCCCCACGCGAGCAATTTCAACCTGAACCGGCCGCCCGCCCGGCGATGACACATGTAGACCAACCGCGCCACCCGGGTCAATCGATTGTGGCCAGCAGTACCCGGTGACAGTTTCGAACGCCATCAGCGAAGCATGCCACACCCAGAACTACGGCTCGCTCTCGAAGCACCAGAAAACGGCGGAAGCCGCCAATCCCGAGGGATCGGCGGCTTCTGCTTTTCGTACGTTATGTACGTTGCTAGCTGCGTCGGTCAGCCAGTAAAGCTTGGAACCGGTGCGGCAGTCGCTACTGCAGGAGCAGCGTCGGTGCGGGGAACGATGCAGAACGCGCCGTCAGTTGAAGGCACACCCTTGAGGCAGCTCGGGGCGGTGCTGAGGTTGTCGTTTGCATCGCCGAGGATGCAGATGACCTGAACGCTTGACCCGTCACCAAATGCAGCCGAGCCTGAGCCGATCACGGTGCGGAGTCCCTTGTCACATGCGTACAGGGTTTCGGTTGGCTCAATGAGGAAGCCAGAGGTGAAGACACAGCTCTTACCGTTCAGAGCAGCATTTGCATCGGCGCAGTAGAAGGCGCCTGCGGCGTCAGCTACTGGCTTACGGCAATCGCCAACTGAGTCTTCGACAGAGCCAACTGGGCACTGTGGAGCTGCAGAGAGGGCTGATTCGTAACGGATGCACTTGCCACCAACGATGCCGAAGCCGTCAGCACATGCTGCAGGTCCAGGGCGAAGGTCGACCTTGCGGCGGCAAAGGCCACTACCAGGATCGGTGGTCAGAGGTGATTCACAAGAACCTGCAGCAAGCTCCAGTGGGTATGAGCAAGAGTCAATCTTGGTCAGGCCACCAATGGTGTGGCGTGAAGGAGTAACAGTGACGCCCGCAGGACCTGCTGGGCACGTGAAAGTGCCTGCAAGATCTGGATCGTCAGCCATTGGGTTGATCGTCTTGCATACAGTACCGAATGGGTTGTAGCCAGCAGCGGTACAGGTGGCTACGCCTTGGGCAGGAGCAACGAGGGTGTAGCACTCGCCGCCGGTCTGGAGCACGGTGGCGCTGATGGGGCAGGTTGCTGCGCCGTTCACTGGAGCGTTACCAGTGATGACACAGTTGGTGCCAGCGATTACACCAGTGGTGCATGCAGCGGCGCCACGAGGGCCCTTTGCGATCAGGATGTAGCAGCCGCCGCCAACGCCACGGGCGCCTTCAGGACAAGCATCAGCTCGCTGGAGTGCCTGCTCGAAGCGTGCGCACGTACCGTCGATCGAATCATCAGGCGAGAAGCCCTTGGGGCACAAGGTCCGGCCCTCTTGAGGAATGACCCGGGCTGCAACGTAGCACTTGGTGCCATCTGGGGTTAGCTGACCCTCGTCGCACGAGTTGGGGTTGTCAGCAGAGGTGATGACTGCTGCTTGAAAGCAGTTCTTCGCATCTGCGGTGAGTGAGAAGCCATCAGGACAGTTCGTTGGAGGGTTCGCATCTGAACGCGAAGCCGTCGCAATGAACAAGCCTGAAAGCAGCATTGAAAGTGCCGCAACTACCAGGACAGCAGCCTTGGTTGTTGAGGTCTTCTTGGTTGCTTCCACGGAAGTTTCCTTTTCTAACTAAACCGACGCAACCACTTTGAGTGGTGCATTCCGGGCATTTCCCGGTGTCGACGCCGAACCACGCAAACACACGGCTTGGGACGACGAGAGAAACCATAACGGTCGACACGGCTCCGCGAAAGCCCCAGGAGCCACATGTAACACATACGTAAACAATGGTTACTTTTAGCAACATTGACAACATAAACCCCAGAAGCAACAGGGATAGGGGCCGCAGATCCTTGTCGTCGCAACGTTTTTGGGTTCTCTTACGGCTGTTACAGACGAGGTGGCGCCTGCCGCTCGACCCGTCGGCCATCGTTGCGATTGCAACGATCTAGGCCTCGCTCATTGCCGCTGGTTTGTAATCAACAGATGACGCACAAACCGCTTCGAGCTGCCGCGCAATCCCACATTTATCGCGTGACCGACCCAAAGCCTGAGTTCTGCCCACCCGCCCGCCGTCTGCGTACCCAAAACGTCCAAAACGGCTGTCTCACCACGCAGTTGGTGTGGAAAAGACAGATCAAGGGGATCCGAACACCCCAGCGGGCCGAAATAGGCGTGTCCGACGCCGGCGTGGGGATGAAGGTGCGGCGAAGCACAGCTCGTAGTCCTGCGCACCCGTGTTGCGAGTGACTAGCGAAATGAAACCCAGCAACAGGGGCCCGAAAACGGCGGAAGCCGCCAATCCCGAAGGATCGGCGGCTTCTGCTTTTCGTACGTTATGTACGTT
>ENA-ORXT01003996-ORXT01003996.1-marine-metagenome-genome-assembly--contig:-NODE-3996-length-15651-cov-8.359124_pt1 | contig 15651 bp, 14 predicted proteins | sample MGYA00237868_ERZ511482 | MGnify/ENA metagenome assembly ERZ511482 | reverse complement strand
TACCGCCTGTTGCAGGACGTGCGCGACGAGGGCGCCTGGGAGCAGTGGACGCTCTACATGCTCGAAGCCGTGGCGGATACCTCGATCGCGACCCTGGAGCTCGTGGAGGGGGTCAGGGCCCAAATGGCCACGATGAAGTCCGAGCTGCGCACGCGTCTGCCCAAGCGATACTCGCAGGATCTGCTGAACAACCTGTTCCGGCATCCGTACACCCGCATCGAGTTCGTCGAACGGGATCTTGGTGTATCGCGGCAAACGGCGGCGAAGTACCTGGGTGAGCTTGTCGAAGCCGACCTTCTGGAAAAGCACCGGCAGGGGCGAAACGACTGCTACGTCAACGGCTCGCTCGTCCAGCTGTTCGTGGAGGTATCGGGGTCGTCCTGAGCTACGCACAGTCCGGCACGTAGTGGTTCCGACCTGCCCGCGGCAGCATCAGGCCGTCGAACGATCACCATCGAACCGGACGAAAAATCCGGACGCCGCGATACAGAACAACCTTTCCCGGAACCAAGCTCGATGAGCAACACGACTGCACGGTCGCCCGATGGCCGACCGTATCGTTCGCGATCGACGACGAGCGCTTCGAGCACTTCATCGCTCATCTTCTGCGCTGCATGGGCTACCACGCCCGCGTCACGCAGAAGTCGGCGGATGGCGGGGTCGACGTGATCGCGCACCGTGACGAGCTGGGGTTCGAGCGACCGGTGATCAAGGTCCAGTGCAAGCAGACGATCGCGACCATCGGTCGACCGGATGTCCAGCGCCTGGTTGGCGCTGTCGAACAGGACGAGTTCGGACTGTTCGTGACGCTGGGCGGTTTCTCCCGCGAGGCGCGCGACACGGAGCGCTCGAAACCTCAGCTGCGGCTGATCGATGGACACGATCTTTGCGAACTCGTGTTCACCCACTACGAGCGATTCGACCCCCAGTGGCAAACGGTGGTGCCGTTGAAGCAGCGCTACATTCCGGGTCCGATCGCGTAGAGGGTGGTCAGTCCTTCCGTGCAGTGATCTGCTTATCCGTTGTCGCACTCGTCAGCAAGTGACCGCGACCCTCTCCGAGGGGGGAATCTGCCTGAGCTCGGCGCTCGCGTTCCACGGACTGACGGATCTGTTGCCGCGACGGATCTTCATCGAGCCCGGTCAGGTTGACGCGGGCCATCGCCAGCAGACCGAGGGCTTGCTCTTTCGACACGCCCGGGAAGTCGTCGAGGAAGGCCTCGAGATCCTTGTTGGTCTCCAGGTAGTCGAAGAGCGCCTTGATGGGCACGCGGGTGCCCCCGAAGACGGCCGTGCCGCCCATCACCTCCGGGTCGCGACTGATGATCGGTCTGGTCATGGGGCACATCCTGTCGCGGAGCCTACCGCAGAATGTCGTGAGTCGACTGTCGCCAGAGATGGGTGGCCGGCGAAGGTGAGCCCTGTCTGCTATCGGCGATGACGACGCTGGCGGAAAGTCCCCGTGTCGGCAGGCTGGATGCCCCCGTTCGATTCTGCCCCCAGCCACTCTCTCGATTCGCGGTCCACGCATCCGACATCCAAGGGTTGAAATATGATACAAATTCGGAGTTGAAGTCCGAATTTGTATGGATTTTTCCATGATCGAGAGACAGCTCGGCACCGAGCTCGACACGCTGCTCGGCGAGTACCCGATCGTCACGGTCATCGGGCCGCGACAGGCGGGCAAGACGACGCTCGTGAAGCATCGTCTGCCGGATTTCGCCTACGCCAACCTGGAAAGTCCGGACGTCCGGTCGTTCGCGGCCGAGGATCCGCGCGCCTTTCTCGCCGAGTGCGGCGAGCCGGTGATCCTCGACGAGATCCAGCGTGTGCCGACTCTGCTGAGCTATCTGCAGGAGCGCGTCGATGCGCAACCCGGTAACGGGCGGTTCGTCATCACCGGATCGCACCAGCTCGAACTGCGCGCCGCCGTCGCGCAGTCGCTGGCCGGGCGGACGGCCATCCTGACGCTGTACCCGCTCTCGATCGCCGAGCTCGCGGCCGCCGGAAAGGGGTGGGCGCACTTCGACGAATACCTTCTGAACGGCTTCCTGCCGCGGGTGCACGACGAGTCGCAACGTCCGGTCATGGCCTACGCCAACTACCTGCAGACCTACGTCGAGCGAGACGTTCGGCAGTTGATCCGGTTGAAGGACGTGGCGCTGTTCGAGAAATTCCTGACGCTGCTGGCGGGAAGGGTGGGGCAGCTCGTCAACTACCGCTCGCTCGGCAACGACGTCGGCATCGACGACAAGACGGTCAAGGAATGGCTGTCGGTGCTGGAGGCGTCGTTCGTCGTCTTTCGCCTGCAGCCCTACTTCGAGAACTTCGGCAAGCGGGCACTGAAGTCTCCGAAGATCTACTTCACCGAGCCCGGCTTGCTGACCCACCTTCTCGGGCTGGAAAATGCCGGGCAGATCCGACGCGACCCTCTGGTGGGTGGCCTGTTCGAGAACCTCGTCGTCGTCGAGGCACTCAAGAGCCGCACGCATCGGGGCCTGAAACCCGAGCTCTACTTCTTCCGGGATCACAACGGGGTGGAGATCGATCTGCTCCAGCGACGAGGGCGCGATCTGATCGGTGTCGAGATCAAGTCCGCATCGACCCTGCACGCGAAGATGCGGGCCGGGCTCGTCCGGTTCGACGCCAACGTCACGCCGCTCGCGCACAAGCTCCTCGTCTACAACGGGCCGGCCGACGACGGCGGCGGGCGCCGCTGGTCCGACGGCGTCGAGGCGATCGATTTCCGCACGTTCGGAGAGACGCTCGCGAGCGTGGCGCCGGCATGAGCGGCCACGGCCCGACTGCTTCACCCGGCCGGTCGTGCCGTTCCGCCGCGGATGTCCATCGGCCCGGGGGTTCAATCCGACGTCATCCGCTCCCGCAACGCCTCGACCACCACGCCGAACGGCAACCGCTCCTGTTCCAGCCGCAGCGCCTGCCCGTGGACATGCTCGACGAGCTCGTCGTACAGCGCTCGTTCCTCGGGATCGAGCCGTGACAGCACCCGGCGAGCGGGTGCCGGCTCGACCGTCCAGAAGGCGCGGTGCGCCAGCAACGTGCGCCGATCCATCAGCACCGAGCGCGCGTGCGAAAGCCGGGCGCGGAGCTCGTCCAGGATCGCGAAGCCATGCGTGTCCAGGTCGCCCCAGTAGTGCACCTGTCGGTGCGCCAACCAGGCGATGCCGGCGAAACGTCCCGTGCCGTAGCCGGCGCCGAACACGCCGATCGTCGATGGCAGCGCCGGCAGGCTGAGGTAGTTGATCTCGTTCTCGACGATCAGCACGTGGCGATGGCTGGGGGCCAGCGCCGCAACGCTCGGCAGGTCCATCGTGATGTCCGCCGCGGCGAGGCCTGCCCCGGCGGTGTCGGCGGTGCCGGCGTGCACCAGCGACAATCGTGGGTCCAGGGAGCGCAGTCGCAACCGCCCGGGGCGGTCGCGAAAGCCGTAGCGTTGCGCGAAACCGCGCACACCGGTGTGCGCGGTGTCGATGACGTGCGGGTCCAGCACGAGCTCCAGCCAGGCGCCCAGGGGGTCGCGCCGGGCTTCGATGAACTTCGTGTCCACGCCCGGCACGTCGAGCTCGCGCAGGTAGCGCCCGTTGCCGGCCGCGTCGACCAGCGCGGCGTGCGTGCGCAGAAGCGGTGCGAGTACGTCGCCCAGCTCGAGCGCGCGGAGCGGGTAGCGGGCGACCCAGGCGAGCAGACGGGCGTCGTGCGCGCGAATCTCGCTCACGATCTCGCGGAAGCCGTCCAGCTCATGGCGACGACGCGCGAGCGCCGCGGCCGCCTCGGGCGTGTCCAGCCACAGCTCGGCCGGCAGCGTGTTGGTGCCCAGTTCCCGGTGGCGCGACGTACGGCGCTCGATGCGCACGTGCGGCAGGGCATCGATCTCGCGCACCCAGGCGCGCACCTCGTCGAAGCGCGGGGACAGCTCGTTCGGACGGGGGGCCGCAAGCTTCATCCGGTGCGGGAAGGCGGGTGCGTCCGCTGCCGACTCGTCGTCCCCGGGTCCGTTGGACGCGACCTGGTCGCGTTCCAGGACCGCCCGCAGCACCGTGCCACGGCGCCACAGCCGATCCGCCTGCGCGCGCAGGTCGGCGGTTCGCGTCCAGTCAGCCACGATGCCGTTGCGCGTGCGCCGCCTTCTCCTCGCGGTAGGTCTCGATGGCGAGGTTCCTGAGCGACGAGGCCCGCCCGTCCGGGTTCGTCACGAAACCCACCGAGGCCACGTAAGGCTCGATGATGCGGATCTTCTGCAGCGGCGTGACGATGAGCAGCTGCAGCCCCAGCCGCTCGAAGAGCTTCAGGCCGAAGTCCGCGGACTCGTCCGAGCCCCGGCCGAACGCCTCGTCGATCACCACGAAGCGGAATGCGCGCGAGCGCGCCGCACCCCATTCCAGGCCGAAGCGGTAGGCCAGGGAGGCCGCCAGGATGGTGTAGGCAAGCTTCTCCTTCTGGCCGCCGGACTTGCCGCCGGAGTCGGCGTAGTGCTCGTGCTCGGCGCCGTCCTCGCGCCAGCGCTCGCTCGCCGAGAACTCGAACCAGTTCCTGACGTCGGTGACGCGCGCCGTCCACCGGGCGTCGCCATCCGTCAGGCCGTCCCGACCGCGGAAGCGCTCGATGATCCGTCGCACCTCGAGGAACTTGCGCTCGGAGTACTGCGCGTCCTCGGAGCCCGTGAGCGTGCCTTCGGTGCAGGCGCGCAGCTCGCTGCGAAAGTCCCGCACGTCGGCGTCCTGCGTCTCGCGCGCCTGCAGCTCGATGTAGCGGCCCGGGTTGTAGTCGATACCCGCCAGCGACTCGTTGATGCGGGCGATGCGCTCGCGGATCTCGTCGCGCTCGCGGGCCAGCTGCGACTGGAAGTTCGCCACCTCGCGGATGGTGTTCTCGTTCAGCAGCTCCTTGAAGCGGGCCTCGAAGCGTGGCAGGTCGTCGGCCGCCAGCCCGGCGAGCTGCTCGCGGTATTCGAACGCGGCCTCCAGGTTCGCGTCCAGCTCCAACGACTCCTGCGGGAACTCGCCCCGATAGGCCTGCATCTGCCGCACGATGGCCTGGGCAAGCCGTCCGGCGCTGCGGTCCTCGTTGTCGATGCGATGCTGCAACCACTCGCGCACCGCACTCCGGCGGTTGTCGCAACTCTCCACGCTCAGCTGGTGTTCGCCGAGCGCCTCCGCGCGCAGGGCCTCGAGGCGAGGCACGTCGAGCCCCAGGCCCTCGGCCGTGGGGCGCTCGGCCGTCCCGACATCGCCCGCCGTGCGTCCGCGCGCCCAGGCGCCGATGTCCGTCAGGACATCGTCCACGGTGCGCTGCGCCGCGTCGCGCTTGGCGATGTCGCCGCCCCGGGCTTCGCTGCGCGCATCGCGCTCGCCTCGCCGCCGCCGCTCCTCCTCGCTCGCCTCGTCGAGCTTCGCCTGGAGCTCGCGCAGCACGTCCGATGACGCTTCCAACGCGTCGCGCTCGCGCACCAGCGCGTCGATCTCCAGCGCGACCGACCCCCAGTCCAGCTCGTGCCAGTCGCGCTGCCCGCGCAGCTCGTCGAGTGCGCTGCGCCGGGTGCGCATCGCCGCCAGCTCCGCCATGGCCCGGGAAAGCGCCACGCCGATGTCGCCGAGCTCCGTGTCCAGCGCGTCGCGGTCGCGCACCAGCGCATCGATCTTCGCCCGGTTGGTCCAGCCGAGCACGTAGCGCCGTCGATCGTCGATGCGGTGACGGTCGTCCTTCTCGTGGCGCATGCCGCCGGCGGACTTGATCTGCCCGGCCTGCGTGACGGCCTGGGATCCGCGTCGAAAGTCCTCCAGACTCGTGCAGCACGCGTAGTCGAAGCGCCGCGCAAGCTCCGCCGACAGCCAGTCCGCAAAGTCCGAGTCCAGCTTGACCTCCAGACGGTCGACCAGGGAGGCGGGATGCAGGGAGCCGGACCCTCGGCGCGCATCGGCGCGTTCGCGCACCCGGTAGTAGACGAAGCGTTGTCCCAGATGCGTGCCCTCCGCCCAGCGGGCAACCTCGCCGTAGTGCGCCTCGGGTACGAGCAGGGACAGCCCGAAGCTGCCGAGCAGTCGCTCGGCCACGCCCTCCCAGTCGCGCTCGCTGTCGCGAACCTGGATCAGCTCGCCGGCGAAGGGCAGCGCTTGCTCGGCGAGTCCCAGCGCGTCGCACAGCGCGTCGCGCAGACGCACCTGCGCGGCCGGGATGTTGCTGCGACGCGCCTCCAGGCTGCGGATCTCGAGCTCGAGCGCGTCACGGCGCTCGCGGCCCGTCTGCAGCGCGACGGAGAGCTCGACGCGCCGGTTGTCGAGCGTCTCGGCCGTGGCGTCGAGCGCCTCGCCGAGCGTGGCCAGCTCGGCGACGAACGCATCGAAGCTCATCTGATCGGTGGGCGCGTCGAGTCCGAGGATCGATGCGCGTTCGGCGAGCCGGTCGCTGCGGCCGCGTCGGGCACGCCGGTCGGTCTCGAGCCGGCGAATCTCGCCCGCGAGGCGCTCGAGCCGATCGCCGCCGTTATCGCCGATCGCCTGGCGAAGCTCCGCTGTGCGTGCGCCCACGATCGCAAGCTTCTCGTCGAGCCGCTCGAGTGCGGTGGCGTGGCGGGCGAGTTCGTCGTCCAGCCCGTCGATGCGCCGGTCGAGCAGCTCGAGCTTGAGCAGCCCGAACCAGGGGCGCAGCGCGTCGCGGCAGCGGCGCAGGTCCTCGGCGGTGGCCAGCGTCTGCGCGTGCCGGTCGCAGTCGCCCACGAGCGGGTCGAGCAGGGCGATGCGCCGCTTGGCGACGAGCACCGCCTCGTGCGCGCGGTTCAGGTCGTCGAAATGCGCGAGCAATGCATCGATGCGCGGGCGCACGTCGAGGGCTGCCAGCATGTGCCCGCGCACGAAGCCCGTCAGGTTGCCGATCGACTTCATCGACGTGGTCTGGTGGAAGAGGTCGAGCGCCTGTTCGTCGTCGATGCCGAAGCGGCGTCGGAACCAGGCGCCGTACTTCGGAAAGCTGTCGAAGAGCGTCACGCCGGCGGCGCGCAGCCGCTTCCTGAGTGCTGCGACATCGTTGCCGAAGCCTGCGAAATCCGTGGCGATCTGCAGCGGGTGCTCGCACGCGCAGTAGAAGCGGCTGGGCTGGCCGTCACCGTCGCGCGTCCAGAACACCTGGGCGAGGGTGACGTCCTGGTCGTAGCCTGCGTTCCTGAAACGGCCCAGCAGCACCGAATAGTGGCGGTGATCGCGCAGTGCCACGGGTTTCGCGCTGCCGCTCGCCTCGCTCCGTTCGGACTTGTAGTAACCGTTCACGTAGGAACGCAGGTTGCGTTCTCGGGTCTCGGCACCGGCGGCCTTGTTGTACTGCGCCTTCTGCGACGGCACGAGCAACGTCGTCACCGCGTCCACGAGCGTGCTCTTGCCCGAGCCGATGTCGCCGGTGAGCAGTGCGTTGCGCCCGCCGAGCTCGAAGCTCCAGACCTGGGTGTCGAAGGTGCCCCAGTTGTAGACCTCCAGGCGGTCGAGCCGAAAGCCCGACAGCGATGCGTCGGCCCCGAAGTCCAGCTGCGCGTCGAGCAGGTCGTTCACGTGTCGTCGCCTCGGTCGCATTCCACCGGCTCGACCTGCAGGGACGCCTTGTAGGCGCTCAGCCGTTGGTCGAGCTCGCCGAGCCATTGCGCGTCGACGAACGCGCGCAGGATGCGTTGCACCTCGTAGCGGGGCGGCTCCCGGTCCCCGCTGGCCGAGGGCTTCAGCCGGCGCAGGAAACCGAGCTCGACGAGCTTGTTCAGGTGCGTGTCGAACTGGTCCGCCTGCCGCGCCTCGTCGCCGCGCTCTGGCAGGAAGAGCTGCACGAGAGCGGCGATCTCGTCGCGCGCCATCACCAGCCGCGTCTCGCCGCCGCCGGCATCGAGCTCCACCAGGCGCTTGCGCAGCAGTGCCAGCAGCAGGCTGACGGGGAACGACAGCGGACGCCGGGCGACCAGCCGGGGGATGCCGGCCTCTGACTCGCGGTCCGTCCCGCTGCCCGCGCCGTCGTCCACCGCCACACCGGCATCGACATCGGCGGCGACCGCGGAACGCAGGAAGGCATAGCCCTCGGTCTCGTCCAGCGCCAGGGTCAGGCCCATCACGGCCACGTGATCGCGCACCTGTGACTGCAACGCGATCAACGTCGACCAGCGCGCGGGGTCGGCCCGCGCGTGCACGACGCCCTTCAGCAACGGCACGACGACGCGCCCGAGCCGCACGGTCTCGGTGCCGGGAGCGCGGGCATGACCCGGTGGGTTCGTTCCGGGGTCGTCGTCCGTTGGCAGTTCGTTCATGCCGTCCTCGCTCATGCCGACCCGCCGCGCGGCGCGACGAAGACGATGCGCGGCAACGTGGCCTCGCGTTCGATCGCCGCTTCAGCGGGCTGGCGCCAGCGGATGCGTTCGGTGATCGCCTCATCCGTCACGGTGTCGAAGCGCCGGTCGGCCAGCTCCAGCCACGTCACGAGCTCCGCCAGGCCGTGTTCGAGTGGACGCTCCCGGACAAGGCTTCCCAGGCTCGCCTGACCGTCACGCTGCAGCGTGCGGCGCGCGTGGTGCGCGAGCGCCTCGCGATCGATGGCGATGCCGGCGAACAGCTCGCCGGTGGACTCGCTCGACGCCTCCCCGAGCACGATGCGGCTGTCGAGCTCCGGGCGGCGCCTGGGCACGTGCAGCGGCCGCTCCATCGGCAGTCGGATGTCCGGGCGCAGCGCATCGATCGCTGCAAGGCTGCCGGTGGGCGGGGACTGGCGCAGGTCGAGTGCGGTCGACTCGATGTGCCGCACCAGCTCCACGATACGGCGGTTCTCAACGAACGCCTGGTCGTCCATGAACTGGCGCAGCTGGCGCGACAGGGCCGCCACGGTGCGCTGGGTGTGTTCGCCGGCCTCCAGCCAGTCGTGGTGCACGCGCCGCAGACGCCGATCCGGTTCGCCCGCGGCCACGGCCGGCAGCGCGAGCACGACGTCGAGCAGTTCGCCGAGCTCCTCCTGCCGCGCACTCGACATCAGGAAGTCCCAGAAGGCGCGGAACGATCGGCCCTGGTCGGTCCCGGTGATGGCATCGCGTTCGCCCAGGATCTCGCCGAGCAGGTCGCCGCGCCCGCCCGTGTGCCGTGCCACGCGTTCGCGTACCGCGCGGTCGAGCTTGCGGAAGTTCTCCTCCACCTCGCGAAAGTCCGCCAGCAGCTCGCGGGCCGTGCTCGCGAACTGCTGGAAGCGGTCACGCACCGCGGTGTCGTCGAGCAGCGGCAGCTCGCCGCGCTCCAGCGCTGCAAGCTCCGCGTCCACCGCCGCGCGCCGTGCCAGCAGCTCGGCCCGGCGCGATGCCGGATCGGTGTCGGTGCCCGCCGCGATCTGGCGCAGCAGCTCGAAGACGGTCAGCAACCGGGATTCGGTGCCGACGAACTGCCGGGCGGACAGGCCTTCGAGCCAGGCGATGGCCTTCTCGGTCGAGGGCGTGAGATCGTACTGCGGCTCGTCGGTACCGTCGCGGTAGTAGCGGCGCAGCCAGCCGTTCTCCGGGTTCGCCCAGTCGGCGAGATAGTCCGCGGCACGCTTCGGCCAGGCGCTCTGCCCGTCGACGTCACGGCGCCGGTACAGCGCGTCCTCGAGCGCCTCGACCAGGTCGGGTTCTGCGAGAACGCGCACGTTGTCGCGCACGAATGCCCGCTCCAGGAAGCTTGCGACGAGCGGTGCGTGGCGCGCGGCCAGCAGTCCCCAGGCCGGGTGAGTGCGGCGCAGCGAGACCAGGGTGTCGAAATCCAGGGGCATGCGCCGATTCTACCCAAGCGACGAGGCCCGGGCCCGGCGGCTTCTATCCGAGGTCGAGGGCGACGGCTTCTCTCATCGCCGAGAACGGCACGGATCGGTACTTCGGCGTCGGAAATGTCGCCGGAGGCGATCTACCGAAGGTCGGGAATGATGTCGAGTTCGGGCTCCATGATGGCAAAGGGGGGCTGTGGCGCGAGCGGTCACCATCACGCATCCCGCCGTTGCAGCAGCGGGCGAGAGTCGGCGTGATGACCGCGCACCGGACCCGGATCGACCGGTGCTCGCTCCGCTCGCCTACCATGTGCGGTTGATACAGCCGCTTGCAAGGGTGGCCACCGATGACCGACATCGCACTTTTCCTGTTCGGTCAGGCGCACGCGGAAAACGCTCGGCACGAGCCGATCGCCTTGCGCGGTGGCAAGACGATCGGACTGCTGGGCTACCTGCTGAGTTCGGAGTAGAAGCGGAGCCGAGAGCACCTCACCGCGCTGTTCTGGCCGGATCTGCCTCCGACCGATGCGCGCAACAACCTGCGGGTGTTGCTCTCCCGGGTCAACGCGTGCATCCGATCGGACGGCCAGGCCGTTCTCCTGACCGACCGATCCGGCGTCGGCACCAACCCCGGCTGCGAACTTCGCCTCGACACGCGCCGGTTCACGTGGCTGATCGACCAGACGACACGGCACGTGCATGCGGATCCAGAGAGCTGCCAACACTGCCACCTCCGATGGGTCGAACCTGCGCGCTGATCCTTCTGCCAGTGTCACGCGAAGGCCTCGTCCGACGTACGCCGCACGACGCTGAAGCGGCGATCGATGTCCGGGTGCAGCGCAAGCCCCAGCCCCGGCCCCTCGGGCACCGTGATGCGTCCGTGCTCGATCGGCGGCAGCGCGGTCACCAGATCCGCGTACCAGGTGCGGTGGAACGCCCGCACGCTCTCCTGGATCAGTGCGTTCGGTGCGTGCAGCGACAGGTGCGTGGAAGCGGCGAGCACGACGGGGCCGGTGCAGTCGTGCGGTGCGACCGGCAGGTGCCAGGCCTCGGCCATCGCCGCGATCGCCCGCGCCTCGGTCAGCCCGCCGCACCAGGACAGGTCGAGGTTCAGGATGCCGGCGGCTCCCGTCTGCAGCAGATCCCGGAACGCGGTGCGTCCGGCGAGCGTCTCGGAGGCGCACAGCGGCGCGTGCGCGGCGTCGGCGAAGCGTGCCAGGTCGGCAAGGCTGTCCATGCGTATCGGATCCTCGTGCCAGGTGACGTCGAAGGGCTCCAGCGCTCGCGCGATCTCGATCGCCGGCAGCAGCTGCCACATCGAGTGGTACTCGACCATGATCCGCATCCGGTCGCCGACCGCGCGGCGAATCTTCTCGAACGGCTCGAGCGCACCCTTCAGGTCGGCCACCATGATGAACCGACCCCCCGTACGCTCGGCGGCGAGATCGAACGGCCAGATCTTCATCGCGTCGATGCCGTCGGCGAGCAGGGATTCCGCCAGCTCGTCGGCGCGGTGCAGGAAACCGTTGAGGTCGTCGTACTCGCGCGCCGGCGTGCCCGCCGCACCGTCGACGAGCTCGTAGTTCGCGCTGCTCTGACCGCGTTCGTTCTTCATGTAGCCGGTGCCGGCACACGTGTTGTAGGTCTCGATGTCGGGACGCGAGAAGCCGCCGAGCAGGCGTGCCACCGGTTGCCCGGTCGCCTGGCCGAGCAGGTCCCACAGCGCGATGTCGAAGGCCGAGTTGCCGCGCATCTCGACGCCGCTGGAGCGGTAGCCGACGTAGTTGGCGATCTTCGCCGCCAGACGCACGATGTCGCGCGGGTCCTCGCCGATCACGCGCGGCGCGAGGTGCTCGTGCACGTAGGTCTCGACGGTCCGTGCCAGGAAGAACGTCTCGCCCAGGCCCGTCAGGCCCTCGTCGGTATGCACGAGCACCCACAGCAGGTTCGCATGCTCCTCGATGCGCATCGGTGATCGGTTAACGAGCCCACGCCTGTCTGCAATCGGCCCGTTCGAGCAGCGACAACCGTTTCACGTTCGGGTCCGGAGCCTCGTGGAGCAACAACGCCTCGAGCCGCTCGGCCAATACGGCCGCGATCCTCGTCGGCAACAGCACCACCTCCAGCACGCTCGTGCCCAACGTCGCCAGCAACGCCGACCAGCGCTCCTCGCGAACCCGGCGCCGGTCCTCGCTCAGGCGTCCACGAACCGCGTCCAGGAGACGCCTGCTCACCAACAGCCCGATCACGCTCGACAGGATCAGCGCCTCGACCGCCTCGGCCTTCGAACTCGGCAGTTCCTCGAGCCCGTAGCGGCTCTTGAGCTGCCGGAAGATCAACTCCACCTGCCACCTGCAGGCATAGAGCTGCGCGACCTCGCTCACCGTCAGCTCGTCGGACACGATGTTGGTCAGGTAGAACCAGTACAGCCCGTCGCTCGGGTCGCGCAGCCCGACCAGACGAAGTCGTCGCCGGTCCCGGCGACGACGTCCCGCGTAGACCCGTCGTTGGAACTCCACCTCGACCTCCACGTCTAGCTCTCCGCGCTTCAACCGATCGGCCACCTCGTCGAGCTTGCAGCCTTCGAGCGCGATGGCGCGGCCGCGGTGTTGCCGGTGCACGGCCACGATCCTCGGGTTCGCCGACAGCGGCAGACGCGAGACGAATCGGCCGCCGTTGCGGTCGATGCAGTCGAACATCTGGCTAGCGGAAGTAGCCCAGGTCGAACAGCAGCAGCCGTCCCCGCACCCAAGGTCCGATCGTGAAGGCCTTGTGGTCCTTGACGCGCTCGCCGGTGAGCTTCACGCGCGTGGCGCCGTGGCCGGCCACACTCATTGCCAAGTGCAGCTTCGCCGCCGCCGGCGAGCTGTTGGTGCGCGTGCCGGGGAAGCGTCCGGCAAGCAACCGGTGCACCTTGATCACGCTGGCGTCGGCGGCGACGATGTCCTTGAAACGCGCCAGCAGATCGGTGCCCGGGCGCATCGCGGTGCGCGCCGTCAGGCGCTCGATCAACAGCGCCAGCACGGCACGAAGGAAGCGCACGAGCGAGGCGTCGAACCGGGCGTGGAAGCTCGACGGCGCGAGCGGTGCGCCGCTCATGCGTCCGTAGAGGCGTCGCAGGCTGGCGAACCCCCGTTCGGTCCCGGCGCCGAAGCCCAGGGCGAGGGTCCAGAACATCGCCATCGGGTCGAGCTTCCTGCGTCGTTCGATGAAACCGGTACGCCGGGCGAGCGTGGCGAGCTCGTCGGCGGGAAGCAGTGTGGTCAACGCGGTGCGGATGTCGATAGACTTCGATCGGGCCATGGCCTCGTTCGGTGGTGTGGGCGGAAGTGTCGCAACTCCGATCACACCAGAGGCCGTGGCCCACTTCAAGTCGTTGATCCTGCAGGTACATTCGTTATCCGATCACGGATGCCTCGATGCGTACCGTCTCGATCGCGGTGATTCTCACGGCACGTCCGCCTCAGGTTCGCATCAGGCCCGCATCAGGTCCGTCTCAGGACCAACCGAGCTGTCTCAAGGCGTGAGCATCGTTCCAGACCTTGGTCATGTGGCGGATCCTGTCGCCGTCGAAGACCATGGCATAGACGTAGTCCGATGCCGTCGAGCGACCCGTGGCCGGTACCGGTCCGTCGGCGGTGTGGGTGCCATGGAAGACCGCGAACGCAAGAGCGGTTTCGCGCGCTTCATCGACCGCCAGGGCCTGCAGCTCGTAGCGGCCGTCCGGGAGCGGTACCAGCAGGTCGCGCATCCAGTCGCAGTACCCGGCGAGGGTGACGATCCCGGTCAGCGCGTCGGACTGGGCCGAGAAGCCTGCATCGGCGTGGCACCATTGCCGGCACCCCTCCCAGCCCTTGCCGGTCTCGCAGGCATCGAGGAAGCGCTCGGCGGTGTCGTGGAGGCTCATGGCGGTCTTCACGTGATGGGTGGGTGCGGCGGTCCGCAAGTCTCGCCGACTCACCCCGCAGGTGTCCAGCCGCAGGTCGAGCGGGCGTCGACCGGGCGTGCGGTTCCCGGCGCCGCGTCCGGTGTCGCCACACGAGAATCCGGTGTCGTCGGATCAGACCATCGCGAAGATGCGTGCCGGCCCCCCGGTACCCCCCCGGTGCTTGGGGGCACCGATGACGAGCGTCGCCCCGGCGGCCGGAACCTTGTCGAGATTGGCCAGGCACTCGATGCCGAACCGCCCGGTCGGCAACCAGGCGTAGTGCGTGGCGAAGTTGGCCGAAATGCCGTGATCCAGCGACAGCGTGTCCACGGCGATCGAGGCGGCCCGGGTGGTCTCCAGCAGCATCTGCGCCGCCTCGACGTGAAAGCCGGGGTAGTGCTGGGCGGTGCCGTCGAAGTTCCGGAACCCCTTCGTGTCCACCTTGGGCGACCAGCCCGAATGCATCGCCACGCAGGCCCCGTCGGGTATGTCGCCGTTCGCGTCGATCCAGACTTTCAGGTCGTCCGGGGTCACGGTGGTATCCGGATCCTCGGCGGCGCGTGCGGCGATGTCGATCACGCACAGCGGCGCGATCAGATCGGCCACCGGTATCTCGTCCACCGACGCGCCGTCTTCGGAGAAGTGCAGCGGCGCATCGATATGGGTGCCGGTATGTTCGTTGATCGTGTACCGGTACAGGTTGAACGAGTCCTTGGCGTAGCTGAACAGCTGCTCGCGCGAGAACTGGCTGTCCCCGAAATAGGTCGGAAAATCCTCGTGCAGCGTGTGGGTCATGTCCTCGACGCTGGAATGGCCCTGCGCCATGGCGGAGGTTCCCGCCGCCGAGGTGGCCATGGCCACGGCACCCGCCGCGCTGCCCTTCAGGAAACCGCGCCGCGACAACATCCTGCTCTTCACCGCGTGCATCACACAGATGTCACACATGGGGCCGGTCTCCGTGATCGTTGTCGTTGCCGGAAAAGGTACCTGTTCGGGCGAGGCTTGTGCCAGTCATTTCACGTCGAATTCCGGATCGACGGGTACCTGCAAGGCCGTCACCAGATGGTTGGTCTGCGCGGCGAGCCCGACGATCTGCATCAGCTCGCCATGCTCCTCGTCGGACATGCCGCGCGCCCTGGCGGCGGCCGTGTGGGAGTGCACGCAATAGCTGCAGCCGTTGGCGATCGACACCGCCATGTAGATCATCTCGCGCGTCTTGGGGTCCAGCGCACCGGGCACCGTCATCAGCGACTTGACGTGCTCCCAGGTTCGCTTCAGCCCGGGCGGGTCGTGGGCCAGCGCCCGCCAGATGTTGTTGATGAAGTCCGAACCGCGAGTGAGGCGTATATCGTCGAACACGGCCTGAACGGCGGGATCGAGCGCCGCTTCGGCATCGCTCATCAACGGGGTCGTGGCCATCGATCGTCTCCTGCCAGGGAATCGGCACCGGCGATCCACGCCGGTGCTGAGCTCGAGCATAGGGATCGCGCCGGAAGGCGTCACGCCCTCTCGACAGGACGGGCGTGCCGGCGAACCGGCGTGCGGTCGATCAGCCGTCGACCGACAGGGCCGCCGTCGACACCTGCACGTCCATCAGCAGCTTTGCAGCCGCCTCGGACGAGGCCGGGTTCTGACCCGTCACCAGCAGCCCGTCGGCCAGCACGAACGGCGCCCAGTCCTCGCCCTTCTCGTAGTGGCCACCGTTGGCGGTCAGCACGTCCTGGACGAGAAACGGCACGACATCCGTCAAGCCCACCGCCTGTTCCTCGGTGTTGGTGAATCCGGTGACGCGCTTGCCGGCCACCAGGTGTCGACCATCGGCCGCCATGACGTCGCGCAGCACGCCGGGGGCGTGGCAGACCGCCGCCACCGGGTGGCCCGCGGCGATGCTCTTCTCGATCAGCGCGATGGAATCCCTGTCGCTCGCCAGGTCCCACAGCGGACCGTGCCCGCCGGGGTAGA
>ENA-ORXT01003995-ORXT01003995.1-marine-metagenome-genome-assembly--contig:-NODE-3995-length-15654-cov-4.691468_pt1 | contig 15654 bp, 14 predicted proteins | sample MGYA00237868_ERZ511482 | MGnify/ENA metagenome assembly ERZ511482 | reverse complement strand
TCTGCAGTGGGTGGGTTCGATCACCTTAAGCCTCTAATGCTGCTACAGCGTACGGGTTTCACTGACATCGCTAAAGTTAAGTACATCGGTCTTGACGGTGGTGCAGATGCAATCACACAAACAGTCGGTGGTTTCACTCAAGCAATGACAGGCGATATGTCTGAAGTGGTTGGCTTTTTAAAGTCTGGCGACATTCGTGTTATTGCGGTATTAACAGATGAGCGTGTACCAGGTTTTGAAGATATCCCAACGGCTAAAGAGCAAGGCTATGACGTTGTTGCAGTAAACTGGCGTGGTATGTACGTGCCTAAAGGCGTCAGCGATGACACGTTCAATATGTGGGCTGACCGCCTACAAAAAGTTGCTGACAGCCAAGAATGGGGCGAGGCAATGATTGCTAACGGTCTAGCGCCGTTCACAATGGTGGGTGCAGACTTCCAAGGCTATGTTGATAAGGTTGTTGGCGAAGTACGCACGCTATCTAAAGAGCTTGGAGTATTGAAGTAATGTTTAGCGACCGGATCTTTGGTCTGGTCGTGTTGATGGCGGCGCTTGCATTTATTGCAAGCGCCACTCAGATTCAAACCAGCTTTATGTCTGACCCTGTCGGACCCAAAGCATTTCCAATGATCGTGGGCGCGATCGCCGGATTATGTGGTTTGGTTATGATGATTCGACCTGACCCCGACCCAGAATGGCCTAAGGGCCGCACTTTTTTTGCACTGCTCATTGCGGTTGCTGTATTGATTGGTTATGCCTATGCGCTAAAACCATTAGGGTTTCTTATCCCGACGGCCATTACCGCTGCAATATTAAGCTACCAAATTTCTCCACGAATTGGCCCAGCCGCACTCTCAGGCTTTGGTTTATCAGTGGGTCTGTTTTTACTGTTCAAATATGCTTTAGGGCTAGGACTTGAGGCGTTTGCCAAAGGCCTCTTCGGTTAATTATCTAGTTTAAAAGCAGGAATTTATTATGGAACTTCTCGACAATCTTGCGCTAGGTTTTTCTATCGCGCTGTCGCCTTATACCCTATTTTTAGCCATCGTAGGCTGCTTCTTAGGGACCATAATTGGCGCACTACCGGGACTTGGCCCCTCAAACGGAGTTGCCATCCTAATCCCGATTACATTTACGCTAGGCTTGGACGCGACGTCAGCCTTAGTGCTAATGACCTCGGTCTATTACGGCGCCATGTATGGCGGACGTATTAGCTCGATACTACTAAATATACCGGGTGACGAACCTGCACTCATGACCACGCTCGACGGCTATCCTATGGCCAAAGCCGGTCGCGCAGGTGATGCACTTGTACTGTCAGGTGTGGCTTCATTTGTTGGTGCCTTACTCGCTACTATCGGCTTGATGCTAATCGCCCCGATGCTGGCAAGAGTGGCCTTTTTGTTTGGCCCAGCAGAGTATTTTGCACTCTACTTACTCGCGTTTTGCACCTTAGGCGGCATGTCATCTAACAACCAAGCCAAATCTGCACTCGCGGCTTGTTTAGGGCTTGGAATCGCGATGATTGGTGTAGATAGCTCCTCAGGTATGCCACGCTTTACCAATGGCAGCATGCATCTTATGGATGGTATCGATTTCTTAGTCGCTATCGTTGGGTTGTTTGCCATTGCTGAAGTGTTCTTCTTTATTGAAAGCCACGGTAAGTCGTCATCAATTGGTGTGAAACTTGAAAAAGTGATGGTGCCTTGGAAAGAAATTTGGTCCACAAAGTGGGTCATGCTGCGTGCCAGCTTTACCGGTTTCATCGCAGGCATCTTGCCCGGTGCAGGCGCATCCTTAGGTAGCTTCTTGGCTTATATGACCGAGAAATCTATCGCCGGTGAAAAAGGAAAATTCGGTACGGGTGTGGCGAAAGGAATCGTTGCTCCAGAGGCCGGTAATAATGCTGCAGCCGGTGGCGCACTTATCCCGATGTTGACCTTAGGGGTGCCGGGCTCAGGAACCACTGCCGTGCTACTTGCCTTGCTAATGACCCTCAACATCACCCCTGGCCCAACGCTATTTACTGACAAGCCAGAAGTCGTTTGGGGATTGATTGCATCGTTGTTAATTGCCAACGTTGTCTTGCTGTTGATGAACGTGCCGATGGTGAAGATTTTCGTGAAAATCTTAATGGTACCGCCTTGGGTATTATTGCCTGGTGTGACGATGATTTCATTCGTCGGTATCTACTCGCTATCAGGTAGTTACTTTGACTTGCTACTCATGGTTGGATTTGGAATCCTAGGCTATGTGCTTCGTAAACTTGATGTGCCGACCGTTCCCGTTATATTAGGGATATTGTTAGGCGGACACATGGAAGATGCACTGCGCAGAGCCATGGTTATCGCCGATGGTGATCCGGCTTACTTATTCTCATCGCCAATCGCGATTGGTTTATGGGTTGCAGCTGTTTTAGGTTTCATTGCGCCGATGTTCTTACGTGGTGTACTTAGAAAACCTGATCGCGTAGCTGATTAGAGACTGCCGCTAAAATAAAAACTATTGCAAGGGCCCGCTCCTGATTAGTTGGAAAAAGCGCCTTCCGATGCCGCGAACTCAGTCGCGTAGACGACTGAATTCGCGCCTGTTCGCTTGCGAATAGAGAGGCGAAGCGTTTACAACTAATCAGGAGCGGAACCGCAAACAGTCAGGAGCATGATTTTGGAAACAGAATATGCCGTTATCGGTGGAGGCGTAGTCGGCATGGCTGTGGCTTACGGCCTGCAAAAGCTTGGTAAGCAAGTGCTTGTATTGGACGAAGGCGACTCTTCCCTTCGCGCCTCTCGCGGCAACTTTGGTCTAATTTGGGTACAAGGCAAAGGAGGCGTTAAAGCGCCTCATTACGCGAAGTGGTCTCAACGCTCCGCCAGCCTTTGGCAAACTCTAGCGGATGAGCTTCAACAGCAAACCAACATCAACCTTCATCTGCAACAAACCGGCGGTTTCGAATACCATACCAGTAAAATTGAGCTTCAAACCAATATCGAAGAATACGAAGCGATTAGGCAAGCGGTTGGGGGTGACTACCCTTTTGACGTTTTGAGTCATGAGCAACTAAAAGTTGAAGAACCTGCGATTGGCGACAAGGTGATTGGTGCAATCCTGCATCATCAAGATGGCCATGTGAACCCACTGTTTTTGTTAAGCGCGTTTTATACAGCATTTCAAAATTTGGGCGGGCAATTACAGAACGATGACAAAGTTACTTTAGTTAAACCTCTTGCAAGCGGTTTTCAATTACAAACCGCTGCTGGCAAACAGATCAAAGCTCAGAAGGTGCTGCTTTGTGCAGGACTGGGCGCAGCAGAATTCACCAACGCTCTTGGGTTCAAGGCTGAGGTTTCTCCACTTCGCGGCCAGAATCTAGTGACCGAAAAGCTACCCCGCTTTATGAATCGCCCATCAGGCGTTGTCAGGCAAGTGAATGAAGGTGGCGTACAAATCGGCGACTCCAAAGAAAACGTCGGATTTGATGATGGCAATACGCTAAAAGTTGCAGCGAGAATGGCGAAACAGGCCGTTGATTTATTCCCAATTCTTGGCAAAGCTCGCATGGTGCGTAACTGGGGGGCGCTGCGTATTATGAGCAAAGATGGCATGCCGATTTATAACGAGTCGAGCGAATATCCCGGTGCATTTTTGATTACCTGTCATAGTGGCATTACACTGGCCGCAGCCCATGCTCTCTTATTACCCCTTTGGTTAGAAGAACGCGACAACGCCCCTGCTTTGGAGAAGTTTCATGAAAATCGATTCGATGTTGCGACGACTTCCACCTGAATCATCAGACTCAGCGACTGACTTACAAAGCATCACTTTGCATTGGTATGAGCAAGAAGTCACGGCGCGAAGTAGCGACACTGTCGCTAGTGCATTACTGCTAGCAGGCGTACGTGTCAGCCGTAAAAGTAGCGTATCCGGCGAGGCACGATTACCGTTTTGCATGATGGGCAGCTGCTTTGAATGCCTCATCGATATTGATGGGCAAATAGTACAAAGCTGCATGACACAAGCAAAAGACGGCATGCAACTGAAAATGCCGGAGCAAACCTAATGCACACCAAGGTTGCTATTATTGGTGCAGGGCCTGCTGGAATGGCGGCTGCCAGAACACTCGCCGAGCTCGACATCCCTTGTACCGTATTGGATGAGCAACCTGCTCCAGGTGGACAAATCTACCGTGCAGTGAGTAATGGTGGTTCGCAACGCGCTGGTGTTTTGGGTCAAGAATATCTAGCCGGCGAGAGTTTAACTAATGGCTTGCAACATAAGAACATCACTACCCAATTTGGCGCATCCGTCTGGCAAATAGATAAGGACGGCACGCTGACCTACTCTCAAGCAAGCCGGACTCACCAGCTAACGGCTGAATATATTCTCTTAGCCACCGGCGCACAAGAACGGCCCTATGCTTTTGCTGGATGGACACTGCCGGGCGTAATGACTGCGGGTGCCGCACAAATCATGTTAAAGGCTCACGGCATTGTGCCAGAAAGCGCGGTATTAGCTGGAAACGGGCCTTTATTGTATTTGCTAGCTTCACAGTTAATTAAAGCAGGCTATCCGCCAAAGATACTGCTTGAAACTTCATCTGACAAAGCGCTAAGCCGTGCTTTACCTCATCTACCCAGCGCTTTAGGCAGTGGCAGCCACTATCTTTTTAAAGGCTTAAAAATGCTGGCAGCGATAAAGCGAGCGGGTGTTAAACATTACAAAGGCATCAGCCAGCTAACGGCATTAGGCGATAGTGATCTAAACCAAGTCAGCTTCAGTTATTCAGGCAAAACCTTCACCGTCGGCGCTAAGCATTTGCTGGTGCATCAAGGCGTTATTCCTAATACTCAATTTAGTCGTGCGATGGGGGTTGAGCATGATTGGAACCCCATCCAACAAGCATGGCAGCCGAAGGCAGATGTTTGGGGTGATATGGGTACGAAACGCTTTATGGCCGGTGATGGAGCAGGCATTGGTGGGGCGATGTCAGCCGAATTTGCGGGGCAGTTAAGTGCACTTCAAATTGCTCATCAGCACGGTGTGCTAACCAAAGCGCAACGTGATAAAAAAGCACAACCACTTCAAAAAAAGCTCGCCAAAGAATTAAACGTTCGCCCTTTCCTCGACACCTTGTATGCCCCAGATTATACCGACGTGCTTAACAACAATGACATCATCGTTTGTCGATGCGAGGAAGTGACGAGCGGCATGCTCAGAGATCATGCACAAAAGGGCTGTCTGGGTTTAAACCAAACCAAAGCCTTCAGTCGCTGCGGGATGGGCCCCTGCCAAGGGCGTATGTGTGGCATTACTGCAGCACACGTACTGGCTGACGAACGTGGCGTTGATATCAGCGAAATTGACTACATGCGTATACGCGCGCCAATAAAGCCTGTGACCTTGCAAGAGTTAGCGGATCTAGCATGAGAATTTTGCTGGTAGAAGACACGCCCGACTTAGCTGAAGCCATTATGGAACGTCTTCATACCGATGGTCACGCGATCGATTGGCTAACCGATGGCGAACAAGCCAGCAAGCTACTCTCATACCAGCAATACAGTTTAATTATTTTAGATTTGGGCTTGCCTAAACTCGACGGCATGGGTGTGCTCAAACAGCTACGCCAGCGCAAAGATAAAACGCCCGTTTTAATTTTAATCGCCCGCTCTGGCATTGAAGATTGCGTTGATGCCTTAGACCTCGGTGCGGATGACTACCTAGTTAAGCCGGTTGATTTACGCGAACTATCTGCCCGCTGCCGTGCGTTGATTCGCGGCAATACGGGTGAGGCGGCAAGCTTGGTTAATTATGGCAATCTCAGCTTTGACCGCGCGGCAGCTAAGGTCAGTGTGGACGGTGCCCTGCTCACTTACCAAGACCAAATGAAGAAAGAAAACTTCCTCAATGAGTGGCGCAAGGTCATTCGTTAAACCATTCATCCATCATATAAGTAGCATTATTTTGTAGCTTATCCACTAGAAATAACAGTTCGTCTTTCCGTCCGAAAACTTGACCAATTCAGGCGAGTGTCACTCTCACTCTACATCTTATTTATGCAAAATGGCGTTATCAGACGTTACACGGATGTTTCGTTTGGTTTTTACAAATCACAAAAAATAACAGCCTCTGTACTTTAAATAAGGAAAAAAAGCGTGAAAAGATATTTATTAACTATTTTGGCACTAAGTGCGTTTCTTAGCCTATCAGCGAGTGCAGAAGATACTGTTATAAAAACCTATATTGTTGCGGGTCAGTCTAATGCTGAGGGCTATGGCATGGGTTCTGGTGAGCTTATTTCAGGCACCCTATCACCCAATGAGAACTTGGCCGACCTTGGCCGCGGCGACCTTAACGCAAGTCAAAATACGGCCTATATTTTTAGAGGCAGCAACGGTTCAGGTTTAGGTGAATGGAAAAATATGGCACCAGGCTATGGTCATTGGAACGGGGTTAGATTTGGCCCTGAGCTTTCATTTAGCAAACAATTCCAAGCCAGCACGGGTGCACAGGTTGCGATTATTAAGTATTCACCCGGGGGCACGTCACTCTATAAAGATTGGAACCCTGCAGCGCCGGAGACCAATCGTTATGATTATTTTATTAAAACCGTTAATAACGCTAAAGCCGCCGCTGCCAGCCGCGGGTGGATACTTGACATTAGCGGCGTACTTTGGATGCAGGGTGAGTCTGACAGCTTTGGAACTGAAGCGCCTGCCGCCTATGAGCAAAATCTAGGTAACTTCCTATCAAGCGTTAGAACTGACTTAAATTTACCTAACCTTGCCTTTCACATTGGCCAAATAGCAGACTCAACGATTTGGCCCGCCCGCCAACAAATTTGGGACGCACAGGCATCTATCACAGCCACAGATAGCAGGGCATACCTTGTTAATGGCAAAGATGTTCCCTTGTTTATCAACGATGGATCTGGCTCAAGAAATGTACACTACTCTACAGCAGGTAACCTATTACTAGGTGAGCGCTTTGCAAGCTCTGTCGCCAGCGCTGAAACAATAGCAGCCTACCCCCAGCCTGCCCCGGACGCTGTTACAACACAAAAGAATAAACCCATTACGATTGATGTTCTGGCAAACGACACCGGCAGTAGCTTAACGATTAGTGAATTAAACAACTGGTCGATAAAAGGCGGTACGCTTAAAATAGTCAATAGCAAAGCACTCTATACACCACCGCAAAACTTTACCGGAGAAGACACTTTCTGGTATGCATTTAGTGACTATATTGGCCGCACTAACAGCGCCAAAGTGACCATTAACGTAACTAATCTTTCCTCTGATGCCTACCCTGAGGGTAACCCAGACTCAGCAGCAGCGGTGACAGGACAAGCCGTTACAATTGATGTAATAGCAAACGATACCGGCACTGGGCTTACACTCACTGAGACCAGCCCGTGGTCACTTAAGGGCGGCAATGTCACCGTGGTCAATAACAAACTTAACTACACACCTAACCGTAACTTTACGGGTGAAGATAAGATTTGGTATGTATTTAAAGATTCTAGAGGCCGCACCAATAGCGCAGAGGTAACCATCAATGTATCAAACAATGCCCCTTACCCTGTTGCCATTACCGACGCTGTATCAGCGACGAAAAATACCGCAAAGATAATTGATGCATTGGCCAATGATGTGGGTGTTGGCTTGTCGATCACTGACGTCAATGGCTACTCAGTCAACGGGGGAAGAATCACTATTGTGAACGGTAAACTGAACTACTTACCTAAAAGAAACTACATAGGTAATGATAGCTTCTGGTATGTCATTAAAGACTTCAGGGGCCGCAGCAACGCAATTAAGGTTACTGTTAATATCGGTAACTAAACCAACTATTGTTCCCAGTACTACTGGGACGTAGATGTCAAAAGGATTTGGCGTGGCGATACAGAGCAATCTGTATCGCTTTTTTTATGGTGGGCTTTAGCGTTTAGCGTTCCAGATTGTTTAAAAAACCAATAACCGCATCGGTAAAGATATCATTGCGGTCCCCCGCAACCATATGAGCCGCGTCGGTGACATTGGTATACTGTGCCTGCGGACAGGACTTTAAAAACTCCTGTGCCCCCTCATCGGTTAGCAAGTCAGACAAACCGCCACGCACCAACAACGTGGGAACGTTGATATTTTTAGCACACTCTTTTAGCGCATCTTGTACTTGCAAAAAATCATCCGTGGAACGCTTAAGAAAAGCAGGATCCCAGTGCCAGTAATAGCGCCCATCATCGCCTAAACGCACATTCTTAGAAAGGCCATCTGACTTGTGTGAGGACTTACGGTGAGATTGATAGGTCTGCACAATTGCTTTAATCTCTTCCAACGAGTCAAATCCTTTAGCGCCCATCGCCATAAACTGCAGCACTCTTGCCGCGCCGGTCTTGGTAAACCCTGGCACAATATCAACCAAGACTAAGGCGCCCGCGTCGGTCATTTCAAACCCGATGGCCGTTAATGCGGCCATACCGCCCAAAGAGGCACCTACTAACACCGGCTTATCGAGCTTTAAGGCGTTAATCACGCAAACAAGGTCAGCGGCTAATTCAGCCTCGGTATACCCAACCTCACTGCCCACCCAATCCGAATCACCGTGACCTCGCAGGTCCATTGAAATGGCATAAAAATTTGCATCGGCAAGCTTCTGTCCTGTCCCTTTCCAAGCATGCCGCGTTTGCCCACCACCATGCATCAAAATGACAGCAGGATTGGCAGCATCCCCCCAGGTATCGATTGCTATTTGATTATTGTGAGCACCTGTTATCGTAAAGTCGGGATCAGGCGTGCCGGGCAACCGTGTTCGATTCATAGCGTTTCCAAGTTGACATAAGCATTTTAATATAAGCAGCTGACATCGCACTGTTTCTGCTAAGATCGATACTTATTAATATTATAAAAGCATCAACACTATGAATGAACTTCCTCCTAAGGTCGAGGCTGCCGTTGGCGCTTTTCAAAATCTATCGCCAGATGAGATTTTAGACGCCGTTGAAAGTCAGGACTTACTGTGTGATGGAAGCTTACTGGCACTCAATAGCTATGAGAACCGCGTTTATCAAATTGGTATTGAAGCGCAGCAGCCCATTATTGCTAAATTTTATCGCCCGAGCCGTTGGGATAATGCCGCGATTCAAGAAGAGCACGACTTTAGCCGTGAGTTGCAGGCAGACGAGCTACCGGTCGTGGCTCCACTGTATAACGCGTCTAATCAAAGCATTCACCAACATGGCGAGTTTCGGTTTTCCTTGTATCCTCGCGTTGGGGGCCGGACACCTGAGCTGGATAATCCAGATCAGCTGGAAGTGATTGGGCGTTTTCTAGCGCGAATTCACCTTCACGGAGCGCAAGCAGACTTTGCACACCGCCCAGAAATTGATATTAAAACTTACGGCATTACACCCTCACAATATCTACTAGAAGAGCAAAAGCTACCTTCGGGCGTTGAGTCAGCCTACCGCAGCCTGATTGATGATTTGCTAACAAAAATTAGCGATCACTTTAGCGCCGCAGGCACAGTGCAATCGTTAAGAATTCACGGAGATTGCCACCCCGGGAACATTCTTTATCGGGATAGCATTCCACACATTGTTGATTTTGATGACGCGCGCATGGGCCCCGCTATTCAAGATTTATGGATGTATTTATCAGGTGATAGGCAATATCAAACCGCAAGATTGCTGGATATTTTAGACGGCTACACGCAGTTTCGGGATTTCAACCCGCGAGAACTCCACCTAGTTGAAGCCCTACGCACACTGCGAATGATTCATTACGCCGCTTGGTTGGCAAAACGCGCAGAAGACCCAGCGTTTCAATTAGCGTTCCCTTGGTTTTATACCGCACGCTACTGGGACGATCACATCTTGGCACTCAAAGAACAATCAGCACTGCTTGATGAAGAGCCGCTGCGCTGGGACTAATTAGTTGCTGAAACGGCTTGTTTTATAAAATAGTCGCTATGCTTTTGGGTAATATCCTCTGGTGAGGATAATTTCAAATGGCGTCTTTTTTTGCCGCCACCGTCCAAAATCGCATCTGCGTCAGTAAAGTTCGCCCCGTCGCTAAACTCAACTGAGATATGTGCTTTGTAAGTATAGATACCGCCAATTAAACCCTCAGCCGTTGAGAACGCTAAGCCACCGTATTTGACCGCCTCCTCAAGATCTTCATTGGCGTTAAAAAACATATCCCGTACTGAAACCACCATCTCAAATTGCTCAGCAGATATAGACTGTATATCGATAAGGAGTTTATTTACTTTGTCATTTTTTGAAATGTTCATTTTTTCCCTGCGCTCCCTATTTGATTTATAAGCAGAATTTTCGCCACGATGGGCAGAAAAACCTTACTCCCCCTCGGCCGCCCGCTCCCGATGGAATATATAAAGCCCTGACCCCACCAAAATAAACGACCCAACCCACGTAGTCACCGAGGGAATGTCATCAAAAAAGTACCACCCTAAAAACGCGGCACCAACCAACTCAATGTATTGAAACGGCGCCAATATCGATGCATCGGCATGCTTAAATGCCATCGTTACAAACAGATGCCCAACAGCAGCCAAAAAACCCACAATAGCCAGCTGACGCCACTGCCACAGCTCAGGGAAAGACCAATTAAACACAGCAAAATCAAACGGCTGCATTATTAGTATCGTCACCGCCATAATCAGCGTGCCAAAAGAGCCTGAGAAGAACTGCATGGTAATTGGTGGAACACCCGCGCCTTCAATCTCTCGTGCCAATTTACGGGTGAACATGAGGTAAAATGAGAACCCAAACGCAGTCCCCAACGGTAGCAATGCACGCAAGCCAAACACTTCATGCCCCGGCTGAATGATGATCACCGCGCCCATCATGCCCACCGCCACCGCGGCTAAACGCCGCCAACCCACTGTTTCACCTAACACCCAAGGGGCAAGTAACGTCACCAATAGCGGCATTACAAAAAATATCGCCAAAGCATCGGCGATAGGCATCACCTGAATCGCTGTAAAAAAACAGACCGTGGCAAACGCGATACTTAAAGAGCGCAGCAAATGTAACCGTAGCTCAGCGCCTTTAGGTCTATAAATCGTTTTCCATACAAACGGCAGTAAGAACACACTTTGAAAAGCGAACCGCCCCAGTACAATCACCGCAGACGCAATCGTCTCGCCCATAAATTTTGCAGCGGTATCCATTAGCGGTAAAAAGATTAAACAACCCACTACCATCAGTTGAATGGCGCGGGTTTGATCTGCGCGTAGTTGACTCACCTCAACGCATCACAAACGGATTTGCCATGGGCGCATCTGAAATATTAATCCAAGTCGTTTTGGTATTGGTGTAATCCAGCACCGCATCAAGCCCCGCCTCACGCCCGTAGCCCGATTCGTTGTAACCACCAAACGGTGCAATCGGAGAAATCGCACGGTAAGTATTCACCCAGCAAATACCCGCTTTAATCTTTTTAGATACGCGATGGGCACGTGCCAAGTTTTGTGTAAACACGCCAGACCCTAATCCAAACACGCTTTCATTAGCCATCGCAATCGCCTCCTCTTCGGTATCAAACGCCACAATCGACATCACCGGTCCGAACATTTCCACTTTGAGGGTTTCGATTTGATCGTTTGGGCAGTCAACGAGCGTTGGACTAAAGTACGAACCGCCTGCTAGCTCATCGTTGAGGTTTTGAGGGCGCTCGCCACCAAATACAATTGAAGCGCCTTGTGACTTGGCTTTTTCTAACGTTTCTTCAATGCGCTCCACCTGCACGGTGGTACATAAGGGGCCGATGTGGCTAGCGGCATCGAGTGGATCACCGATGACAATGCTCAAAGCTTTTTCTTTAATCCGTGCGATTAGTTCATCCTTAATCGAGCGATGGACAAAGGCACGCGTACCGGCCACACAGGATTGGCCAGATGCACCAAAGTTACCCGCAATAAGGCCATTAGCCGCGCTGTCTAAGTCGGCGTCATCAAAGACTAAAATCGGTGACTTACCCCCTAGCTCAAGCGTTGTTACGGCAAAGTTTTCTGCTGAATTACGTACCACGTGGCGCGCAATGTCAGGACTTCCAGTAAATGCAATACGGTCAATATCAGGGTGACGCGTTAGCGGGATCGAGCAATTCTCAGCATCCCCTGTAATCACCGAAACAACGCCTGCGGGAATGCCTGCCTCGTCCACCAATTTGGCAAACTCCAACATGGCACAAGGGGAAATTTCAGATGCTTTTAAAATGATTGTACAACCCGCGGCGAGGGCAGGCCCCACCTTAGTTGCGGTTAAGAACATTTGTGCATTCCAAGGCACTACCGCAGCCACCACACCGATCGGTTCACGCGTGGTGTAGACATGCATATCGGGCTTGTCGATTGGTAACGTGGCCCCTTGAATTTTGTCAGCAAGGCCTGCGTAGTAGCGATAATAATCGCCCACATAGCCTGTCTGCATTTGCGTTTCAGCGAGCAATTTGCCGCTATCTAGCGTTTCGTATTCACCCAGCTTTTGGGTATTAGCCTCAACCAATTCTGCCAAACGATACAGCAACTTGCCGCGCATGGTCGCTGTCATGGCAGGCCACGGGCCCTCGTTCAATGCACGGCGCGCAGCTTTAACCGCGCGGTCAACATCCTCAGGACTGGTGCAGGCAAAACTTGCCCAAGCGTTACCCGTCGCAGGGTTAATGCTTTGCATGGTTTGGCCATGACTACCGTCAGTCCATTGGCCGTCGATATACATTTGAAACGATTGAATTTGCTGCGTCATGGTTAAGTTCTCTTAGCGACGTTTAAGCGATACTTTATCACTAGTCGCGTTAACTTAACCTATGAAAAATTGGGTGCTAGCGTGAAATACGCTTTAGTCATTTACCGCACAACAATTAAACAGAGTCGCAAGAAACAACCTTATCAACACAGACTCGGTTTCTGCCGGTGTTTTTGGCCTCGTACAGTGCCTTGTCGGCTCTGGTTAAGATTTGTGAAGTAATCTTGTCATGAGCTCCCACCTCAGACACACCAATACTAATGGTAAACGTCGTTGGTCCGATGTCGGTTGAAACGGTCAGCTCTGCTATCGTTTGGCGAAGCTTCTCAGCGAGTAGCTCAGCACGTTGCGCGTTCATCTCGGGAATTAGAATCGTGAACTCCTCCCCACCCGTCCTTGCTACATGAGCAATCTCACCAAATACCAACTCACAGGTCTCAGAGACCCGTTTAATCACCCGGTCGCCCGTTTGATGGCCGTATTTATCATTAACCGTTTTAAAGTTGTCGATATCTAACGCTAACACCGTAAACACATTTTCTGTTTTGAAAAACCGCGACAGCTCAAGTTCAATCACCTCATCAAAAGCGCGCCTGTTGAGTAAACCACTTAATGAATCCTGACGAGACAGCCCATCTAACTTAAACTCTAGTTCTTTACTTTCTGTCACATCACGCTCAATGGCAGCAAAGTGGGTAACATTTCCTTCGGCGTCTTTTAAAGGCAAGATGTTCATTTCTAACCAATAGCTTTTCCCCGACTTGCTATAGTTTTTAATGGTGACACGAACCGGCTCCTGTTTAATTAACGCATGGCGTATTTTGGCTTTCGTATCGGGGTCGGTATCAGCAGACTGGAGCATTCTAGGGTCACCGCCAACCGCCTCTTCAAAGCTATAACCGGTTAGCTCAGTGAAGGCTTTATTGACGTAAACAATCTCAGGACCAGGTGAGTTCACCGGCGTGGCTTTCGTGACGACGATGACATCATGAGCTTCATTTATGATGTCTTTAAAATCGAAATCAAATACTGGCATAATATTATTCATTATTATTTTAGTTATTTTTTGACGTTATCACAGACATAATGAATTCCTAATTAATCAGCCGGACCTGCCCCCCTACGTGATGCCTCGGTGGCTGGAACATAGGTAAAATGGGCGAGCGTTTCCAGCAAAATCCAATCCGTTGGATCTATAAATTGGCCAGTGGCACCCTTGCTCCGTCCGCAGGCTAAAGACGTGAAGGAGCATTCGTTAGACTCCAACCAACAATAACTTAGCATAGCAGACTCACTGCTCGCAATTGATGTGCTTTCTTTAATGTAAATAAGCCCATCGAAGCAGCAAATGTGAACACCTGGCCACTGAATACGCAGCCCCTTCTCTATTGACTGACTCAATTGAACCAAGTAGGGAAGTAAAAGCAACGGATAAGCCACCTGCGCTAATACAACCGATTTTTTCTGAGGGTCGTATCCTGCATCGCACAGCGCTGCGCCAGTCAGCAATGGGCAGCTGAGCGGTGACGCTTGAAAACATGCTGATTTTTTTTGATGTAAGGTAAGGTATTGCGCTAACAACGCAGCCCCTGGTAACTGATACGCAGCAAGCCAACGCGCGGCTTTACCCGCCTCTTCTGCGTACCCCCAAGACAAGCCCGCACCCCGCGCGGCTTTTTTACAATTGGCATCAATTTCGCTCAGGGAGTAGATCATTGCGGTGTAGCCTGAAGCGGTGGATAAGCCCAGTCATCAGCTGATTGCTCCGACAACTCATCGGGGAATGGCGCATTTTGGAACATGGTGATGCGAACCCAGCGGTCAGAACGAGGATCAAAACGCGTGGCACCAAAGAACGATAGCTTCAGTCGCAGTAAATCAATCGGCAACATGTCGTGGGCGATTAAATTGTCCTGAATCTCCATATAAGGGTATTTTCTGGCTAACTGTGCACGACGTGCCACGTGACGAAACTGAGGATTCATGAGCAAAAATTCTGCTAGTGGCGCTTCCTGATTATGGCTGGCTAGCGCTGCTGCTAACTGGGCAATATGCCATGCGACGCAAAGCGGCTGCTCCAACTCCATGCCAGGTTCGTCAAAACGCTCACCGAGCCGTGGCTCCAGTTTTTCTTCAGACACGTACCAGAAACGACTGCGCATAGGGTCGCCTGAGAAATCCATCTCCAGCGCCCACGCATAATGATCCTGAAGTAATTTCAGCATGGCCTCAACGCTCATTCTGGCGTCGATGAGCGTTAGGTTTTCGTTAGCATCCATGCAGTCAGTCAAGCCATCCACTAGCTCAGGATAAGGCTCTAACATCAGCATCGCGACTTGCTCTTGAGTCTCTTCACTAAGATGCTCTTCAGTCCACAAATACAGCTGGTTCCACGCGAACTCCTGTTGCCTATCGACGCTGTCAAGATGCTCGTCGAACTGCGTCAACTCTTGTCTCAGCGTGATGATTTTTGGCTGCTGAATGGGGTGTTCTGACTGCCACTGATCGGCATTAATTCGTGCTCGCTTCACAAACTCTCTGAACGTTGTGAATGCCTCTTGGCTAACGTATTGCTGTGAACGCACTCTCGAAAGCGCTTCTTCACGCGCCATAATCCAGTTATTCAGCAGCATCGGGTGGTTAACAATAAATGGCGCCATTCCCAGCCCAGTCGAGTTACCCACGCCAAAGCAGCGACGAATTTCAGGTTGCAGTGTGACCGCACTCTCTCCGCCTATATTCTTTGCGGCGTGCTCGACTAAATCCAAGGTAAAAGTGCGGATCAACCAAACCGTCAACATCTCAGCTTGGAACGGGCCTGATAGTTCTTCGCGGTGTTGGATGAAATCACGATCCGCCGCACCAAATTTACCCGAACCATACACCGCCGT
>ENA-ORXT01003994-ORXT01003994.1-marine-metagenome-genome-assembly--contig:-NODE-3994-length-15654-cov-132.495217_pt1 | contig 15654 bp, 10 predicted proteins | sample MGYA00237868_ERZ511482 | MGnify/ENA metagenome assembly ERZ511482 | reverse complement strand
TTGTTAGATAATGAAAAGACATTATATTTTGAACGTCTGGCCTTTATAATTGAAGTGCCAAGCATTTACGAAACAATAGATGGTAAAGCAATGACTTTAGTAGTTGGAGGTGTAAGGGCTTTAAATGAAACAAATTTATATGGATATAAAGGCAATCCTGAAAAGTTCAAATTGTTTGTAGGCTTTAGAGTAAAAGTTTGTTGCAATTTAAGCATTTGGACAGATGGTTATACGGACGAAGTTAAAGTAAGTTCAATGGAAGGTCTGCAAGCAAAACTACTGCATCTAATTGAAAATTTTAATGCGGTACAACAAGTTAAACTAATGAAGAATTTGTGTAATACTTATATTACAGAAAGGCAGTTTGCATTAATCTTAGGTCGAGGAAAATTATATCCATTTTTACCTAAAAGATTTAGAAATGATGTTGTACCAATAACTTTAGGTGATAGTCAATTAACCACCATAGCAAAGGCTTATTATAAAGATGTACACTTTGCACCAAGCAATCAAACCATAAGTTTATGGAATATGTACAATCTATTTACAGGCGCAGTAAAGAGTAGTTACATTGATACCTTCGCCAATAGAAATGTTGGCTGTAGTAGCTTTATAACAGCTTTACAGCATAGTTTGGAGCATAGTAGTAGCTTTTGGTATTTGGATTGATAAGATTATAAATCTTTAGTTAGATTCAACCACTTAATCCTGTTTGGGTTAGGTGGTTTGTTTTAATTCAGTTCTTTTGCAGTATAAAATTTAAACACATCACTTTGTACAATTTTGTCGTTGACTTCAACACCTATAATAACTTCATAAAAAGTGTTCGGCGAAACTCTAAAACACATTTCATTATTTGAGTGACTTACAAGATCATCAAATGTTTCTGTATCAATTTCACCATATCCACTAAAATTACCAGTAGTAAGATCAGTCCAAGTTGATCTTAATAAGGATATTTGGCAGTCATTAGCAAAGTTACAATCCCACTTTACATTAACATTTCTTGTGGAAATAGTATCATAATTTTCTGGTGATATTAGAGTGATTTTTTTAGTAGAATTAAAGCCAGAAATTATTTCGATATGTTCTTCTGTTTCTGGACTAATTGTATTAGTTGACAATTTAAAATTTAGAGTACCAATTTTATTTGCATTAACTCCTTTACCTGTATTTTGATCTATTTCAACTTCATTGTCATATATATCTGCCTTACCAGAGTAATATCCTGGAACATCTTGAAGATCATAGGGTCTACTCATATTGCCATTTCCACCTCTATATACTAATGAAAGACCAATATTATTACCATCCCATCTGCTTGTAATAGGGTCAGTACCTAAAGCATCATTCTCCAAATAGATAATTTTAGAAATATTTAAATTCCAGCTATTTACAACCAAAGGATCAACAAGCAAATTACGTGTAAGAAACATATCATTACTTTTAAAATTTATCCAACTTTCAGCATATACCTCATTAATTTCTGCTGTCCAGTTTAGATAAACTCCCGGATAGAAGGAGTTAGTTAATTTTAAATATGGGCCACGATCTTTTAGTGTTTGGTTGAAAATATTAGCTTTAGCAGAAAAAGTAGTACCATCATTCAACTCTACAAATAAAGTTCCTGCATCTACATAATAATCTTCAAAATTGCAGCTATTATTTGCATCATCATTATTTGCAATATCTTCATCTTCACAGTTTTCTGTTTTTTCACAAAAATCACCGCAATAACCTTCATTACAAAGACAAGTTCCATCAACGCAGATTCCTCCATTTAAACACCCTAAATCATTACAGTTATCTTTTGGAGAACAACCATAGAATAATAATATCGTAGATATGGAAAGTATCAAAAAGTAATTAACATTCATAGTAATATATTTGAAAGCAAAGCTATCAATTAATATATTATTTTCAATCTCAAATAGTCTTTTACTTTTAGTCGCCAACTCATTCTTGCAGCTTGCCAAGCTTTGCTACCTTCCATAATATCAATTCTATAATTTGAGTGAAATGGTCGGCTTTCAGATGTTGTAGAATTTTCTGTAATATCTAATAATAGATTTGGATTTTTTAAAATATTAGGTTTTGCATCTAAATCAAAAATACTTTCAAACTTTTTGCCAACGAACTTAATTTGTTTAGTTTTAAAATATTCTAACAGGTTGGACAAAACAATTGCATCAGTTATATAGTCCAAATCATAAATATCCTTATTTGCTCCTCTTGAAGCACAGAGCACTATGTAGTTTGAGTACTCCTAAATCTATTAAACTACATAGCCTAATTTTATTGAATGTTTCAATAGGTTCTATAATTTGTAAATTCTGCAAAAACTCAACCTTTATAGTTTGTCCATCAATAAAAATAAATGCTCTTAAAAATTGATACTGTCCATCTAATTCTTTATTAATGTGATTAACTGTAATTTCTTTAGGATGGTAGAATGATTTTAGTTCTTCTGCTATTTTAATTAAACTATTAGCCCCAATAATTTTGTTGGTAAACAAATCTATATCATAGGATTTCCTGTGATTTAATCTAAGAGCTAAACTTGTTCCGCCAGCTAAATAAAAATTTTGTAGATTGGGTAATTGTTGAAGATTTACTATTGTAGAATTGGTTAATTCACTAACGGCGTGGCTCATTGTTTAAACCTGTAAAATGGTTCTATATTATATCTATTAGCTACCATTAAGCAAACTTCATTACTTATCATTTCTTTAGTAGTTTTTAAATGATAGGTAATTTCCTCTCTACTATATAAACTTTCTAAGCGGTTTATATCTATTTCAAAACTTGTTTGATTAGTAGCATACATAGCTCGTGGAATAATTAAATCTTTATCTTGTTGAACATCTAAAGTATTATGGTCAACATCCCAAAACAAATGTTTGGGAAATAAGTTCGCTATGTTAATTCTGTTTGTCACACAACAAAGATAACAAATTAAAAGATGGTTTGGTTCAATTGTAAGATTATGAAAAAGGAGAGAATACTTTAAGATGGGTATTAAGCAATAATCCTGGGCAAATAAAATTAATAACTTATCATTATATTGTAAGAATAATGATGTCACTATTTGAACCAACTAATATTTAGTAAACAATAAATTTGATTAAGTCCACATTTAATACCTTTGCAAACTAAAAGTAATATTTAAACAATGGCAGAATTTTGTACAAACTGTGCTGCTAAATTTAAACATCAACCAGATATTGATGTGAAAGAAATTTATAAGACTTTAAATTTGGTGAGGAAATAAATATTGAAGAAATTTGTGAAGGATGTAGTTTAGTTGGATTAAAAAATGATGGTTCAGGAAAAATTAAATCAGCACATTTTATTGAAGGTAAAATTGTTTGGAGAACATATAATATAAATAATTCAGTTCATCCTGAACTTCCTGAATGGCTAAAAGAGTGGTAGCCTAATTTCGAGCGGTTCTTATCCATCCATCCAATTACCCTATACATTTGGATAGATGGATATTTCTTTTCATCAAAAAATATAATCTAAGTGTTTTGATTTGTTTATAAGTGTTTAACAATTATTATAAAATGTTGTACCTATGTTGTACCCATAAAATAACAAACAATTGATAATCAACAACTTAGAGTATAAAAAAATGCCCAGAACAGGACTCGAACCTGCACAGCCACAATTAGCCACCAGCCCCTCAAGCTGGCGTGTCTACCAATTTCACCATCTGGGCAATAAAATTGAATTACAAAAGTAATATAAATTAAGCACCTATTCTGTATTTTACAACTTACCTTTGTAGCTCATATTTTTTTTGATAAATGAAAACCTTTGATATACCAGTTTTTTACCGCAGTAACATCATCAACAAAATAAAACAATTTAGAAAGTTAGGCGACCCGAGGAAACAAGATTTTTCACCAACAAAATTGAAATTTGGCTCGGTCAATTTTTTAATAGCCCGCCATTTTGGATTTTGTTTTGGTGTGGAAAATGCTATTGAAATTGCCTATAAAGCAATTGAAGAAAACCCAGATAAACGTATTTTTTTACTAAGTGAAATGATACATAACCCAGAGGTAAATAGAAATTTAATTGAACATGGTATTCAATTTTTAATGGACACTTATGGCAACCAATTAATTTCTTTTAATGATTTAACACCCGACGATGTGGTAATAATACCGGCTTTTGGTACCACTATAGAAATTGAACAATTATTGATAGAAAAAAACATTGAAGTACAAAAGTATAATACCACCTGCCCTTTTGTAGAAAAGGTTTGGAAAAGATCGTACAAACTTGGTTTAGATGGCTATGCGGTAGTGATACACGGTAAAGCACAACACGAAGAAACAAGGGCTACTTTTTCGCATAGCTCGGTAAGTGGGCCATCAGTAATTGTAAAAGATTTAGAAGAGACCAAATTGCTGGCTGATTTTATTATTGGTAAGAAACCTATAACAGCGTTTTACGAGGCTTTTAGAGGAAAATATTCTAATGATTTTGATGCTGAAGTACACTTGAATAAGTTAGGTGTGGTAAACCAAACTACTATGTTGGCTACTGAAACACAAGAAATTGCCAACTATTTAAAGGAAGTATTAATAAGTAAATTTGGATCAGAAAATTATAAAAAACATTTCGCAGATACTCGTGATACGCTTTGTTATGCTACCAACGATAATCAAAGAGCTACCTATGCACTTTTAGAAGCGGAAGCAGATATAGCCATTGTTGTTGGTGGTTATAATAGTTCTAACACTTCGCATATTGTTGAACTTTGTGAAGAAAAATTACCTACTTATTTTATTAATACTGCGGATAAAATATTAAATGAAAACTTAATTCAACATTTTGATTTTCATACAAAAGAAGAAGTGTTAACCGAAAATTTTTTACCGAATAAAAAATCGATTAATATAATATTAACTTGTGGTGCCTCTTGCCCAGATGCTATGATAGAAGATGTGATGTTAAAGCTTTTGAGTTATTTTAATGAAACCATACCGTTAAAAGAAGTAATGAAAGGATTTAGGCTGTGATCTTTTAAAAATTATCAAGTTATATAAACAACTTACCAGCAGGTGTTAGAACACTAAATAATTGGACTCAAATGCTCAATTTGCAAAAAATTAAAAATATTAAATTTATAACCGAATTAGTCGCTTTTTTAGTTTCACTTGTGTAAGATGATAGGTAAGAACTTTAAAAAACAGATGGTTTGCAGGCTTTAGTGTGTGATGATAGAGGCCATAACATACCAGCTGTTACTGCTTATGAAGAATAGTTGGCCTTTGTTAACCAATTAGTAGTTGAAATGAATTACAAAGATAATTATAAGTTTGTCAACCATCATATTAATGTTAAACTGAAAGCTGGCAGAACAGCTAACATTAAAAAAGACGAAGCTGAGGTAGTAGTTTTTAAATACAATATCCTAAAACAATTCAGTAAAATAAAGCCTTATGAACTAAAAATTACCATTAAAAATAATGCTTCATTTCAGTACGTCAAAAAGTTAAACAGCCTCAGTAATATTACTTCCATATTCATTCCTCCACACAGTCCAAAACTCAATCCAGCAGAAAGAGTGTGGCAATATTAAAAAGATCAAGTAGGTCATAAAATTTTCAATACCTTACAAGATATTCAAAATCAAATGCATCAAACTATAAATAAATTGCTTACACCAAATAGCGTAAAATCACTAACTGGATATAAACTATATATTGATGCCTTTTTATAGCAGAAATAGTATTAACCCTAGCAAACGAAAGCTTTGCCAAATATTATAAATCAAAACTAAAAGCAATTTCTTCTTTTATTAAAATTTTTAATACTCTTAACTTAATTAGCATCACCACCCAAATAAATTTTATATCTTTGATTATTTAAATTCAAAAATCAACAATAAAAAAATGAAACGATCAAATTTTAAACTACTAAGTATCTTCGTTTTAACTAGTCTTGTTTTCTTTTCTTGTAAAAAAAATGATGATGGAGACGATCCTATGCCAACTACAGCACCTATTGCCAGTTTTCAAATTGAATACAGCGATAGCGACTTTAGTACAGTCAACTTTAGTAACTTTTCACAAAATGCAACTGCTTATAGTTGGGCTTTTGGCGATGGCAATTCTTCAACCGAAGAAAACCCAACACATACCTACACCAATGCAGGTGAATACAGCGTAGTGCTAACAGCAAGCAATGCTGAAGGTACAACACATACACAAACCAAAATAGTAACCATTACCGATCCTAATTCAGCCATAAAAGATATTACAGGCGATGATCAAAAAATTTGGAAATTATCACGCAACATTGCCGACGAAGAATTTCCATTTTTGGTTGGCCCAGAAAGTAAAAGCGAAATTTGGTGGGCTTTTGGTAGAGAAAATCCATTGGCTTTTCGAACTTGTATGATGGAGGAAGAATACATTTTTAACGTTGATGGTAAATTTATATACGATTCAAAAGGATTTGTTTATGCAGATGAAGGAGTATGGTCTGGTGAAATTGTAGGGGAGTGTATAGATGAGACAAACCCACAAAATATGGTGGGTGTAACAGGGGAAGATTTAAGCCCTTGGGCTTCAGGTGAACATACCTTTGAGTACGATGCTTCAGCTGGCACTTTAACACTTAATGGTTTGGGTGCGCACATTGGTTTGCCAAAAGTTGCAAGCACTGCAGAAGTTACCGTACCTCAAGAAAAGGTTATTTATAAAGTAACCAAGCTCGAAACCGATGGCCCAATTGATAAAATGCAATTGGAAACTACCTTCCTTACCAATACAGGTGATCCAGGCTATTGGCAGTTCAACTTAGTTAGTTATGATAACTGGGATGATCAACCCTCTATAGGTCCTGCCCTTCCTACCGCTTCTTTTAATGTTGCTGTAGATGGGAACACCACAACTTTTACCAACACTTCCGCCAATGCCGATAGCTATATGTGGAATTTCGGAGACGGCAATACATCAACAGCAGAAAGCCCAACGCATACTTATGCCAGCGACGGAAGTTACAATGTGGAGTTAACTGCTACTAATGCTGACGGTAGTGCTACCGCATCTTCAACGGTAATCATTGCAATTAATTCTGTTTTTTCTGCAAGCACAATGTTTGGCGATGATGCTAAAACTTGGAAGTTAGCCCCAGTTGCAGGTGCTTTAAAAGTAGGTTCAAGTATAAGCAGCGGCGATTGGTGGCAAAGCACCGAAGAAGATATTACTGGCAGAGCGTGTACTTTCGACGATACCTATACTTTTACCAAAGATGGTGCTTTTGATTACAATACTAATGGCGATGTTTGGGCAGAAGCTTATATGGGCGTTGATCCAGCAGGTTGTATAGCAGAAGGTGATATAGGAGAAGCTGCAAAAGCTTGGACAAGTGGTTCGCACACTTATACAATTACAGAAGCAATGGGAAATGCGCCCGCTTATATAACTGTTGAAGGTACAGGTGCTTTTATTGCGCTGCCAAAAGCTTACAACGGCGGTGAATATGAAATGAGTCCACCAGCAGAAAACGGTAGCGTAAAATACCAAGTAGTAAATTATGTAAATGATGGTACCAAAGAATTATTGGTAATAGCAGTTGATATTAGTGCAGGCGAAGCAGGCACCGGTTACTGGACATTTACCTTAATTTCAGAATAGAATTTAAATATTGAACGTTATTTTAAGAGCTTGTTTCGCTATTCGACAATAAATCTTAAAATAACGTTTTTATTATTTCACCCTAATAATTTATACTTCCTAATTTATAATTAATTTAACTATGCGAATGTTTTTAATGCTCTCATTATTATTTTTTTTGGTAAGATGCGATAGCGGTGACAACAATCCTGTTGATCCAAATAATCCAATAAACTTAACAGTAGAAACTATAGTATATGAAGACAAATCAGGTATTGTTTTTATAAAAGCAACTGCCGAAAAAGCAACTGAATTTTACTTTGATATGGGTGTTGCTGGTTCCGAACCTATTCTTCAAACAAGTGGAGATTATGAACATACCTATAAAGTTACGGGCAGTTATAATATTGAAGTTCGAGCTTATGGCAGTAATGGAAGGTATCTTAAAAAACAAAAAAACATTGTGGTTACTACTGGTGAAATTATAGATATTGAGGATGGTTACAGTACGCCTTTAAGTTACCAGGGTATGAAATTAACTTGGAATGATGAGTTTAGCGGAACAGAGTTAAATTTACAAGATTGGTCCTACGATAACGGAAACGGCTGTCCTAATTTATGCGGCTGGGGTAATAATGAGTTAGAGTATTATCGCTCCGAAAACAGTTGGTTAGAAAATGGTAGTTTTGTAATGGAAGCCAAAGAGGAAGATTATGAAGGCAATCGATTTACCTCCTCAAAAATTGTAACCCGCAATAAACAAGCCTTTCAATACGGCAGATTTGACATACGGGCAAAGCTACCTAAAGGCCAAGGTATTTGGCCCGCCTTTTGGTTGTTAGGCTCAAACCAAGCACAAGTAGGCTGGCCTAAATGTGGTGAAATAGATATTATGGAAATGATTGGCGGCAAGGGGCGAGAACGATCTATACACGGCAACGCTTTTTGGGATAGGAATGGTGTGGTCGATTTTCCAGCAAGCTATACTTTGCCAGAAGGGGAATTTCACGAAGCGTTTCATGTATTTTCTATTATATGGGATGAAGAAAAAATTCGCTATTTTGTAGATGATAATGAATTTCATAGCAACGACATTACCACACCCGATAAAACCGAATTTCATCAACCATTCTATTTTATTATGAATATAGCTGTTGGCGGCAATTGGCCTGGCAGCCCCGATGAAACCACCGAATTTCCCACTAAAATGTATGTAGATTATGTTAGGGTTTTTCAAAAAGAATAATAAGTTTTATAATTTTTAAATAGCAAAGTAAATACTTCGCACTCATTTTAAATTTTTTTTAAAATTCATATTTATATAAATGACCAAGGTTATTACCATTATCATTATTACAATAATTTCATTTCAGTGTTGGGCACAAAACGTAACTGGCATAGTTACCGACAGCGAAACTGATGAAGCCATAATTGGTGCAAACATCATCATAAAAAACACATCAAACGGTGCAAGCACTAATATTGATGGTTTATTTAAATTACAAAATGTTTCATCATCAGATACTTTAGTGATTACTTATTTGGGCTATCAAACCTTAGAAATTACAGTTGAAAATAAGTCTTATTTCACCATAAAGCTCCAATCAAAAACCAGCGAATTAGACGAAGTGGTTGTAGTAGGTTATGGCCGGCAAAAAAAACGGGAAATAACTGGAGCCATTTCGAGAGTGACCGATAAGACGATAAAAGAAATACCAATTTTAAGAGTAGAACAAGCCTTACAAGGAAGAACAGCCGGTGTGCAAGTAACCAACCAATCGGGCCAACCAGGCGATGAACCAACGGTGCGGATTAGAGGTATAGGAACAACGGGCAAAGCAACACCTTTGTACATTGTTGACGGCATGGCTGTAAGTGGCATTGACTATTTAAATCCCGGCGATATTGAATCGATGGATGTGTTAAAAGACGCATCCACAGCAGCAATTTATGGGGCACGTGCCGCAAATGGAGTAGTATTGATTACCACAAAATCGGGCAAAGCTGGCAAGTCAAACGTAAGTTACGATGGGTATATGGGTTGGCAAAATACTGCCAATCGTTTAAATATGCTTACTGCCGATGAGTACAAACTGATTATGAATGAAGGGGCCAGAAATGCAGGTTTAAGTGAACCGTTTGACTTAAACGAAATTTCTACTTACGATACCGATTGGCAAGCCGCCCTGTTTGTAAAGAATGCGCCCTTGCAAAATCATCAAATAACTATTAAAGGAGGTAACGAAAAATCAACTTTTGCTTCAAGTCTTTCTTATTTTTCTCAACAGGGTGTTATTGGTGGTACAAAATCTCAATTTGAGCGTTATACAGCGCGCATAAATAGCACACATCAAATTAATAATTGGTTAAACTTTGGCAATAACTTTGCCTACACCCATTTAATAAAAAGAGGCATTGACGCTAATTCCTCCTTTAATGGGGCTTTTAGCAGCGCCTTAAATATGGATCCTTTAACACCTGCTTTTGAGTTGGATGCTGATGTGCTTAACACCTATCCTTACAATACCGAACCGGTGGTTGTTGATACGGCTGGAAATGTTTTTGGCATATCAAAATATGTTGGAGCAGAAGTAGTAAACCCATTGGCATTATTAGAAACTAACAATAACGAAACCCGCAAAGATCAATTTGTTGGTAATATTTATGGTGAGATAAAACCGATTGAAAATTTAACCATAAAAAGTAGCCTTGGAGTTGATTTGGCTTATTTGTTAGATGACGGTTTCCGCCCCTTGTTTTATTTAAATGGTGCACAGCTAAATGATAACAAAACCTCGGTAAACAAAGAAATTCAACGCTTTTTTACTTGGCAATGGGAAAACACGATAGCCTACGAAAAGAAGTTTGGCAAACATAAAATAGGAGCTTTAGCAGGTACAACAGCCAGCGAATTTCAGTATGAAAATCTGTTTGGCTCTAATGCAGATGTGCCTGTTAACGATCCTGAAAATGTGTATTTAAATTTAGCACAAGACACCACTTGGATGGCTAATGGAAGAGCAAGATCATCGGCATTATATTCCCTTTTTGGTCGATTAAATTACAACTTTAACAATAAGTATAGTTTAACGGCTATTGTTAGAAGAGATGGTTCTTCTCGTTTTGGACCTAATCGTAGGTTTGGTATTTTTCCTTCTATTGGAGCGGCGTGGGTAATTAGTGATGAAGCTTTTTTGAAAGATATTGAAGCCTTGACTTATTTAAAATTGCGTGTTTCTTTGGGCGTAAATGGCAACCAAGAAATTGGAGACGATCAATTTGTTTCTCCTATTAATAATAATCGTGGCTATACTTTTATTGATGGCAGATCGGTAGGTTCTTCGCCTGAGTATGTAGAAAATGCCGACATCGGTTGGGAGCAAGCCGAACAATTTGACATTGGCGCAGATGCCGCTTTCTTTAACAATCAATTAGAAATTACGGTGGATTATTACGTAAAAAAGACCAAAGATTTATTAGAGAAAATTTCTATACCCGCTCACGTAGGCAATGATGGGCCTATTGCCAATGTTGGCACTGTGCAAAATGGAGGTATTGAAACGGCTGTTAACTGGCGCGATAATATTGGTAGCTTTAAATACAATGCAGGCATTGTGGCTTCTTTTAATAAAAACGAAATGATCGAAATTGGTAATGCCGAAGGCGTAATTAATGGAGCGAGTTGGGCATTGGGTGGCATTGTTACTCGAGCCGAGGTGGGTTTACCTATTAGCTATTTTTGGGGTTACCAAACTGAGGGCATCTTTCAAAATCAAAACGATATTTTTAGCCATATTAATAGCGCAGGGGAAGTGTTGCAACCTAATGCCGTGCCTGGTGATGTTCGGTTTGTTGACTTTAATGGCGATGGCATTATTAATGATGATGACCGCACTATAATTGGCAATCCAACACCCGATATAACTTATGGTTTCAATGCTGGCGCATCTTACAAAAACTTTAATTTTAGCTTGTTTATTTTGGGCAGCCAAGGCAACGATATTTTTAATGGAAGTCAACGCCAAGATTTACGCTTTACCAACAGAACCACCAAAATTTTAGACCGTTGGACCGGCGAAGGAACGAGCAATATAACACCAAGATACACTTGGGCAGATAGCAATAACAACTACCGTGTAAGTGATTTGTATATTGAAAATGGATCTTTTGTAAGATTAAGAAATGTTCAATTAGGCTATAGGTTACCTACTGCTTTATCAGAAAAAGCGAAGTTAGAAAAAGTGAAATTGTATGTATCAGGAGAAAATTTAGTTACACTAACCAAATATACAGGAGCAGATCCAGAAATTGGTGCTTTAAGTAGTTTTGATATTGGTATTGATAGAGGCATTTACCCACAGGCAAGAACGATGAGAGTAGGAGTGGAGGTTGTTTTTTAAAATGTTAGTCAAAAAAAAATGTAAATTTGATTAATCCTCTATAAAAATAAAAGAATGAGATTTGTTGACGTAAAAAATGATGTAGCCTTTCGGAAAATTTTCGGAAATCAGAAAAAGACTAAAATTCTGATTTCGTTTTTAAATGCTATTTTAAAGTTAGAAGGGGTTCATCAGATAAAAGAGATCACAATCAAAAATCCCTATCAATTACCAAGGGTGGCAGGTGAAAAATCAACCATAATTGATGTGAGTGCCGTTGATAAACAAGGGCGGCAATTTGTAATTGAAATGCAGGTACCAAGTGCAGAGGGTTTTGATAAGAGAGTTCAATATTATACTTGCAGAGACTATTCGATGCAAATAAATAGTGGGGACGATTACGCATTATTAAAGCCTACTTTTTTTATTGGTATTTTAGATTTTGATTTTTTTGAAGGTCCTCGTTATATGGCGCATCACATTATAGTAAATGGGGAAACTTATGAACATAAATTAAAAGACATACAATTTACCTTTGTAGAATTGAAGAAATTTCATTTAACCATAAACGAATTAACCACCTTAACTGAAAAGTGGATTTTCTTTATTAAGAATGCAAAAAATTTAGATGTAATACCCGAAAATATTGATGACGATGGATTAATAGAAGCATATAAAGATGCAGAAAAACACAGTTGGAATAAAGAAGATTTAAGACGATATGATAATGCTGCAATAGCAGAACAAGACAGGCGTGGTGTAATAATAAAGGCCGAAAAAGAAAGCAAATTAGAAGGGGAAATAGAAGGGAAACGACAGGGAAAAATAGAAGAAAAAACAAGTGTAGTAGAAAGATGTTGGCAAATGAAAATGGAGATAAAAGACATCGCCCATATATCGGATTTATCAATTGAAGAAGTGAAAATTATTATTGAAAAACTAAACCAATAAAATTTTAAACCATGCAATCAAAAATAATAATAACCGGCTTTAGTATTTTACTCATTTTATTAAGTGGATGTTCCGAAGATTTTTTGGATCGGCAACCGCTTGATCAAATTGTTTCAACCAACTTTTACCAAAGCGAAGAAGATGCGATGAAAGCATTAATAGCTGTGTATGATGCTTTGCAATATCAATCTTCGCCAGGTATTTCATGGGCTCCATTTATAACAATGAGCGACATCTTATCGGATCATGCTTATGCTGGGGGAGGAGATGCAAATGATGGCTTAGATGAAAATGAGCTAAACACCTTCAACATTGCAACCACCAATGTAATTGTACATTCGTTGTGGGCAAAAAACTACACAGGCATTTACCGTGCTAATTTATTATTAGAAAAGATAGCAGGTATTGATGCTAATGAAGACTTTAAAAATCAAGTAATTGCAGAATGTCAATTTTTAAGAGCTTATTTTTATTTTGAATTAGTGAAGATGTTTGAAAACATTCCTTTACTAACTGAGACTATAAAAGCACCATCTCAATATAGCCAAACTCAAAATACTGTAGAAGAAGTGTATAATCAAATTAGCTTAGATTTGGTAGAAGCCATTGATGCATTGCCAGAATTAACGATGGGTAATAATAATGGAAGAATAACAAAATGGTCGGCTTCTGCTTTGTTGGCAAGAGTGTATTTGTTTTATAAGGGTGTTTATGGAGCTGATTTGAAAGCTGCTGATGTAATAGTAGATGAAATAAAAGCATTGGCTTATGTTGAAGAATTAATAGCCAACAGCGGGCACAGTTTAATAGCCGAGTACGATTCTTTATTTAAATTAAAAAATGAAATGAGTAGTGAATCCGTATTTGAAATTGCCCACGGCGACAGCCCCGCTTGGTGGGATTGGGGTTACCTGCGTGGCAGCGAGGGCAACTTAGCAGCTCAAATGCAAGGGCCTCGAGTAACCAATTCTGATAAATGGAATAGAGGTTGGAGCTTCGCAACCGTTACCCAAAAATTAGTAGATTTAATGCAAAATGACCCTCGTTTTAAAGCAACGGTTTTAGCGCAAAACGATATCAATGGTAACTTAATTAAAGGCTATCAACACACCGGATATTTCTCTAATAAATACAGCAGCGATGTCGAACATTGGGGAGGCGATGGGCAGTTTGAACACAACCGAACTTGCAACTACCGAGTTATCCGCTATGCCGATGTATTGTTAATGGCAGCCGAATTGGGTAGCCCCAATGCGCAGCAATATTTAGATGAAGTAAGAACTAGAGTTGGTTTAGAAAGCATACCAGCCACCAAAGAAAATATTTTAAAAGAGCGAGAATTAGAATTGGCTTTAGAAGGTATCCGCTACTTCGATTTGTTGAGACAAGGTATGGCTGTGGCTACAACCGAACTAAATGCACAAAGTAAAATTGGTGCTAACTATGTAGGCGACGATCAAATTTTTCAAGTCAATTTCAACCCTTCAACCAAAGGATTTTTACCTATTCCGCAAACGGAGATGGATTTGTCGAATGGAGTTTTTAAGCAGAATACAGGCTATTGACATCGAAATAACGATAAATTGGAACATTGTTTATAAAATGAATTAAGTTTTATAAAACCGATTCAAATCAACCTCCTTTAATAAGGGCTTATTTTTTAAAATATAACCCAATAATTGTTTTGTAAAATAAGGACCTAAAGATGCGCCTTTGGCACCGAGGCCATTAAATACAAACATGTTTTTATAAATTGGATGTTGGCCAAGTAAAGGTCGCCTGTCTTTTACGGTTGGCCTAATAGCTGCTTGATGTGCTACTATTTCGTAAGGTACTTTTAGCAGGCTGTCTAATTGTTTTTTGAAGTAGGTAATGGCAGCTTCTGTAGTTTGAGGTTGTTTTAAATCCCAATCCCAAGTGGTGGCAATTTTAAATAAGTGATCACCAAGCGGAATAATAAATACGCCAGATTTAAATAGATAATCAATATTTATTTGTTCCGCTTTTATAATAATTATTTGCCCATTGTTTATGGTTAATGGTATGTTTTTAAAAAAGGGGTTTTGGCTAATACGGTAACCTTCACAAAAAATGAGTTGTTTATAATGTATGTTGTTTAGTGTGAAAGTATGATCATCATTTAATCTAATTTCATTAATAGGAACATCTTCATTTACAAAGCAATTTTTTTTTATAAGATATTCTCTAAAGCATCTTACCAAAAAAGAAACGTTTATTAATAAGGCATTTTTTATAGTAAGGCCTTGCTTAGTAATATTGAAAATGTTGGCATCGGGTTCAATTTTATTTTCTGTTTCAAAGTATGGTTGATAGTCAGGGTCGTTTATCCGTAGTGCTAAATCGTTGGCAGCTTTTTGGTCGGGTATAGTTCTGAAAATTTTGATCTGTTTTATAAAAGATTGGTTTAGTTGTACTTCAAAATTTTGATATGTATTTATGGCAATAGGCAACAAATCTTCTAACAACCAACTTTTTACAAAGCGGCGACCAGTTATAGGGTTTATAATACCTGTTGAACTATAAGTTGCAGCATTAAAAGGATGTTGGGGTTGATTTATTATAGTAAAGTTATTTGTTTTTGGAAAGGGGTGATTGTACTGAATGGCATCAATTACTTTGACTGATTTGTTTTGCTTTATTAAGCTATCTGTTAGTAAGGTGCCTGC
>ENA-ORXT01003992-ORXT01003992.1-marine-metagenome-genome-assembly--contig:-NODE-3992-length-15656-cov-6.289813_pt1 | contig 15656 bp, 12 predicted proteins | sample MGYA00237868_ERZ511482 | MGnify/ENA metagenome assembly ERZ511482 | reverse complement strand
AGCCCGATGCGCGAGTAGAAGAAGTACATGCCGGCCGCCGAGATGATCAGCGGCACGATCATCGGCGAGATCAGGATCGCCATGATCGCCCGGCGGAACGGCACGTGGCTCTGCGAGAGACCGATCGCGGCGAGGGTGCCGAACGCGGTCGCCAGCACAGTGGCCGCCGGCGCGATCAGGAAGGAGTTCTTCAACGCGTTCTGCCAGTCGCTGCTGCCGAGAAAGTCCGCGTAGTGCTTGAGCGAGTAGCCTTCGGGTTTCAGGGCGAGCATCTCGGGCGTGAACGTGAAGAAGTTCTCCGCGTTGAACGAGAGCGGAATGATGATCAGGATCGGGGCGATCAGGAAGAAGAAGATCCCCCCGCAGATCACGTAGCGGAAGGTGTAGTGCCACAACTTCTGGCTGGTGCTGGCGTAGGCGGGCAGGCTGCTCACGGTGATCTCCCCCTATCCGAGCTTGACGTTGTCGATGCCGACGAGGCGATCGTAGGTCCAGTACAGCGCGAGCACCACCACGAGCAGGATCGCGCCGAGCGCCGCGGCCAGTCCCCAGTTGAGGGACGAGGAAATGTGGTAAGCGATGCGGTTCGAGATGAACACGCCAGTGGTTCCGCCGACCAGTTCGGGCGTGATGTAGTACCCGATCGAGAGGATGAACACGAGTATCGAGCCCGCCCCGATACCGGGAATGGTGTTCGGGAAGTAGACGCGCCGGAAGGCGGTCCAGTCGGTCGCGCCCATGGATTTCGCCGCGCGAACGTAGGTCGGCGAGACGGTCTTCATCACCGAGAACAGCGGCAGGATCATGAACGGCAGCAGGATGTGCGTCATCGCGATGATGGTGCCGGTCATGTTGTTGATCATCACCAGGCGACCTGACTCGTCGATGACGTGCGCCCACACCAGTACGTCGTTGATCACGCCCTGCTGCTGCAGCAGCACCTTCCAGGCGCTGGTGCGCACCAGCAGGGAGGTCCAGAACGGCAGCAGCACCAGGATCAGCAGCAGGTTGGACGTGCGTACCGACAGGTTCGCCAGCAGGTAGGCGATCGGATAGCCGAGCAGGATGCAGCTGGCGGTGATGACCAGCGACAGGAACAGCGTGCGGGCGAACAGCAGCAGGTAGACGCGCGAGTTCTCGGCCTTGCGCGCGATGCCCTCGGCGGTGCGTTCGGCATCGACGGCGGCCAGGAAGTAGCCGTCGGTCAGGCGCGGCGACAGGCGCTGGATCGCCTGCCAGTTGCCCGGTTCGCCCCAGCCGTCGTCGATCTCGATGAACTGCTGGCGATAGTTGCCCGACGGCAGGGTGTCCGTCGCGCCGAGCAACGGCTCGAACAGGCTGGCCAGGGCAGCGTCGTCACCGTTCGCCAACGCGTCCAGGGTGTCGGGCGACATGACCGCCAGGTCGCTGGTCAGTGCGGAATAGGTGAACCCGTACGGGGCGGTCGAGCTCGGGTCGGCGTCCTCGCCTTCGTCGCTGGCCACGAATTGCTGCCAATTGTTCCAGGCGATGGCGGTGGCCGGGAACGCTGCGGGCCAGACGGTGCTCGAACGCAGCGCGGACCACGCGGCCGGTTCCGCCCAGCCGGGCGACATCGCGACCAGCGCGTCGCGTTGCACGTCGCTGTCGAGCCGCTCGATGCGGCGGCCCGACTTGCGGAACACGCTGGAGATGCCGGGCTGGTCGTAGTTGAGCCGACTGCCCAGACGGGTGTGGATCTTGAGTTCCTGCCCGAGCATCAGGTCGTCGGCCAGGGCGGCGTAGACCGGCTCGCCGGGCAATTCGTCACCGTCGGCATCCCAGTCGGCCAGGGCACGCACGGTGCCCGGCAGGGTGTCCTCGACGATGCTGTTCTCCACCGAGCGGAACAGCATGTCGCCGATCGGAAAGATGAACGAGACGATCACGAACAGCAGCAGGGGTGCTATGAGCGCGAGCGCGCGCATCTTCTCGCGCCGCAGCGCCCGGCCCAGGCTCTTCTTCAGCGGCTGGCCATCGTGGGTGACCAGGGGTGCACCACCGTGCGCTCCGGCCGCTTCCGCCTCTCCGGCGTGAGCGATGCCCGGCATGGGCGCGCGAGCTGTCGAATCCTGCGCAGTCGCGTTCATCGCCGCTCGCCTGTGGTGTCGAATGTGTGGGAGGGCGGCACGAGGGTCGAACCCTCGTACCGCCCTTGCCGGATCAGACCCGAGGGTCGATCAGCTGGCCAGCCAGGCCTGGAACTTCTGGTCGAGATCGTCGCGGTTGTCGGCCCACCACTCGTAGTTCTGCAGGAAACCGGTGGCCGAGTTGGCCGGATCGGTCGGCATGTGCGGAGCCATGTCGATACCCAGCTCTGCATGCTTGCCGACCAGCGGGCCCGAGGAGGTGCGTGCCGGGCCGTAGCTGATGTAGGCGGCCTGATCGGCCAGTCGCTGGGTGTCGGTGGCGAACATGAGGAAGTGCAGCGCACGGTTCTTGCGCTCCTCGGACAGCCCTTCGGGCACGACCCAGCCGTCCAGGTCGAACACCTGTGCGTCCCACATCATGGCGACCGGCTGATCCTGCTCCTCGATGACCGAGAACAGGCGACCGTTGTAGGTCGAGCCCATGACCACCTCACCGTCGGCGAGCAGCTGCGGTGTCTCGGCACCGGCCGACCACCAGATGACGTCGTCCTTGATGGTGTCGAGCTTGGCGAGTGCCTGCGCCACGCCCTCGTCGGTCTCGAGCGTGTCGTAGACGTCCTCGGCGGCGACGCCGTCGCACATCAGTGCCCATTCCACGTTGTCCAGCGGTCGCTTCTGCAGCGCACGCTGGCCGGGGAAGGCCTCGAGGTCGAACACGTCGCAGATACCTTCCGGTACCGCACCGTTCCACTCGGCCACATCGGTGCGATAGCCGAACGTGGTGGAGTAGACGATCTGCGGCACGAAGCAGTCGGAGACGATGAACTCGCCGAAGTCCTCCGAGGCAGGCGTGCCGTCGGGCGCGGGGGCGAGCTGGGTGTCGGGATCGATCTCCATCGCCAGGCCCTCGTCGCACAGGCGCATGGCATCGGCGGCCACGACGTCGACCACGTCCCAGGTGACGTTGCCGGCCTCGTCCATGGCGCGCATCTTGGCGACCGCTTCCGGCGAGGACTCGTCGTTGATGATGCTGACACCGGTCAGCTCGGTGTAGGGCTCGCTGTAGGCCTTGAGCTGCGAGTTCGAGTACGCCCCGCCCCAGGAGACGATGGTGAGCTCATCGCTGCAGTTCTCGCACGCCGGCAGCTCGTCGGCGGCGAACGCGACGCCCGTCACGAACGTGCCGCTGGCGGCTACCACGGAGGCGATCGCGCCCGCCAGGTAGAGTCGGTTGAATGTCATCTGAGATTTCACTCCGGTGGATGGAAGGGGGTTGTCGGACACGCTCACGCGACCGCGTCCAGGGCCTTGCAGTCGCCCGCTGCCCAGCCGACGCGATGCGTCTGACCCGGTGCCAGCGGACGTTTCTCGCCTCGGTTGCGGACCTTGACGACGAACTCCTCGTTGCCGGCGACCGACATCACGATGCGCAGGTGATCGCCCAGGTAGATGATCTCCCTGATCGATCCCTCGACGACGTTGTCCATCGCATCGACCGGATCGAACTCGATGCGTTCGGGCCGCAACGACAGCGTCGTGCGCTCGCCCGACGCGGACACGTTCACCGCCTCGGACACCAGGCGGGTGCCGTCGTCGACCAGCACCTCGCAGCGCGTGCCGTCGATCGAGACGACCTTGCCCTCGAGCTTGTTGTTCTCGCCGATGAACTGCGCCACGAAGGAGTTGTGCGGGTTCTCGTACAGCTCGTCGGGCCTGGACAGCTGCTGGATCCTGCCATCCTCGAACACCGCGACGCGGTCCGACATCGTCAGCGCCTCGCTCTGGTCGTGGGTCACGTAGACGACGGTGACGCCCAGGCTCTGGTGGATGTGCTTTATCTCGTACTGCATCTGCTCGCGCAGCTGCTTGTCCAGCGCACCGAGCGGCTCGTCCATCAGCACCAGCTCCGGGTCGAACACCAGAGCACGGGCCACGGCGACGCGCTGTTGCTGGCCACCGGACAGCTGGGCGGGCCGACGGTTGCCCAGGGCGCCGAGCTCGACCATGTCGAGCGCGCGCTGCACCTTGGCCTTCTGCTCGGACTTGTCCATCTTGCGCAGCTCCAGCGGGAAGGCCAGGTTCTCGGCGACGCTCATGTGCGGGAACAGCGCGTAGTTCTGGAACACCATGCCGATGCCGCGCTTGTAGGGCGGCACGTCGTTGATCGGCCGGTCGTTCAGGAAGATCTCGCCGTGGGTGGCCGGCTCGAACCCCGCCAGCATCATCAGGCAGGTGGTCTTGCCCGAGCCCGACGGCCCGAGCATGGTCAGGAACTCGCCAGGCGCTATGTCCAGGTTCAGATCCTTGACCACGAGCGTGTCGCCGTCGTAGCTCTTCTGGACTTTCTCGAAGCGGACCGCCGCACCGTCGCTTGCGCTGATGCCGAGGTTCATGATGAGCAGGTGTCGATAGGGCGATTCCCGTACGGCATCGTAGCGATGCTGCCTAGTATAAGGAAAGCTTGCCGGATCGCGACGCTTATGTCACCCGATCACGAGATGGTCGGGCCCGTATGCGAACCCGGTCAGGTTGCGGCCGCCGTCCTGCTCGATCACCAGGATGTCGTGCTCGCGGTAGCCGCCGGCACAGGGCGAGCCTTCGGGCAACGCGATCATCGGCTCCATCGAGACCACCATGCCGGGCTCCAGCACCGTGTCGCAGTCCTCGCGCAGCTCGAGCCCCGCCTCGCGCCCGTAGTAGTGGCACAGCACGCCGAACGAGTGGCCGTAGCCGAACGAGCGGTACTGCAGCAGGTCGTGTTCGGCGTACATCGCGTTCAGCTCGGAGGCGATGTCCGAGCAGCGCGCACCGGGCACCAGCAGCGCCTTGCCACGATCGTGCACCGCGCAGTTGATCTCCCACAGGCGACGTGACGCCTCGTCGACGGTCTCCGCGAACAGCGTGCGTTCGAGCGCCACGTAGTAGCCCGCCACCATCGGAAAGCAGTTCAGGCTGAGGATGTCGCCCCGCCGGATCCGGCGACTGGTGACCGGGTTGTGGGCACCGTCGGTGTTCACTCCCGACTGGAACCAGGTCCAGGTGTCGAGCAGTTCGCCATCGGGCCAGATGTTCGCGATCTCGCGGACCATCGCCTGCGTCGCGGCCAGGGCCACCTCGTATTCCGGCACGCCGACACCGATCGCATCCACCACCGCGGCCCCGCCCAGATCGGCGATGCGCGTCATCCGCGCGATGTGCTCGATCTCCTCGGGCGACTTGATCATGCGGTGGCGCATGGATAGCGCCGCGATGTCGACGAACTCCACACCGGGGAAGCACTCGTCCAGCAGCGCGCGGAAGTCCAGGTCGACCTCGTCGAACTCGATGCCGACCCGCTTCGCCCGGCCGATCAGCGGCTTGATCGCCTGGAAGTAGTTGTCGCGCTGCCAGTCGGTGTAGATCACGTTGTCGCCGCGGGTGCGGCGCCACGGCTGCCCGCCATCGATGCCGGCACCGATGCTGGTGACGGCATCCCCATCGATGACCAGGCCGTAGCGCCGGCCGAAGCGGCAGTACAGGAAGTCCGAGAAGTAGCAGATGTTCTGGTACGAGCTGAACAACACGGCGTCGATGTCGTGCCCGGCCATGATCGTGCGGATCATGGCGTGGCGACGTTCGTACTCGGCGTCGGAGAAGGTGCCGGGCGCCTTGGCGCCGTTGCCGGTCCAGTCGACCGTGCGGGGCATGGAGGGGGATGTCATGGCGGTGTTCCGTGCTGACCGGGTCGACTCACGGGATCCGTGCGCGAACCGGTCGTGATCCGGGCGTGCAGGAGGGTTCACGCACCGGATCGATGCGCTCGCTGCCCGGGCTCACCCGGTGCGACGACGCCATCGTCGCGGGCAGTGATCGCGAATGTATCGACGAGCGGTGCCGGCGGTCAAGCGGTCCGCTGTCGGATGTCCGGATGCATTCCCCCGGCGCCCGGCCTCGCTCAGAAGAACGCCTGAATGCCGGTCTGCGCCCGCCCCAGGATCAGCGCGTGCACGTCGTGCGTGCCCTCGTAGGTGTTCACCGTCTCCAGGTTCTGGGAGTGTCGCATGACGTGGTACCCGCTCTGGATGCCGTTGCCGCCGTGCATGTCGCGCGCGGTGCGCGCGATGTCCAGCGCCTTGCCGCAATTGTTGCGCTTGACGATCGAGATCATCTCCGGCGCCATGTCGTGGGAATCCATCAGCCGCCCCACCCGCAGGGAGGCGTGCAGCCCGAGGGTGATCTCGGTCTGCATGTCGGCCAGCTTCTTCTGGAACAGCTGGGTGCCGGCCAGCGGCTTGCCGAACTGCGTGCGATCCAGCCCGTAGCGCCGTGCCCGGTGCCAGCAGTCCTCGGCCGCGCCCATCACGCCCCAGGAGATGCCGTAGCGCGCCCGGTTCAGGCAACCGAACGGACCGCGCAGCCCCGACACGTTCGGCAGCAGCGCCCCCTCGCCCACCTCGACGCCCTGCAAGACGATCTCGCCGGTCAGCGAGGCGCGCAGCGACAGCTTGCCCTCGATGGCGGGCGTGGAGAGCCCCTCCATGCCGCGCTCCAGCACGAAGCCGCGGATCCTGCCGCCGTGCGCGTCGGACTTCGCCCACACCACGAACACGTCCGCGAACGGCGAGTTCGAGATCCAGGTCTTGTTGCCGGTGAGCCGGTAGCCGGTGCCGGTCCTCTCGGCCCGCGTCCTCATGGCGGCAGGATCGGAACCCGCGTCGGGCTCGGTCAGGCCGAAGCAGCCGACCAGCTCGCCGCTGGCAAGCCCCGGCAGGTACCTCTGCCGTTGCGCCTCGGTGCCGTAGGCATCGATGGGGTACATCACCAGCGAGCTCTGCACGCTCATCATCGAGCGGTAGCCGGAGTCCACCCGCTCGATCTCTCGCGCCACCAGACCGTAGGAGACGTAGCCGGCACCCGCGCAGCCGAAGCGCTCGTCGATGGTCACGCCAAGCAGCCCGGCGTCGCCCATCTGCCGGAAGAGGGTCTTGTCGTGGCGCTCCTCGAGGTAGTCGGTCTCCACGCGCGGGGCGAGCACGTCGGTGGCGAACGCGGCCGCGGCGTCGCGGATCATGCGTTCCTCCTCCGACAGCTCGCGCTCCAGCAGCAGCGGGTCCTCCCACGCGAACGGTGCGTCGAGGTGCGGCGGGGCGCTCGCCGGGGCGCGGGTGGCAACACCGCAGGCGGCGGGATCCTCGGAAGCCGCGAGGCTGTCGTGCGGGCGGGCGGACGTCGGCATGTGCGGGGCTCGGCAGCGGCGGTGATCGGGTGCATTCTGCTACGGACGCGGACCGGACTTCGAGCGAGGACCGGACGGCGGCCCGGCGACGGCCGGGGCCCGCACCGAAGCGCTGGCGAGACTACACCGGTGGCGCACCGTGTGCGGGCCGCTCGGCACGATCCAGACCGGCCAGGAACGCATCCGCTGCCGCGAAGAACGCCTCCGGCACCTCGAAGTGGGGCAGCGCCCCGCCCTCGATCGCCTGCACCGTCCAGTTGTCCGCCTCGCGCGCCCAGTCCGCGCCGCTGAAGTCCTTGAAGTCGCCCCGGGTGGCGTGCGGCACCCAGACCGGCATCTCCAGCCGTTCGTAGACGTCGCGGATGTCCTTGCTGAACAGGCGGGCCGACAGGAACGCGTAGACCACGTGTTCCGCACCCGGCTGCCGGGTGGTCACGTCGTCGTAGGCGGCCAGCGCCTCGTCGAAGTGGCCGGAACCCGAGGTGCGCTTCAGGAAATAGCGTATGACACCGGGCCGGGTCAACGCACGGTACAGCCCGCGTCGCCACAACGGCACGGTCAGCACCTTGTACAGCCCCCTGACCTCGCGCGTCTCGCCTTCGGGAGCGCGGAACTTCCGGGAGCCGCGGTTGAACCCGGTCGGCGTGATGAACGTCAGGCTGCGGAAACGCTCGGGCCGTTCGCTGGCCGCGCGGGCGAGAAACTCCGAGCTCAGCGACAACGCCGTCGCATCCACCGGCGTGTCGCCCGGAATCCGGTCGAGCATGTCGTGCACGGCGTCGGTGAACAAGCGCGGTGAATAGTCGCGCGCCGACCGGTCGGAGAATCCGTACCCCGGCAGGTCGGGGGCGAACACGTGGCGGGTGCGCCGGTAGTGCTCGAACACGGGCCGCATCTCGAACGCCGAGCCGGCCGCATTGATGCTGTGCAACAGCACCATCGGCCTGCCCTCGCCCGCCGAATAGTAGCTCTGCGCACCCGCCCTGCCGACGAATTCGTGCCGCTCGGCGTCCAGCGCTGGCGGCAGGGGCGGTACGGCGTCTTCGCTCACGGCGGTTCGACTTCGGCAACGGGGCGGACGCTCAGGGTAACGCACCGCCGTCGCACGGCAGCCGAACCGGCCGGAAGCCCCCCGGGAGCCTCTCAGGCCCCGCGCAACACCAGCACCGCGTTGCTGCCCCCGAACGCGAACGAGTTCGACAGCGCGGTGCGGGTGGGCACGCCCTCGCGCGCAGCATTCGGCACGTAGTCCAGATCGCATCGCGGATCCGCTTCGTGCAGGTGCATCGTCGGCAGCACGACCCGTTCGCGCATCGCCAGCAGCACGAGCGCGGCCTCGATCGCGCCGGCGGCCCCCAGCAGGTGGCCATGCATCGACTTCGTCGCGCTGACCGGTACCTTGTCGGCGTACGTGCCGAACACCTCGCGGATGGCGGCGGTCTCGGTGGCGTCGTTGGCACGCGTGCCGGTGCCGTGCGCGTTGATCGTGTCGATCTGCGCGGCATCGATGCCCGCCGAGGCGAGCGCTGCGCGCATCGCCGCCGCCTGACCCGCCACGTCTGGTCGGGTGACGTGGCCGGCCTCGTTGGTCGCGGCGTAGCCGATCACCTCGCCGACGATGTCGGCACCCCGGGCGACGGCCCGCTCCCACGGCTCCAGCACCAGGACCGCCGCCCCCTCGCCGAGCACCATGCCGCTGCGGTCGGCCGAGAACGGCCGGCACGAGGCGGACGGGTCGTCCGGGTGCACGCTGGCGAGCGTGCGCAGGGCCTCCCACGCCTTGAGGGAGCCGCACGACAGCGGTGCCTCGGCCCCGCCCGCGAGCGCCAGCTCCAGCTCGCCGCAGGCCACCCGCCGCCACGCCTCGCCGATCGCCACCGTGGCCGACGAGCACGCGGTCGAGAACGTGAGCTGCGGGCCGCGCAGGCCGTGCACGCTGCCGATCCAGGAGGCGGCCGCGTTGTGCATGCCCATCAGCACCGTGAACGGCGCGATGCGGTCCGAGCCGTCCTCGTAGAGCGTGCGGTAGCCATCGTCCATCGACAGCGTGCCGCCCATGCCCGTGCCGATGAACGTCCCGGCCCTTGCGGCATCGACTCCCGCCAGCGCATCGCCGGCCGCTTCCAGTGCACGGTTGGTCGAATGCAGCGCGAGGCGCGCGACCCGGTCGAGCATGCGCAGCTTCGCCGGCGGCAGCAGGAGCTGGTCATCGTCGATGTCGGCGATCGCGGCCAGCGGATCGGTCAACCGGTGCGCGAACGCGGTGTCCAGCCGCCGGATGCCCGACCGCCCGGCACGCGCCGAACCGATCAGCGCCGCCGCACCGTTGCCCAGTGCCGAGACGGTGCCGATGCCGGTGACCGCGACGCGCCGGTTCACGGCGTGGTGGCCGCACCGGCTGCGGGATCGGCTGCGGTGGCGGAGACCGCGACCAGCTCGTCGACGTAATCGGCGACGTCGCCCAGGGTGGCCAGCGGCACCGGCTCGGACGGCACATCGATGCCGAACTCGGCCTCGACGTTCCACAGCATCTCGATCGTGGCGAGCGAATCGATGCCCAGATCCTCGAGCGTGGCGTCCGGGGTCATCCGCTCGGGCGGCAAGGCGTGGTCCCTGGCGAGGATCGCGCGCAGCGCGTCGAGTGTCGTGATCGTCGTCATGCGCCGCTCCGGAGTCGCGAGAGTGCAAGGGTGGCGGGATCGATCGCGAGGCGCACCTTGCCCCCGCGCCGCGCGCCGTGGGTGAGGATGCCAGGCCAGGCCCGAACCAGCGACATCATGACGCCGGAGGCACCCGGGCGCATCGACAGGTGCGCGAACGCGCACGCCAGGCGCAGGCGCGGCGCGAACTCGCGCCGCCAGTCGGCCGCGTAGCAGCGCTGCGCGATGCCCGAGGCGCCGGCACCGTCACGGGCACCCGCCTCCAGCAGGTGCGAGCACAGCAGGGCCGCGGACTGCAGCGCCATGCTCATGCCCTCGCCGAGGATCGGGTGCGCCTCGCCGCCGGCGTTGCCGATCCGGAACGCGGCGACCGGGCGAACCGCACTGCGGCCGCGGCCGCGATCATCGACGCGGATGCCAGGACGCAGCGGGCCCGATGCCAGCCACGCGCCGTCGCGCATCGCTCCGTCCAGCGACTCGCGCACCCCCCGGCACTCGCGCCGCAGCCACGCCTCGAACGCCTCGCCGGCACGCACCCCCGGCGCGGCCGCGCGCAGCGCGTCGAGCCGGTCGCGGCGCACGCAACCGGCGACGGTGGTGGTGGCGCCGTCGGCGAGCACCGTGCCGCCATAGCCGCCGTCGAGCGCCAGCACGCCGATGGTGCCCGGCGCGTGCGCCGCACCGCGGAACACCGCCTTGAACGCCACCAGGTCGGAGGCACGCCGTGGCCTCGCGTCCTGTACGCGCTCGCTCGGCAGGGACTCCCACGAGCCGTGCGCATCGATCAGCACCGGTGCGCGCAGCGTGATCGTGTCCGACCCGTCACCGGGGCGCACCTCGCAGCGCCACGCACCGGGCCCACCCGACACCGCGCGCAACGTGGCCGGCTGCAGCACGCTCGCACCCGCCGCCACCGCCCGCTCGACCAGCAGTACGTCCAGGCTGTCGCGCCCGAGCGCGCGGCCCCACGTCCAGCGCGGGTGGTCGGCCGGCGGCAGGGGGGCGCTGACCGACGCCTCGCCGCGCATCAGCGTGACGCGCACGAGGTCCTCGCCGGCGCGCGCTTCGAAGGCCTCGCCGACGCCGAGCGCGTGCAGCAACGGCAGGTTGCTGGCGGCGAGACATTCGCCGCACACCTTGCGACGCGGAAAGCGCTTCTTCTCCACCAGGACGATGTTCCAGCCGGCACGGGCCAGCAGGATGGCGGCCGCGGCACCGGCCAGGCCCGCGCCGACGATCACCGCGTCGTAACCGTGGTCGCCCGCGCCGCTCACCGGCGGCTCACCGGCGGCTCATCGATCGGGCACCGGTCTGGCACCGCTGCACGCCGCCGCGCATCGAACAGGTGACCGAATGCTCCGCCGCGACCCTCGCGCACCTTCCAGACACCGTCCGGGTCGGGCCAGGACGCACCGATCTCCGCGTCGCGAAAGCCGGCGTGCACGCTGAGCACCGCGTCCTCGCGGGTCACGGCGTTCGCGCCCAGCAGCGCGACGAGGTGGCTGCCGGCGAGCGCGAACCGGTCGCGCCGCGGCTCGCAGGCCACGAAGCGCTGCGTGCGCGCGGCGATCGCGCCGAGCAGCGCCCCGAGCGCCGCCCCCTCGAAGTGGTGCACGAACAGCGACGTGACGATCAGGTCCGGACACCGCGCGGGGCCGGGAGGCTCCCGCGTCGCCCAATCCAGCACGTCGGTGGTCACCACCTCGACCTGCCAGCCAAGGTCCGCGAAGCCTGCACGCGTGGCACCGGTGACGATGTCGACCCGGTCCAGCAGCGTCAGCCGTACCGGCGGCCAGCCGCCGGCAATGCGGCGCGCGACGCCGAGCATCAGCGTGCCGTCGCCGGCACCCAGTTCGAGCACGTCGAGGGGGTCGAGGGCATCGGGCGTGCCGGGCACCCGCGGCGGGTCGCGCAACGCGCGCACGAGGGTGCCGCGCGTGCCCATTGCGCGGTGCACCCGGACCAGGTCGCGTCGCGAGCGCTGCGCACGCGGATCGTGCGGCGCCAGCGCGTCGAGCGTCTCCTCGCGCACGCGGCGGGCCAGGCTCAATCCACCTCCAGCAACGCGCCGTGGCACGAGAAGCCGGCACCGAACGAGGACAGCCACCAGTGCCCGGGACGCGGATCGTCGGCGAGCACGGCCTCGAGCACGAAGTAGACGAACGCGCTCGACAGGTTACCGTACTCGGCGAGCGCGGCGGTACTGTGGCGCAGATCGTCGGGGGTCAGTTCGAGCGCGCGTTCGAGCGCCTGCAGCACGTCGCGGCCGCCGGCGTGCATGACCCACGTGCCGATGTCGCCGTGCTCCAGCCCGGCCCGGTCCAGCACGGTATCGAGGGTGCGACGCGCGTAGTCGCCCGCCAGCGCCGGCACCGCCCGGGTCAGGATGTTCCTGAGCAGACCGGCGCGCTGCTCGAACATCAGCGCCTCGCGCCGTGGCGGCTCGATCAGCGAGGCGCTGTCTCGCCAGCGGATGCGGGGACCGCCCGGCGGCGGCTGCCGGGACAGGACCGCAGCCCCGGCACCGTCGCCGAACAGGCAGGCGCTGATCAGCACGCCCGGATCGTTGTCGAGATACATCGCCGCGCTGCAGACTTCCACGCACACCGACAGCACGCGTTCGCACGCCCCCGCGCCGGTGAGCGCCGCACCGAGCTGCAGGTTCGGCAACGCCGCCGCGCAGCCCTGACCGACCAGGTCGAAGCACCGCACGTCCGCGCGCAGTCCGAGCCGCTCGACCACGTAGCCGGACAGGCCCGGGCACAGGTAGCCGGTGCAGGTGCTGACCACGATCGCATCGATGCCGTCCGGTGCGATGCCGGCCCGTCCCAGCGCCCGCTCGGCGGCGGCGCTCGCCAGCGTCGGTGCGTGCGCGAGAAAGCGCTGCGCGAGCGTGTCGGGATCGATCTCGAACACCTCGTCGAGCGACTCGATCGCCAGACGACGCGCCTCGATGCCGTTGTCGCGCTGCAGCACCAGCCTGGCCACGTGGTGCGCCCGTGCGTCCAGGCGGGCAAACCAGTCGGAGGCCTCGAAGGCCGCCAGGCACTCGGCCTTGGTGTAGCGCGCCGGCGGAGTGGCGGTACCGATGCCCGACAGATACACGGCCGGTCAGCTCGACGCGTCGCAGTAGCGGGCCACGACGAAGCAGTAGACGCCGTAGCAGACCAGCCCCAGCCCGGCGGCGATCAGTATCCACGAACCCCAGGGCTGCGATTGCAGCGTCTCGAGCGCCTTGCCGAGCCCACCGGCACGCGCCTCGCTGTCCGCCAGTGCGGCACGGGCGAGAAACCACGCGATCAGCGCGTACACCACCGCACGCGCACCGTGACCGAGTCGGCCCGCACGAACCGCCCAGGTCGTCTCGGTGGACGACATGGCGGATTGCAGGAAATTGTCGCGAAAGTCCGCGGTGATCGCCTGCTTCGCCTGATACCCGGCACCGACCAGCACACCGATCGCGACCAGGCCGACCAGCACCTGGCCGAAGCTCATCTCCAGCAGCACGCCGGTCCAGTGCTGCGCACCGTCACCGCCACCGGACCCGCCGCCGAGCACCATGCGCCCCGCCGTCACGGCCAGGCCGGCGTACACCACGCCGCTGGCCACGTAGCCGATGCGCTTGCCGATGCCCTTGGCGTCGTCGTCCGCCTCGTCGTGCGGATCGATCGCACCGCTGACGAAGCGCCACAGCGCGTAGGCGGCGAGGCCGAGCGCGACGATGCCGAGCAGGAACCGGCCGAACGGCTGGCTCGCGATCTCGGTGAGTGCGCCCTTCTGACCATCGCCCCCGGCACCCTGCATGGCGAGCGCGCCCACGATCAGATACACGACACCCTTGGCGCCGAAGCCCAGTCTGGCCAGGTGGCGCATCCAGCCGGGCGCCACGCGCGTGACCGAATCCGCCGCGTTTCGAACCGTACTGGCCGTGCTCCCCGTGCTCCCCGTGCTCCCCGTGCTCCCCGTGCTCCCCGTGCTCGCCAAGCGTCACCCCCGTGAACCGAACCGGTCTGCAGCGTGCCCGCCGGGACACGATCGCGGTATCGCGAACGCTCTTTCGTGTAGAGATGCCACGCCATGCTGACGTTCCGGACCACCGCGTGCAGGGTGAAGCGGTCGCAGAGGAGAGACCCGCCCCCATGCACCAGCACACCGAAGGGAACACCCGGATCGAAGGGCACGCCGTGCGGTACCGGCCGTTGCCGGGTTCGCCGTCCGGCTCGTCGCCAGGCGCCGTGACAGGCCCAGCGACAGGTCCGGCGACAGGCCCCGTGCCGGTCCCTCTGTCCGGTCACGGCACGCCCGGGGAACCGGGTGTGCCGGGCCAGCCCGGCACGCCGGGAGTGCCCGGAGTGCCCGGATTGCCCGGATTGCCGAGTGATCCGGGGCCGGACGACCCGTTGCCGGGCGAGACGCCGTGGCCGGGGGACCCGGGCCCGGAACCGCAGCCCGATCCGGGCGGGCCCGAGCCCGACCCCGATCCAGGCCGAAATCCGGCCCCCATGGGCGACCCGGATCCCGGGCGCACCCCCCGCCAGGATCCGCTGCCGGGCGAACCCCTGCGAGTGCTGGCGTGTCGGCGGATATCGCCTGTCAGTCGGGCACGGTCCACGACGTGCAGCCCGCCCCCTGGTACCCGGTGATGCCGAGTTCGATCCCCCGCACGAAGCCGATGTCCATCGTGCAGGCCAGATCCCCGACCCGCGCCCGGTAGTCGTCCGTCGCGATCTGCTCGGCATCACCCGCGGTGGTGGCCGAGGCGAAGCTGTCGAAGCGCAGCAGGTCGATCATGCCCGGACCGCGCACGTGCGCGTACACCCGATCGGACGAATCGATCGCGATCTGGCAGGCGCTCGAGATGCCGGTGATCCGGGTGACCGCCGCGCCGGCGCTGGCACGATCGACGCGGTACAACCCGTCGCCGTCGGAGGCCACGAGAACGTCCTGCGACTCGATGTAGGCGAGGCGCCCGGCACGCACCCCCTGCCGCGTGCCGATCGCGTCCGCCACCCTCGACCAGTTGACGCCCTGGTCGATCGAGCGCCAGACACCGCCATCGGAGAGCTGGACGCCGAACAGCACCGAACCGTCGAAGGCGCCGACCACCTGGCGCTCCTGCAGCTGGTTGCCGGTGGTCAGCTCAGCGGTCGGCCCGGACGACTGCAGCCGCCAGCTGCCCCAGGACGAGCCCGCCAGGGTGATCTCGTTGCGGATGAAGCCGAGCCCGTCCGCCCAGGCGACGAACCGGCAGGTGCCGTCGCCCGCGTCCCAGCCGAACAGCCCGCCCACCCGTGGCCGCTCGCCGGACGACAGCGTACCGGCGCCTTCGAGACCGGCATTCATGCCGGTGCTGGTCCAGTGATCCGGCACCCCGGCACCCCGGTGGAAGACGATGTCGTTGCCGGCATCGACCGGGTCCCGGTCCGATGTCGGCGCGAACACCGTTACCTTGTCGGCGGCCGAGCCGAGCGAATGGATCGACCAGCCATCGCGGATGCCGGACACCGGCACGTGCTTCGGCTCCCCGATGCTCAGGCCCGACGCCGCCACGACGAACGCGTTGTGGTCCGCGCAGGCGAACAGGCCGTTTCCCTCCACGTCGATGTGCACGTCCGCGATCGACACCATCGACAGACCCTCGTTGCAGGTGGCCCACGCGATCGCACCGGCGGG
>ENA-ORXT01003991-ORXT01003991.1-marine-metagenome-genome-assembly--contig:-NODE-3991-length-15656-cov-22.848193_pt1 | contig 15656 bp, 13 predicted proteins | sample MGYA00237868_ERZ511482 | MGnify/ENA metagenome assembly ERZ511482 | reverse complement strand
AAGAGTAAAACGTAAAAAAGCAGGATGGTCTATGAATTTTTTGGAAAAACTACTCAAATTATAACCCGATTGACCTGGTGTAAACTCTAATAATATTCCAAATAGATATTCAGCTTACTTTTTAAAAGCTTAATTTTTTAAATATTGCTGTAAGGCATCCACTCATCTTCAATTATTCCATCTTTTATAATTAACACCCTACCAAATTGTAACAATACAAATTCGCTTTGCTGGGGTCTTAAAAAAACAAAATCGTCAATTGAAAGTTTTGCTTCATTTGGTGCATTTACCAGGTTTTGGTTTGTACTTAGGCCAAAAACTGAATTATTGCTTAAACCCTTTGGATAATAATAATTGGCCAGCCACGCGCCACCATAAGTAAAGTAAGTATTTTGGTATTGTTTTTTTAAGATGGGTAACACCTTCGCCAAAGTTTCTAAACCTGGTAAAGTTGTTTTTTTAAGATGCTTTAAAATCGGTGTAGCAATAAAACAAGCTGGTTTAAATTGGTGCAAGGCCTTATAATCAAAAGCACCTGGCTTTAGTAGTATTGAACCAGCAGCTACATCGTTCAAAACACTTTTGTTGTTGTTATGCCAGTTAAGCGTTGGGCTACCACCACCATTAAAGGTTAAGTTGTTTTTCCATAAACCGTCAAACTCAGTTTTCACTAAATCAATAGCTTTCTTATAAAAATTATTAGCTTTTTTAAATGCCTTTTGTTGTGATATTATAAAATTAGGTAGTTTTGGAATATGAGGATCGTAGCCCATAAAACCACTAAAATTTAAGTATTCTTTATTATTTGAAATGATTTGTAATGCGGCTTTTATTTCATCAATAGTTTTAAAACCACCTCTGTGTAAACCAACATCAATTTCTAAGTTTATTTTTATTGAATGGTTTATTGTTTTGGCATAGTTAAGGTAATTATTCAATCGTAATACATCATCAACCAACCATTGTATTTGGGTAAAAGGATTAAATTTACCGTTTTGCAAAAAAGTATCATAAAAATATTGAACCGTTTTAACAGGCATTGGCTTGCCGAGTAAAACATCAGCTTTTGCATATAAATTTTTAACCAATTGTGATAAAAAAGGTTGATGAAAAAGCATAAAATTATTGGTAGGTAATTTTTGTTTTAGGTAAGAAATAAGTTCAACAACAGGTAAAGACTTTACCACTAATCTAAACGACTTTTCGTTTGAAATAAATTGCTGCAGCAATCGAACATTAGCATCTAAAATATCTAAATCAATCACCAAAAAAGGAATTGCTCTTTTGTATTGTTGTAGTTGCTGGTTAAGCTTTTTAAAGTAGGTTGATTGATTCATTTAGTTAATTAATTAATTTATCTATTTCAATTATTCTTTATGTTCAATTAACTGTTTAAGTTCATCTTTACTTGGTAAAATAGTTTGATACTTTCTTGCAAAAATCTGTTCATTGTTTTGAGGCAATGTTATTTCTACAAGCGTATCATTTTTATCTTTACAAAGCACTATTCCAATAGTTTTGTTCTCGGTATTAAGTTTTACGTATCTATCATAGTAATTTACATACATCTGCATTTGCCCTAAGTCTTGATGAGTGAGTTTCCCAATTTTTAAGTCAACTATAACAAAACATTGCAATAATCTATTATAAAAAACCAAGTCTACTTTAAAATGTTCTTCTTCAAAAGTTAATCTAACTTGTCTTCCAACAAATGTAAATCCCTTACCTAATTCCAACAAAAAATGTTCTAACTTATCTATTAATTTTTGTTCCAATTCACTTTCTGAATATTTTATGTTTTCAGGCAAACCAACAAATTCAAGAATGTATGGATCTTTCAATGTATCAATAGCTTTCTCTACTATTTGTCCTTTTTCAGCCAACTGTTTTACGCTTTCTGTATCTCTGCTTAACAATAATCTTTCGTATAATGCACTCTCAAATTGTCTTTTCAATTCCCTTAAACTCCATCTATTTTCTATTGCTTCTATTTCATAAAATCTCCTTTCTTCTTGGTTCTCAATTCTTGTTAACAGCAAATAATGAGACCAACTTAGCTTAAAATTAACCTCTTCAGAATTAACAGACAGCGTCTGTTGTTTTCCATAAACGTTATAAAAATTTTTCATCTGTTGTAAGTTAGTTACAGAGAATCCTTTCCCGAAGTCGGTATTTAAACGTATTGACAAATCTTTTAATAATTGTTTTCCATAAGCAGCTCTTTCTTTACCATTTTGTTCTTCTTCAACTATCATTCTACCAATTTCAAAATAGGTATAAACCATAGTAGTATTAACAGTTTGAACAACTTTACTCCTTGCACTTTTTAACAACTCTGCAATTTTATCATAAAATATATTCCTATCAATACGCTCTTTCATAATTAATTAGTTATTTTAAAATATATATTTTTAAAAATCACCGGTTACACATTTCACTCAACTATCAAAATACGTTTCAAATATTCATTCAAAAAAATACCAAGTGGGTCTTGTTGTTTTCTTTGTGCATTAAAGGCATCAAACATCTCATATTTTTGTTGAAAAGTTTTAGCTGTAAGTGTATGAATTTTAGCCCAATGCGGCCTGCCATCGTACTTTAAAAAAATTTTTTCTAAGGCTTTAAAATAAGGTAAATAATCTTTTTTATTGTAAACATGGCAAGCTATGTAAACCGCATCTCGGTTATAAGCTGGGCTTAAATAAGCATCATCTGCCTTTACTACCCTGTGTTCTATTGGAAAAATTACATTAAATTTACTGGTGTTGATAGTATGCTGAATTTCCTCACAAGCTGCTTCAAAATGTTCTATTGGCACATTGTATTCCATTTCGTTAAAACGCACTAAGCGTGGCGTAGCATAAACTTTATGGCTATGGTAAGTTTTGGTAACATTACTTACCGCGCTGGCCGAAAAGCGAGAAATACCATCGCTTAAAGTTGGTACAATTCGGGCAGTTTCACACATTATTTTGTACACGTAGTTTTCTAAAACGTACTCGGTTAAGTAATTGAAAATGTTTAAATTATCGGGCGCATCTTTTACTATGTTTGAAGTTTTCGTCCAAGCGGTTGGCGATTTAGGGAAATAGTAAAATTCAAAATTTCGGTTGTTGGCAATGCTATCTTTAAAAGTAGCAATTACCTCGTTTAAGGGTTGTTTTTTGTTTACCAATTGCAAACGATAAGCTGGTACACATTGCAAGGTAATTTCGGTAATAATACCCAGCACACCTAATGAAACCTGTGCGGCTTTAAACAATGTTACATTTTCAGTTTCGGAACAAGTGACCACCTCGCCCACTCCATTTACAAAACGTAAGGCTTTTACCTGAGTAGAAATAGTACCAAAATTTAAACCTGTGCCATGTGTGCCGGTTCCAATTGTGCCGCCAATAGATTGCTTGTCAATATCGCCCAAGTTTTCCATAGCCATGCCTTGTTTATATAGTAAGTTGCCAAGCGTATGCAATTTTGTGCCAGCTTTTACGGTGGTCTGCATTTTTTCTTTATTTACACTTATTAAACCTTGGTAGTTATCTAAATTTACCATTACTTCATTAGTTACCCAAAGTGGATTAAAAGAATGGGCACTACCTACAACTCTAACATTTTGCTTTTTGTTTAATGCTTGTTTTATTATTTGCTGCACTTCTTCTTCGGTAAAAGGTTGCAATATTTGCTTTGGCTGCCAGTTTATTTTTTGCGACCAGTTTTTCAAATTCTATATTTTAACTCAAAGTTAAACAAATCTACAGCTTTAAAGTAAAGGCTTTTTTAAAAAGATTTTTACTGATTTATTCAATTAAAAATACTCGTACCACTACTAATAGTTTTGTAAAAAAATAGGGGTGCTAATTGAATCATAAAACACAATCAATTATCTCACATTTCAATATCATCTGAGCAACAGTTAATTCTTACCATAAAAATTTTAATAAATTCATTGTTATCAAAAGAGAACCTTACAAAACTGCAATTTGCGTATTCATTTTACAACAGATTTGCTTTTAAATTAGGGCAATTTGAAAATTTACTATAATCAAATTAATTTCAAGTGAGCTTGTACACTTGCTGTTTCGTCTTTCCCTTCTTTTTTTACAATGGAATTGTATTTTTTTTAGAAGCGAAACAGCAGAAACCATTTAAAAACGCGCTCCCTGCTTTCCATTCAAATGTTGCCCCCAACGCTTCATAAGCCAACGCTTCAGGCAACATAACCATTGCAATCAGGGCTAATCTTCTAACTTCATCGTGCTTTAAAAAAACCCAAATGTAAAGTCACCGAGTTAGTAAATTGGCTGGATTATTGATTATAATAATTAACTAACAGTTAATTTACAATCATTAAATTATCTATTGAACATTTTTCTATTTCTTACCAAATTAAAATTAAACAAATATGTATAGACTTACTTTTTTACTAATGTTTTGTTTCTTTAATTACTTTTTGTTAGCCCAAGTAAATATAAATGTTGGCGACAATTTTCAAACGGTTATTAACAACAACCCAGCAGGAACCACTTTTATTATTAAGGCTGGCGAACACCGTTTACAAACTATTGTTGCCAGAAATGGAGATGCTTTTTTAGGAGAATTAGATGCATATGGCAATCGGTTAACCATACTAAAAGGATCGAAAATAATAGCAGGCTTTACCAAACTGTCAGGTGCAAATGGCGATTACTGGAAATTTAACGGAACTGTTGAAGACAATTTTATCTACGATTTAGGCACTTGCGAAACAGGCTTTAATTGCCATAGAGCAGAAGATGTTTTTGTAAATGGCTTACCCTTGCTTAAAGTAAATGATTTAGCATTATTGGATGAGGAAAATGAATGTTATTTTGATGGACCAGATCTTTATATAAAAACCAACCCAACTAATAAACTAATTGAGCAAAGTGTAAATAAGTTTGCCGTTAAAGCAAAATCAGCAGCAGCCAATTCGGGTATTAATGCGGCATCAAATGTTACCGTTAAAAATTTAATTGTTGAACAGTATGCCAACCCTGCACAACACGGAGCTATACATGCTGGCGGTAACAACCAAGTGCACGTAAAAGAACAAATGGGAACTAATTGGTTGGTAGAAAATAATGAAGTAAGAAATACCCACGGCACCGGAATATTTGTATATTCAAATGGTGTAATGAAGGACAACCTTATATATAAAAATGGGCAAATTGGTATGAAGGCCAGCGGTAGCGATGTAATAATTACTGGTAATGAAGTATATGAAAACTGTGAATGGGGCGGTTATAAATGGAGTTGGGAAGGTGGAGCTTCAAAATTTGCACACACAACAAATATTCATTTAATTAACAACTATTGTTACAATAATAATGGCCCAGGCTTATGGACGGATATTGACAATAAAAATGCTTTGATTGAAAACAACCGATGCGAAAACAATAATGGTAGCGGTATTTTTCATGAAATAAGTTATTCGGCAATTATAAGATGTAACACATCAGCAAATAATGGTTATACTTATGCCAATGGGCAATGGTATGGTGGCAATATATTTATATCAAATTCTAGCGATGTAGAAGTATATAATAACACGGTGGTGTGTTCTGGCGGAGATAGAAGTAATGGCATCGTATTAATGTGTGATGATCGCTTTAACAGTAATAACGAACCCTATTTTACGCGCAATAATCATATTTATGATAATGATATAACGTTTATGGCAGCAGCTAATATTACTGGCCTGGTTCGTAATACTCCAGATTGTTCAGATTATTCGGGCAACGTTTACGAACGCAACACCTATCATACTGCAACACCCGGACACGACTACTTTAACTGGGGCGGTTATACTACTGCCGACAGGGGAGATTTTACCTGGTTTAAAAATGTACCTCAAGATGCAGGCAGCACTTTGGATGGCAACGTGAATAGCAATCCGGTTTATGCAGCTTGTAGCCAAACAGTCAATCAATGTGTAAAACCTGTTAATTCCGAAATAGAAACAGACGATGGCGATATTTATGTTGGAGGTTCTTGCAATGGCGTAATTTTAGAATCGCCAGGTGGGCTGTGTTTTAGAATTGCCGTTAATGACCAAGGCTTGCTAACAACAAGTTCGGTGATATGCCCCAATACTAATTGACAATGTTGGTTTGTCTACCGTCATTGCAGAATTTTATGTTATTCGTGCCACGACTTGTTAGTTCATCTTTCAGTCGTGGCACGAATTTAAACTCATTCCATCTTAACAAACCTGCCCGAAGCAATGGAAACATCATCTTTTAAAAAGTGAATTAAATATGTACCACTTTTTAAATGCTTAATATCAATATTTTTTATGTTATGATTAAATTGAGCTTTTAAAATTTCGGTACCATTTAAGTTGTAAATAATATAATTATGAGGAATTGATTTTAAACCATTTGAAAAAGCAACATTTAACCGATGCTGTGCTGGATTGGGGAAAATAGTAATTTCGGTGTTGTAGGTTATTTCATCTATATTGTTTATGATATCAGTATATGTATCTATTGAATCGCAAGGGTGATTGAAATATGCTTCTTTGTATACATTACCCGAGCTGTCGGAGAAGCAAACAATACTATTAGAAATATTGCATAAGCCTATTTGATTGGTATAAAAAAGTCCGTTTGCTACATCGCCAATTCCTTCAATCCACCTTAGCCGATTACCACAAGTAGTACTATTCATTTGCAATATTATTTCCTTTCTTTTTTGACCATTTAGTGTTGTGAATTCATAAACCCTGCTAACAAAAGCGTAGGTGTTCCAAAGAGGTATTAAAAAACTATCTTTTTCTGCCAAATTAAAGTCGTAGTAAACTTCTTCGTAAATTGAACTAATTGATGATTTCTCCAAATCAATTTTATACAATTTATTATCATCGTACCTAGTAAATATACCAGCCCAATGTTGGTAAACTTGGTTTTTTATTAAAGTGTCTTTTCCATCATATCTATAAATTGAACCCTTGTTACCAGCACCAGAAATACTGGGAGAACCATAAAATGTTACCATTCCCCACTCAGCATTTTTTGCTGGTATTGGGTAAGTATATTGATTATCTATTTCCTCTTTATCTTTTTTGTAACCAACTATTTTACAACTTTTACCTTCTTGGTAGCTAAACTTGCAATAAAGCACCAGCGAATCTTCCACTACTTTTCCTTCGCCTTCAATTATCATATTGCCTGTAGCAGCATTTTCAATCAATTGAGTGCGAATAATGAAAGTACTGTCTGTTAATATTTGAGCATTTACTAAATAGTTATTGTTTAAATTAACTGTTAATTCATTAGAATATCTGCCTGGTGAAACCATTTCAATACTGTAATATTCTGGTTCTTCTAAATTCTGCCCTTCAAGATTTATCTCTTCAAAATGCATATCAAAAACTTCCCAATCTGCTGGTTCTGAAATTGAAATACAAAGCCTTTCTGTTTCGTACTCTCCTAAAAAACTATAGTTAAGTTGTGCTGTAACAGTTAGGGTTAAAATAAAACAAATAATAAAGGTTGATAATTTAAGTTTCATACTATACATCATATTAAAAATTTTATTCCTCGCCACAGGCAAAAGGTGTTATAGTAAGCGTGCTTCCTTTTTCTATAGCAAAACCTGGTTGTATATTTGCACAGTCGTTAATTTTGAAAATGATGTTACTTAAAGGAGGAATTATACCGCCAAGTGATATAATTGTTTCTGCTTTTGTAAAAGGCGGTATAGTATCAAACGAACGATAAGCTATAAAATCGTATCTGCAAAGATCTACATTAAAATTCATAGATTCTTCTCCTGTAAAAGAGATGTTATTGACAGAAATATCGCAATCACCATTAAAACTTGTAAAACAATTCGGATCAGAAATTTTATTAAATTTTGATCTATTAAAATCTGCAGCAAAATTTGCATTTAAAAATTCCCCAATACTATCTATTGAACCACCAGGCCTAAAAACATAAACCTCATCAAATATACCGCCTCGTAGCTCAGGATAATAGCCATAATTACCATAATAGTTTTCATTTACACGATATATTAATATACCTTCATTTGGTAAGCTACTTTCAAAAATACCCTCATTTTTTCTATACTCTAATACTAAATATTGGTCTGTATGATCTTTAAATGGTATTTTAAAACAATTATTTTGACCATTAAGTAGAGAGTTTACCGTATAGTTGCCCGATTCGGTTATTTCATTTATGCTGTTGATCCAGCCGCAATATTTGTTTTTAATATATGCACTTGGGTGCTGAGGTGGATTGGTTGTATTGGCCATTACATCCCACACACCAACTGGGCTTGAATAATCGTATTTATGATACAAATCAGGCGCACCAAAAACATGCATTGTTTCGTGACAAATTATACCTACATCATTTTTATTTTCAATTAAAAATATATAATCCTGTACTTTTTTTCCGTGGATGTAAATAAAATCACTATTATCTTCTTCATCAGCTGGCAAACTCCAGCGGTGAGGCCATAACAGTTCTTCAGACTCAGGATCGCCACGTATAATAAAAATGATGTTATCTACCTTACCATCATTATTAAAATCAATATCCAAATCCTCTGGTACATATAAATTCATTAAGCTTGCTGCCTCTTTAACCAAATTATGTTCGCGTTCCTTTCTTTCACTAAACCTTCACTAAACCTATCATAACCAATTAGGTTAGTAGCAGTCTTTTTCTTGTAGTAATTTAATCTACGATCGCTGTCTCTATAAGAAGTAATAGTATTTTCTTCTACACTAGGGTAAAAAGTACTATTAACAGTAAGTTGACCGTAGGATACCTCTTCAAAATAATTGGTTACAGAGTTTACATTCTCACCTCTTTCATTAAACATATCTGAGTATTTAGTTTGCTCTGCCGGAAATTCGTTTTGATTTTGAAAGCGAACATAAACTACTATAGGATTTAATATTGCTGGCTCATCAGCATTTATAAAATCTTCTCTACTAATGCTTGCAGGACTGTCTAGTGTAAAAATATTAATAGTTTGTTCAAGTACTTCCGTTGGCAAATTAATGCCAGGTCTCAACCCACTCAATTGTGGATCATCTACACCAGGTAAAATATCAGTTGGTGCTAACTGCTCATTTTGTAAAATGGCATAACAATAAACACCAGTTACTTCATCTTGCACTATGGTAAAATCATTTACATCGTGCAACCAATTGTAAAACTCATCTCCGCTGGCATAAATGTTTAATTCAGTACCGTCGGGCTGAGTTACTGTTACTGGTACATAGGTTAAGTAGGCGGCATTTAGTAAAAAATGAGGGAAAAGGGCAATTGTTAGTAGGTAAATTCTAATTAAAGCATTCATACATTAAAATTTAATAGTTAAATGCTTGTGTTTCTATTGCTGTGTAAATATACAATAAATTAAACCGTAATCAGCAAGGGTCTCCATATTTAACTGGCGCAGATGGCACAATATAAGTAAGTACTTCATTATAAAATATTTTAGTAAAGCCACAAATTGAAGATTATTATTATTTGATTAAAATTTCATATTTCCATTAGCGTTTTACTTAGCTTACAATTGTCTCCTGATGTAACAAAGCTAAGGGTAAAACTAAAAATGAAGTAGCAACATTCTGTTATAATAAAAAAAGTAGTTGAAAAAAATTACATTTGGAAAATGCTAACAGAGTTTTGCACAGACTCACGATGTTAGTTGTAATTAATATAAAACCTGAGAATTGGAAGAATTAATAAAAAAAATAAAAAGCAGTATAAGGCTAAGCTCAAAAGCCGAAGAACATGTTTTTTCTATTGCAAAAGAAAAGAAAATTGCAAAAGGTGCAATATTAATAAGGCAAGGGCAGGTTGTGAAAAATACATATTTTGTTACAAATGGATGCCTAAGATCGTACTGTATTGATAAAAATGGAAAGGAACATACATTACAATTTGCCATTAAAGATTGGTGGATTAGTGATTTTATTGCTATCTATAATAATGAACTCGCCATACTAACAGTTGAGTGCATCAAAGATGCAACCGTTATTGAATTTAATGCAAAAGAATTAGATAGAATACATGCGCTATTTCCCGAATTTGAATCCTTTCAAAGAAAAAATTTAGAACGTCATATAGTTAGTTTACACAAACGAATTTTAAACCAAATGCAACTGACAGCATCGGAGCGATACGACTTATTTTTAGAGCAATACCCAGATATTGAACAGTATACCCGCAATTATCACATTGCCTCTTATTTAGGTATTACGCAAGAAAGCTTGAGCCGCATCAGGCTTGAAAAAGCAAAAAAATAGTTTCTTACCATAGGTCAATTTTTATTTAAAGTACTTGCTATACTTTTGTATCAAATAATTATAAACAGATTAACAGATATAAAAATGAAAGCATTACAGGTAATAAAATATGGTGAGATTAGAGACTGCCTGGCCTTTAACGAAGTAACTAAACCAACCCTACAAGCAAATGATGTATTGATAGAAGTTAAGGCGGCTGCCATTAATCCGATAGACAAAAGTATTATTTTAGGAAACCTGCAAAGCATGCTTCCCATTCCAATGCCAAGTACCTCTGCTTATGATGTTAGCGGAATTGTAGTAGAAAAAGGAGCCGAAGTAAACAATTTTGAAATTGGAGACTTGGTTTATGCCAGAGTACCTCAAGAACAAATGGGCACTATTGCAGAATTTGTTGCGGTAAACAATATGGCAGTATCTAAAAAACCTGGCAACATTTCTTTTGAAGAAGCAGCCAGTTTACCCTTAGCCGGATTAACTGCTTTACAGTCTTTAGAGTATGTTGGCATAAAAGAAAACGACAAAATTTTGATCCACGCAGGTTCGGGTGGAGTTGGAAGTTTCGCAATTCAATATGCCAAGGCAAAAGGAGCTTTTGTGTACACAACCACAAGCACCAACAATGTAAAATGGGTTAAAGCGCTTGGCGCAGACCGGGTAATTGATTACAAAACAGAAGACTATAAAACCATTGTTACCAATGCAGATATTGTGTTTGACACACTTGGTAAAAACTATACCTTAGAAGCCTTTGAAATAATTAAGCAAGGTGGTAAAGTGGTGAGCGTTGTTGGTCCTTTAGATGAACAAAGTGCTAAAATGTTCGGGATGGCTGACTACAAATTACCAGAGGATTTAACTAAACTTATTGCGGCTAAAGAAGCTTCTTACAAGTTCATTTTTATGCACCCAAATGGTGAACATTTAGGCATAATAAAATCAATGGTTGAGGATGAAAAGACAAAACCAATTATTGATAAAGTTTATCCTTTTAATGAAAGTATTGAGGCATTCACACACCTTGCATCAGGCAGAGCTAAAGGAAAAATCGTAATAAAAATTAGTTAAAATTTACGCATTCATATATAATAAATAAAAACAAATAATAAATTATGTTAATTAAAATATTAATCGGGCTAGCAGGTTTTTTTGTGCTTGCATTTGTAGCCTTGTACTTAGCATCCAGACCAAAACAGGAAGCGGATGGTTCTTACATGCCTTCAAAATTGGCCTTAAAATTAGCTACCGTAGAGGTAAGCGATTTTGAAAATGTTACCTATCAAAAATACCAAGGCAACAAAAAGAAAATACTGGCTATCTTCACCGAAGAAAAGAACTTGAAAATGAAAAATGGCAAATTGTTTTCAACCGGAAACCACCCGATAGAAGCACTTTTACCAATGTTGCACCTAAAAAATGCCGGTTTCGATTTTGAAATAGCAACCCCAACCAGCAAGCCAGTAGTTTTCGAAATGTGGGCCTTTCCAGAAAAAGATGAACACGTTAAAGCCATCTATAAGGAGTACAAATCTCGTTTTGAACAACCTAAAAAATTAGCCGATTTCATAAACACTTCATTGGAAAATACGAAATCTTATGCTGCCGTTTTTGTACCTGGCGGCCACGGCGCTATGATAGGTATTCCTGAAGACAAAAACGTTGGTAAGATATTGAATTGGGCACACGAAAACGACTTGTTCACCATAACGCTTTGCCACGGCCCAGGTTCACTTTTAGCCACCACCTTAGATAATCAAAAATTTCTATACGAAGGCTACAACATGGCCGTTTTTCCCGATGCAGTTGATAAACAAACCCCACTAATAGGTTACCTGCCAGGCCATATGCCCAGCGGGTTAAGCGAAAAACTGAAAAGCTTAGGCGCAAATCTAATGAATACAAAATCAGACAAAACCGTTTGTGTTGATAGAAAATTAATTACCGGCGCAAGCCCCTTAGCCTCTAATGAATTGGGCAAATTAGCCGCTAACACCTTATTAAAAGAATTGAATTAGAAGCTACTCAAGCTTCTTTGAATCAGTAATCTCATAGTTGCAAAAATGCTGTAAATTACTACTGATCGATTATTTTTTTTGAAGCAAAAGAATAGAGGCTCTTAATAGTCAAACTCAAGAATCTTTTTGCTCGTGCCTCACAAAAAGGATTTCCGCTACTATCCATAACGCAAACAAAAAATATTAATCTCTCCTAATCCACGTACTCCAGCTTTTCTACCAAAGCAAAAGTATTGGTATCAATTTGCAAATAACCTTGATCGTAAACAAAGTAATAAATTTTGCCAGCTTTAGTTTTGTAAGTGTTTGTGTAATAGCTAAAATTAAAACCAGCACTTAACAACTTTTCACGGGTAGTTTTTGATTTTCCAGTTGGGTTCATTTCTTTTAACAAGCGACGGTTTTTGCGCAATATTCGGTTAATGCGACTCATAAAACTATTAGCATCACGATTAATATTGTTATTAAAACTATTGCGACAATTATCATCACAAAATTTTTTATCTATTCTACCTTTTACTTCTTCGTTACAATACAAACATTGGTTTCTTTTTCTATTACTAATCATAACTGTTAAACATTTATCTGTTTAAGGCTCATCTATACTCAAAATTTGAAGTACAATATTTACACCTTGTAATACCTCATCAAATTCTTCTCTGCTGTTGTAGTCACTTTTTTTAATTTCAATGCCTTATTTTTTTTATCTTTTCTGGTATTTGCGCATTTCCTATTACATTTTCTTTTCCAATTTCGTGCACTAAGTTATTTTACTATTGATAGATCTAATTGTCCGCTTGCTAATGTAACCGTAATTTTCATATTTTATTTATTATTATTTTTATGATCCGCTTTGTAATTCGATTTACAAAAGCTCGTTGCATTCTTTCAGAAATTTAAATATTTGTTTATCTACTTCAGATATACTATCTAAATCTTTATAGCTAAGCCATTTTATTTCTTCTATTTCACTTTTTGGCTCTAAAAGCCCGTTATACAAAGCTTTGTAACAAGTCATTTTAACTAAAATTCCTTTATTAGCCTCATCGGCTTGTGCTTTAAAAGTTCCCACATATTCAATTGTATCTGGTTTAATTTTTACATTTAATTCTTCCAATATTTCTCGTATTAGTGTCTGCTCATCTGTTTCTCCCAGCTCTCTTTTTCCTCCAGGAATATAATACTTAGTTTTTCCTTTAGATTTTGTACTTAAAATTTTACCGTTTTTTGTTGCTATAAAAGCAATTTTATCAATTTCTATCATTTTGGTGATGTCATTTATCAAAAAATTTTGTTAACAAAGTATAGTTGTTATTTGCAATATAATTATTATTTAAAACTAGTCTTACTTATTTTCAATAAATTACAAACACTTCATCAATTATAAATAGTTATAAGCGTTTATAAACGACTATAAGCGATTATATGTCGAATAATGTTTTAAAAGCACTACATCTTTGCAGCATAACAATCCAAATAAACTTCAATTTTATAACCAAAAATTAATAAATATAAAAATTATGTTACAAAACAAAGTACAACTTATTGGTAATTTGGGTGCAAACCCAGAAGTAAAAACATTAGAGAGCGGAAAGAAAGTAGCACGCTTTTCGTTGGCCACCACCGAAAGTTATAAAAACGAAAAAGGCGAAAAAGTAAAAGAAACGCAATGGCATACCCTTATAGCCTGGAATAAATTAGCCGAACTGGTAGAAACTTATTTAACCAAAGGAAACGAAATTGCAGTAGAAGGTAAATTGGTAAACAAAAGCTGGACGGATAAAAACGGTACAAAAAAATATGCCACAGAAATTTTAATGAAGGAAATGTTAATGTTAAAAACCAAATAAAGTTAACAAAACACTAATGGCTTAAACTTGCCGTTTTAAACAAAAAAAAGCCCGGACTCAATAAAAAGACTTGTTGAGACCGGGTAATGTTTTATCTTAGCTTTGCTGCTATTTAGGTTTTGGTTATTATAAATAATAAAAGTTATCTTTAAAAAACCTCAAAATCAATACAGCAAAGTCAATTTTCAAAAACAACAGGCATTTAATGAAATTAAAAAAAAGTTCGTTTTCCATTAAACCAAATTATAGACCTTACTTTTCAAAAACCGTCACTATCGTTTTTACATTTTTAATAATTACTTTTTATTGTGGCTGTAAAACAGAATTACAATTTCCTAAGCCAGATGTAAGTAATATTAATAGTGACGCACCAATTTTAAACTTAGAAAACCAATTTTTTATTTCTGATAGCCTTATTTTGGCTGATTCTTTGATCAACTTTGCTAATCAACAACCCGAAATTGCAGATTTATATTTTCATCGGCTACTAAGTTTGGGAGATATTCAAAATAATAAATTTGTAGAAAGTGCTATTTTATTATTCAATAATCCAGAAATAATAAAATTAAAAGATACTATAAATCTTTACAGAAATCAGTTTGAAATTGAGCTTAATAAGTTAGAAACTGGCCTAAAATATTTTAAACACTATTTTCCCAACAAAACTACTCCTAAAGTTTTTACTGCAATTACCGAGTTTGGCCCTTCTGCCTTTACTTTAGATACCTTAGTAGCTGGCATTAGTTTAGATATGTATTTGGGTTCTAAATTTGTATTTTACCCATCAGTAGGCTTTTATCAATACCAAATAAGAAATTTTAAACCCGAATTTTTACCTGCAAATACCTTAAAAGCAATTTCTCAAGCTCACTTTCCAAACAATAATAAAATAAGTAATTTTATAAACGAAGCGGTACACAATGGTAAACTATTATATTTGTTAGATGTTACATTGCCCGATACAAAAGATTACATAAAAATAGGTTATTTACCAGAACATATTGAATGGTGCAAAAACAATGAAGGTCGAATTTGGGGCTTTTTTATAGAAAATGAATTGTTGTATGCCACACAAAGCAATCTGTATGGTAAATATGTAAACGATGCGCCAACTAGTAGCGGAATGCCACCAGAATCGCCAGGCAATGTAGGCACTTGGGTAGGTTGGCAAATTGTGCGGACTTTTATGCAACAGCATCCAGACTTTCCATTACAAAAACTAATGGAAATTGAAGATGGGCAATACATTTTAAGTAAATCGAAATATAAGCCTAAGCAAGCTATGTTTTAGTTTAACTTTTTGAAGCGAAACCTTGTGGCAACTTAAAAATAGTGTCCCCACTTTCCGCTCAAATTAAATTTTATGCTAATGGCTTAAAGCCATTGCAAAAATTTAATAACCGCTGCAATTGGGGCTAGTTTACAGGTCAATCGGGTTATAATTTGAGTAGTTTTTCCAAAAAATTCATAGACCATCCTGCTTTTTTACGTTTTACTCTT
>ENA-ORXT01003990-ORXT01003990.1-marine-metagenome-genome-assembly--contig:-NODE-3990-length-15658-cov-5.960529_pt1 | contig 15658 bp, 12 predicted proteins | sample MGYA00237868_ERZ511482 | MGnify/ENA metagenome assembly ERZ511482 | reverse complement strand
AAGATGCGTCATAAATGAATTGCAGACTACTTTTCATTTGAGCAACGAATCGCTCGTCGTCGACCGCACGTTTCTTAGGCGATTGCAACAGAGTCGGACTCTCAAGTATTTGCAGAACGGGTTTGGCCGAGCTCAACGGCGCGTCACCTTGGGCCAGCACAATGAATACTGTTTGGCCAATGCTAATATTATCACCAATCTTAAGCCCGCTGGAGGCAATTAGCTGGCCATTTAGAAAAGTGCCGTTAGAGCTGTCGAGATCAATTAATTGAGCCGAATTATTTGTTACTTCGATGCGAAAATGTTTTCGTGATGCTTCTAGATCGGTCAGGCAAATCCCATTGCTTAAATCACGTCCCACTGTGACGCCTTCTTCGGTGACATCATAAACATGACCTTTTTCATTGCCACGCTTCGCGAACAGAGATAACGCCATTTCAATTTGCTCGTTAAAGAAGATTTAATGGCAACGACGTACGATTTCGATCACCGAAGAATCTGAAAACCGGTTGTAGAAACTATTCGTCTGACTGATTCTCGGCGGAAGGTGTGTCTGATTCAATATTTAGATCTTGAACCACTGGGGCTTCGTCTTCAGGCTTGTCGTGTTTGGAACCGCTGCAGCCAACAAAAAGGAAGATGCTAGTTGCGACCACTAAAAGATATCCTGTGCGTCTCATCGTTTTGGCTCTATCGAAATACTTAATGAAATGTGGCTTTGTAACTCCCCCCCGCGCGACAACTTTCGGCTCAATGGCCGTTGGGCGACAGCGAGCGGTTGAGCACTAAAGATAGGTTCAAAAACAAGTGAATTCAATGCGATGCTTCGAAGCAAATCCAGAAACATCGGAAATTAAGCACGACTTACCTCAAACTTTGCCAATTTGCCTCATCGCCTCGAACCCCGCCACCGCGACCGCTGAAGAAAGATTGAGGCTTCTCACGTTCGGGTGTGTTTCAATTCTCAGCAATCGTTCAGGAAAACGATCGATAATTGATTTCGGTAACCCTTTGGTCTCGCGTCCGAAAACGAGGACATCTCCTTGCTGGTAGGGCACATCAAGATAGTCCTGTGTCGCAAATCGGGAAAACAACCAATAGTTTTGAGAAGGAAGATGCGTCTGCAGATCGTCCCAGTTTTCTACCGTTTGCCACTCTAGATGTTTCCAATAATCCAGTCCGGCTCTGCGAACGGCTTTCTCGGTGACCTCGAAACCAAGCGGCTTCACCAACCAAAGTTTCGCCTGAAGCGCAACACACGTCCGCCCGATAGCCCCCGTGTTGGGAGGAATCTCTGGTTGATGTAAGACAATGTGCAGTGTGGGTTGATACTTCAAAACAACTCAAGTGGAAATGCGGAGACTTTAGAAAAACTCAAAACCGCTGTTTGAATCGTCTGGTTGGCCAACGGTCACCTAGTGCTCAAAGATTGACCGCGGTAGCTGAAAAATCAAACAACGATGTAGGAATTTGTTTGAGGTCATTGTATCGCAAGCAGTTTCTTAAAAAAACTTAACCACTGGTTCACTAAGAAAATGCTATTGAAATACTGTTTCATAATCATCTGCTAGGCTGCCGCAATAAATTTTTCCCGCTATTGGCCCAAGGGGTGCGTGGACCTAATTTAGATCATCGTCACACATCTTGATTTGTTACTTTTAAAATACACCGCTACCGAAAAATCGGGGTTACAGATGAGCATTTATAATGGCCAGATTTCTCAAGAGTCGTCTTTCGAATTCCCCGTGGCCCGATCAAGCGTTGCAGATTTGGCGAAGCAGATCGAGTTGGCGTATGATCAATTGGGCCATCGGGGCTTGACGACGATCTACTGCACAACCGAGGCAGGTAAAATTACCCTCGGGGGCGAAACTCCGACCTTCTATCTCAAACAGATTGCTCAAACGATCGCTGCGAAAGTCCTTGGTGTCGGGTCATTCAACAACCAGATAACCGTAGTCGATAGAAGTTAGTCAGGCGAAAAACCTCGTAAGCTGCGTCAACCAGCATTAGCGGTTGTTGCTCTTCTTCGTCTTCTTTGCTGACAGCATTTTAGGATTATTCGCCGACGGGCTCGATTGAGAGAAATTTGGCGATTGATCAATTTGAAGTTCTTGGCCAACGGAGGATTGGGCGACGTCTTCAGATGATGGAAGCTCAAAATCTAGCGATTGTGCGAACTCAATCGGGGATTGGGCCACATCATCATCAAACCTGACGACCTCACCTGAAGGCCCTTTGACAGTTGCCACTTCGTCTCGCCCACCATAGAGGGTATCTGATTTAGATTTTCCTAGATCATCAAAGTCGCCTTCGAAATTTAAGCGACTGCCGAAAAGTTCGTTCTTATGAGAATGGTATTCGTCCTCGTCTCTGAAATACTTCTGGGTTCCAAAATAAATTGCGATGGGGATCAGCCCAATCAGCATCCACCAAGGACTCAGCCACGGCGTGTCGAATTGTTGTTCACCTTTTGCGTCCGAGCGATGTCCGATTTGCAGTGTCGATGCGGTCAGATGGTGGTCCGCCTGCGCTGCTACCGAAGGTTTGAACTCAGGCAGAATGATTTTTGATCGCTGGGGTTGGTTAGCCTCAGAATCAGACGATTTAAATTTACGGGCGTCCAGGCTCGATTCCGATTTAAGATTTACCGAACGATGTCCAGCGACGCGAAAGGTAGCATTTTGCGGTTTCGCAGACGGTTTAGAGACTTGGCTGGTGATTTTGGACGACTTTGTTGTAGCAACCTGATTCGCGCTTTCTTCGACAGAGGCTGAATCCAAATCGGAGACGCTGACCTTTTTAGTACTAACAGAGGATTCCGACGCCTCTGGCGGTGATGCTTCGGTAAAATCTGTCATGATCGCCGTGAATGTTTTCGGTTGACTCTGGGTGACGTCAAACTTGCTTTCACTCAGATCAGCACCATCGCTACTTTCAAATGGTGAAGAAGATGGACTTGGTTGGAACGGAGACGTTTGTGACGGCGTTGTTCCAAACGGAGATGATTGCACCGGAGCTGTGTCCAAAGGTGACGACTGTGCCGGTGCCGATTCAAATGGAGACGATTCAAATGGAGACGATTCAAATGGAGACGATTCAACAGGTGCAGATTCGAATGGCGAAGATGCAACAGATGCCGATTCGACAGGTGTTGACTTGAACGGAAATGATTCGGCCGGCGCTGATTCCAACGGATAGTCTGGGGCATCGGTCGTTGCGAAAGGGTTGAAGGTTGACACCGTGGATTGGTCTGTTTCTGGTTCGGCCATCTCTGGTTCGACGACAGCTTTGGAGTTGACTTCGGTAAAATCAATTTTGGTAGTCGCAGTATCGATTGGCTTACCAGCAGAAACGACGTCCGCTTCCTTCGGCGTTGATACCGGCGCTGGAAAAAGCCCCCCTTCGCGACCGGAATCGACGATCGGCCATTTGATGATCTGAGGTTGAGGCACAGCACTTTCAACTGCCGGTTCAGGCAGGCGAGTCACCTCAGTTTCAGCAATCGGCTGGTGATCTTCTTCCTGGACAACCGTAGGGAGTTTCAATTTCGCCGTGAGCTCCTCTGGAGACACCGATTTCAAGTAAATAATTTTGCCAGTGGGTTTCGCCTTCTCAACTTTTTGTTCGCCACTGGGGGTTACCGAAAACTTGTTGCTAAAAGCTACTCGTTTGAGGAATCCATCTGGTTTTTCGGCGATCGTATTTTGATCACGTTGGGGAATTTCCGACTGCGCTGATCCCTGGCGTAGATCAACCAACGTCGTCTTAGATGTCGAAACCTGAGGTTCTTTGGCGGCAGGATTCTGAGTATCTTTCTCTTGGACTTTATGTGCCCAGTTAAGAACCGATGGGGAAGAATCTGCTTGCTGTTTCAGGCCAACCTTGGTACGCGGTACGTAGGGTAAATTGGAGTGATCGGCCGGCGGCGCGAATGATTGGGTTTGATCCGATCCAATGAACTTTGCATCTGTCAATCCCGTCGCTTGATCGCTCAGATTCAACCGCAGTGACGAACGTTGGAATTGTGAATCCGAGTGAATGGTCGGTGTGACGGGAGGTTGCTGTGCGAAACCGTTCGTCTGAGCACCGTCATAAGGTTGCTGATCTTGCCGGGCAGACCGCATGCCTTGTGCAGTGCGAATCGCCGGAGGTGCTTGATCTGTCAACGTCGCTCCGGGACTTTGCGTACCCAGCGGACGGTGAAAAACCGTTTGCACGTAGCTGGAGATTTCCGACCGGTTAGTACCTGCGATAACGGTGTACGTCAGCGAAGGCTGCGCCGGCATTGTGAAAGAAGCTGGATTGAAGGCTTTCGCACTTGGGAAGTTTGGCTCTGACATGAAAGAGGCTCCTACGGCGATGGCGGTGTCACCGCAATTACTGAGATAGAGTGAGTGAACTATCGGTGTAATCGGTACAGTCGCGCATCACTCTGTAACCGCACTGCTCGACTTCCCACGAAGAAAAAGCCGCTGAGGCGAAGAATAACCAGACCTTGGCGGTTTCAGAAAACAGGAATCATGGGAAACATGGAGAAGACGCAAAGTCTTTAACGCCCACTCTCCACCATCGTTTCGTAGCGCTAAGCCACAGATCTAATTGATTCCTAGCGTTTTGATGACGGCCTCATCGCATGATTGACGTGCTATCACATCCAGCAGCCTTGGAACGAATTGCCGATTGGCGCGAGCCCGGTGGCTGATGAGGGATTTGAAAGTATCGCCCAGCTGACCAAAGGTCATTGAATATTCAGGAATCAAGAAAAGCGGGTCGTAGCCGAATCCCGCATCACCAAATTCTTTCTTCAGAATGACACCACAACAACGGGCCTCGCAGTTGATGTGGATTTTCCCTTTTGGGTCTGACAATGCCATGTGGCAGGTATACCATGCGGTACGATTTGCCGCCGGTACGTCTTTGAGTTTTTCCAACAGAAGAGCATTGTTGGTTTGGTCATTAGCGTCGTTTCCGGAGAATCGCGCCGAGTAAATCCCTGGCGCTCCGTCTAACGCCTCCACGCTCAAACCACTGTCTTCGCCCAGCACCCAGCATCCTAAATGCATAGCTTGTTCGCGCGCTTTCAAAACAGCGTTTTCCTTAAACGAAGTTCCCGTTTCATCCACCTCAATTGCGTTGTCGATATCGGCGAGACTTCGCAGTTTGACAGAATGGGGCTTCAGTAGCAGCTCCAATTCGCGGCGTTTCTTTGCGTTGTGAGTTCCGAGGGTGAGTTCAAAAGGTTTCATTTGTGTCCTGAGATTTTTGACAGTGCTTTTATATTTACGCTGATTCTATCACTTCACGCTACTTTCGCTAGCAACAACAACGCCCACCGATAGCTTCATCCAACCATTCCGGTACTTCCGTCTGACAGCAGAATAAAAATTGCCGATGCAGCCTCGGCAAGGTTTCGATATTCTCCCTCGCCGGTGGCGATTGGAGCGACAGCTCGGTTCCACCAGAATTGCATTGTGTTTGAACATTCAAAGGTGAATTATGCTAGTCCGTCCAACCGTTGTCGCAGTCGTATTAAGTGTCACAACAACGCTTTTAAGTTTCAATTTATCGTCAGCTCAGACCAGTTCGCAGCGAGACGCCGTCATCGGCGGAGTAACTGGCGCGATCATTGGCGGCATCGCTGGCCACCAGAATGACGAAACTTCTGAAGGCATTGCCATTGGTGGTGTCGCGGGTGCGATCGCAGGCCACGTTTTGGGAAAAGCGAAGGATCGCAGCTTACAAGAACAATACTACTACCAACAACAGGCTGTCCAAGCAGCTCAACAACGTCAACATCAACAAGCCGTTCAGCTTCAAAAAGCGGTGTCTATTGATGACGCGATTGCATTGTCCAACAGCGGCGTTAGCCCACAGTTGATCATCAACCAGATTCAATCCAACGGCGTCCAACAAGAAATTGGTGTCTCTGAGATCATCATCCTGCACCAAAATGGTGTAAATGAACTGGTGATCCACGAGATGCAGCAATCGGCCGTTGGCGGCCCCGCACAAGCAACCATCATCACCCAAGAACCTACAATCATTGTGGATCGCTCACCTGTCGTCGTTACCCGTCCTCGGCCAACGATCGTTTTTGAGCAGCACGGAAGTCCTTACCGTAGCCAACGCGGATACCATCCTACTCGTGGGAACAATGTCTATCATGGCCCCCGTCGGGCCGCTTACGATCGCCACACCTATCACCGCTAACAATTTTTGCGACTCAGCCAATGGTCCGGTAGCCGGTGACTGACAGTTAAAATAGAGTGACGTTTTCCTTTGATCTCTCACTAAGTTCTTACCGTCGTCGCCCTAGCACTAATTTGGGCCTGATCGCAATCAATCGTGGCCAACCTCCAACCTAACGAAAAGACTCCCACCGCAAAACTGTGGTGGGTGATGTTCTTTCAATATTTCATCTGGGGCGTTTGGGTGCCCCTGCTGTTTGGCTACCTTGGACCTGAGGGCCTGAACTTTTCGGCCACGCAACAAACGCTGATCCTCGTTTCATTTCCAGTATCAGCGCTGTTCTCGGTGTTCTTTGGAAACCAATTCGCTGACAGGAATTTTGACGCGGAAAAATTTTTAGCCGCTAGCCATCTCATCAGCGGACTGGCGATGGTCGGTTTGTATTTCTCCACCAGCTTTAGCGCATTCCTACTTTTCATGTGGCTTCATGCCCTTTTGTTTGTGCCCACGACCTCGGTCGCCAACTCCGTTTTATTCGCGGCAATGCAAAACCCCAAAAGAGAATATGGGCTCATCCGTCTGGGTGGAACGTTTGGTTGGATGACGGCCAGTTGGCCAATGTTCTTTTTGCTCTCCAATGAACCGATGGCCGTACGCAACACGTTTATGGTCGCGGCGGCTGCATCGTTAGGATTCGCAGTTTTCAGCCTGACACTTCCGTACACGCCGGCCAATCGCTGCGATAAAGGTCTGGCATGGTGCAAGGCCATCAAGTCACTCGGCCTACCGTTCGTGTTTGTGCTGTGGATTGTGGCAATGTTGGATTCGTCCACTCATGACCTCTACTTCATGTGGTCCGGCAGCTTCATCGCCAGTATCGGCGTTGATGCCAAATGGATCATGCCAATCATGAGCATCGGCCAGTTGGCCGAAATTGCGTCCATGTTTGCCATCGGCGCAGTGCTGGCTAAACTCGGATGGAAATGGACACTGATCATCGGCGTTAGTGGACAGATTGCCCGGTTTGCCATCTTCGCGTTCTTTCCACAACTTCCGATGGTGATTCTAGCAATCGCGTTGCATGGCATGTTCTACGCGTTCTTCTTCGCCACCGTGTTCATCTTTGTCGACGAATTTCTACCCAAGGAAATTCGCGCAAGTGCCCACGGCATCTTCAACTTCATGATGCTGGGAGGTGGTCCGATCATCTCGCGATTGATGGCTCCGGGTTTGTTTAAGCAACACAGCACCACGACCGACGGCGTCGTTTCGGTGGATTTCCCAAACCTATTCCTCTACCCGTTGGCGATCTCCATCGTGGCGGTCTTACTTCTGCTTTTCGCGTTTCGACCGCCCAAGGAATCTGCTCAGGTTTGAGCACTGGCGAAGATTGAATCGTTCGTTTTCGAATGTGTGCATGGTTGGATTCGATTCAAATTCAGAATTTTGAAGCTCGGCGGGCGGCAAATCCCCGCTAGCACCTCTTGGCCGTTCGCTCCGACTTTACCAACAGGTTAGTCATGTTGTACTTTTTGTACCGCCATTATGCTTCAATGGAAACGTCTAATAATAGGATTCTTCCGTTGGATCTCCAGATCCTTTTGCTGTCGTTATTGTTTTCCGATAGTTCTTTGGAACAGGAAAACAAATATGTTAAAGCAAATAATCTTATCAAGCGTTTTAGTATTCATCTTGGCGAGTAGTTCCCACGCGGACGGGCCTCTGAGAGACGCAATCGGCGCCAGAACGACGGGTCGTGGAGGAGTAAACATTGGATTTTCTGACAACGGTCAGATGATCATTGATAACCCTGCCGCGATCGTGAACATGTCATCGCTCCGTCTGCGCGACTTTGGCTTTGATTTACTGATGACTGATCTGGATTATTCTGATCCGGATAACCCCAATGCTCCGGCACAAGATAATCCGGTACCACTTGGCCACTTCTCGATGGCCAGAAAGAGTGCAAACTCCAACTTAGGATTTGGTTTGGGAGTTTTCTCGCAGGGAGGGACTTCGGCAGAATATGAAATGAATGGACCAGCTCCATTCCTAGGACGCCAAAATTACAAATCATTCGGCGGGCTCATTCGCGTCCTACCTGCCATCTCTTATCGCGTGAATAATCGGCTTTCTATCGGTGGCAACTTGGGTGTAGCGGTAAAGCACATGGAGCTTGAGGGCCCCTATTTCTTACAAGGTCCAAGTCCGTTTGCGGGAACCCCAACAAGAATAGACCTCCAAGCTACTGGCGCAGCGCTAAGCTGGGCGACTGGAATTCAGTACCTTCTGACTCCTGCGACAACAATTGGACTGAACTATCAATCAGAAACACGTTTCAGTCTTAATGGTAACGCCGTCATCGCTGTCCCAGGATTAGGATCGTCTCGTTTTGATTCTACATTTGATATGGCGTTACCACAATCGCTTGGCTTTGGCTTGAAGCATGTGTTGAATCCGCGCACGAGAGTAGGTTTGGATTTAATTTGGTACGACTGGTCCAGAGCATACGATTCGTTTGACATAACGCTTCAAGATCCAGACAACCCCGTCTTCGCAGCGGTGTTAGGGAACCAATTGGAAGAGCAATTCCCGCTTAGATGGCGAGACACAGTTTCGGTGAAGCTAGGTGCTGAACGTGACCTTGCTAATGGCCGGGTTGTCCGAGCCGGTTACGTTTATCACAGAAACCCAATTCCTGAAGATACTCTGACACCGTTTCTTCAAACGACTTTAGAGCATGCCTTCTCAGTGGGCTACGGTTGGAAATCCATATTCGGTGATATCGACTTGGCCTACCAGTTCTCCTACTCCGGAGAGAAATCGGTAGGAACAAGCGCGTTCATTGGAGGAGATTTTGACAACGCAACTCACAGAACTCAGGCACACTGGCTTTCCATCAGCTGTATCAAACGATTTTAAATCCCCGTTCGGCCAGTAGACGTCTTACCCAGCGCCGCGACGAACTTTTCGTTCGAAAAATGCACGCTATTAGCCCGTTTGGCGCTAGGGGGCTGTTGATTAAGTGAGCCGCTTAGGCGCTAGGCCCCTAGCCACGGTTCTTGCATATAACGAAACTGTGGCAAGTGCCAAACGGCAAATGCCATCAGGGAAAGCACTCGTTCACGGCCTTGCGGCTCACCCGCGGCGGATCTCGGAGCCCTTGAAGCGAATGTGGATTCGGTAGATTGACTTCGGAGAATATTCAATTGCCCCAGTTTGCAGGTCGAATCGTTCCGGAATCTCTTTGATTGTTTTATCAATTACCGCATGAAACCCGCGTTCAGAAAAGATGTCAATCAGCATTGCCAATGCCAGCGGATCATCAAATATTTCATCCTCTGAATTCACCGTCGCGCGGCCCGAGAGTGCATGGCGAGTGATAATCGGCATGAACTTTTCCTGAATCGTATCCACGACGCAGATAAACAATGGACGGTGCTCAATCTCGTAGCTGTCCAAGCGGCGGACCAATTCCTGACGCGCATGAACGATAATCTCTTCGGCCAAAGGAATCGGAGCCAGTAAATCGAACGTCGACGTCTCTAATTCGAGTGAACTTTGATATTGAAGCTCGTTGAGAATATTGGCTTCCACCTCTGCGACCGGGCCTTCAGCATTGATGAAGTGGTAATGATAAATCTCTTTTAAAGATTGCAACGCATCCCAAGTCTGTTCCTTGAACACCTGGTAACGCCGCGCCGATTTTTCAGGGCTTAGATCCGTCGCCCGAACTGATTCAAGGAATCCAACGCCCGTTTCCTCGACCTCTTGGTTATGACGGGCAATTTCGAACCCGCGTTTCAGTTGACGGTCAATACTGGTCTGCTGAGCGACAAACAGCACCATCGCGTGAATCGTGGGACGACGGAAGTGAATTGCCAACGGCGTTTGCTTATAGTGGTCGTGCAAACTGTCAATTTTATCCACCAACATCTTCAAACACTCAACCTGCACTCGCGTTCTGGGAAATCCGTCCAGCAAAGCACCGTCAGCGTACTCAGGCTTGAGAAGCTCGCGCAGCATAATTCCAATGACCTCCTTGTCGCCGACCATCTGGCCATTGTCTTTTAACTTCTGGGCTTCAGGCGTATTTAGCAAATCGCTCACCACGATCGGCGGACACGTCAAACCGCGCGCGTTCATGATGAATTGGGTATGTGTACCCTTACCGGCGCCTGGCGCACCGCCAAGCAAAATCAGTTCTTTAGGAAATCGCAAATTCTCATGCCCAACCTCTTCCTCTAAATTGCTCCATACCGTTTTAAAGATGACTAACGCATCTTTAATTTCAAGGTCAACGTTTGTCTGCGAGTGAATGGTGTTTTTGGACATAGTGCAAAAATTGGTGGCGAAAATTTAATAACGATCCATGCAGTGAAGAACCAAAACGGCCCTTCAAAACCACACGAGAACCAATGTTCTAACCCATCAAAAGCTCCGTGCAAACGCCTAACAGCATTCTAACGAAAGTGAATGATCTGTTTCAGATAGCGCACCAACCGTTGCCACAAGGGAGCACTGTCAATCTTCACCTTTGCTGTGCCTCGGAAACCAGTGAGAACTCTCCGATCGGTCTCAGGAGTGATCGGCACCGTTGCCTCATAATATGTCAACATCGGTAACTCACCTCCGGAAGGTGATGGTCGAGTTGCGACTCCGCCGCCGTTATTGCTGGACAGTTCGCGCGGAACGTCCTTCAGTTGATCTTGAGAAACGCGTTCCACAACCCCACAAAATTCAACACCGGGAATCTCATCGAGCATCAACCGTACCGTTTGCCCGGCTTTTACCAAAACTGCATCGGACTGCTCAATCACAATCACCGCCTTCATCGCTTCTGGGTCACCAACCATACAGAGAAGCGTTCCCGGTTGGACCGGAAGGTTTTCGTTTTCTAAATCCAATGGGGAACCCGACCAACGTTTCAAACCGTTGGCGGCCGTTTGTCGCTGAGCAACATTCGGCGGTGGAATAATTACTCCCGACCGCTTCGCCACAGCGTTCATTTGCTCCTCAGATTCAACGTTCAACTCAAGCTGCTGCTCAATAGCATTCAACCGCGCCCGCGATTCGGCCAGCATCCTTGGCGATCGCCCTTTGAGCGTTTTGTAAAATTCGATGTCGGACTCCAACTGTTTTTGACGTCCCAACAACTGTTGCGTCTTAATCTCTGTGTCAATACTTTCGATACGCGCGATCAACTGCCCCGTTTCAACAGAATCTCCCGGACGAAACTTAACTTCTGTCAGCATACCTGGCTGAGTCGCGTAAACCATCTGGGCGTCTACAGGACGAATGACAAACGGGGCTTTTACGTGATACGGCACAGGCACATAAAACATCGCCACAATCGCGACCGCCGCCACGACGACAGTGGCGAAAAATCTACTGGCTTTCACGTCACGAAACCTTCCTGGATATAAAAAGAACTTAGCCACCTTATAGCCCGGGATAACCAACATCCCCACTAGCGACATCAAAATCAGCATCTGCCCGATGATTTCCAATCCATAAGGCTTAAACATTTCAATTAGAAACCAAAAGATCATCAACATCACCATCCAACGATACACAAACGACGCAACCGCATAGATTGCGAACTCGACCTGCGATCTCTTTGGCATTAACCGCGACTCGATCGGCTTCATTCCCAAACATGTCACGCGCAGCTGACTGGTGAGCGCCATGTTTGATTTTTGAGAAAGGTTGGGGATCTCCAAATAATCGGCCAGCATGAAATAGCCATCGTAACGTAACAACGGGTTAGCGTTGAACACCAACGTGGTGAAGCTACAGAGAAACATCACGTTCAGAGCCAAATAATGCAGCGATCCTGGCTGGGTGTACCACCAGATAAACGTCGCACTGGCAGCCATCACAATTTCAACGTACATGCCGGCAGCGCCGATGGCGATACGATGCCACTTGTTGGGCAAGGTCCAAGAATCTGACGTATTGCAATACATCGCCGGCATCATCACCAGCATCATGAATCCAATCTCATGACACTCGCCGCCAAAGTGTTTGCACATCAGACCATGACCAAGTTCATGAATGGACTTGGTCACGATCAGAATCGTTCCCATAAACAAAATATTCTTCACATTGAAGAACTGGCTGAACTCAGGCAGCTTCCGATAGAACTCGTCCAGATTCATCAACACCAACGCCAACGCGCACAGACTAATCAGAATACAAATTATGAAACAGGTTTTGCTGAAGAACCAACTGACTTTGGGGTACAGCCAGTTGAGAAATCGCTCGGGGTCTACGCCGGGAAATTTCAGGGACATGACGCTCATCACCAGCTTCAGCCCCTTTTGTTTTAGCTCTTTGTGATGCCGTTGTTTTAAGGGTTGGTCTTGCCCGGCGGCATCCGACAGCAACAATCCGTTCTTGTGCAGCGAATTGGCCAGCGCGTAAACATCTTCGATGCGAATCTTCATCTCCGGAAAAGAACGCTCGAGATGTTGTTTGATTTGCGAATAACTATTGATGCCGTCGATCATCATGTACGCTTCGTACTCCGGTTCCTGGAGTCGATAGTATTTCAGCGCGACCGGATCCTTGAGTATCCAACTGCGTTCCTTCTGGAAAACAGATTCTTCGATCACGACATCCGCGCGACGACGCAACGTCAGCGGACGGCGATCAGAAGATGTGGATGCGTGCTGGGTGAACATAGATTGAATCGCGTCTGGGATTAAAACACGGTGGCTGGAAGCCCCCGCTACGTAACTGGGGCTTCCAGCCACCGGACATCATCGTCTTTAAAAAAGTGGAAACAGAACCTTCGACTGAATGAACTCCCCGACCGAATGGAACCAGGCGTAGCCAACCGAACGCTGACCGCATTGCACATAAGCGCTCACGCCAGAACGCAATTGTTTGAGATTAAATTCAGGATCTTCAATGGCAACCTTCAAACGCATCACTTGCCCCTTCTCGGGCATCAACTCGGTCGTGTGGCCAATTTCCGACAGCAAACCGCGATAGGTCCGCTCTGGATCAGCAGCCAGAATAAATTCGACGTTTAAAGGTTGTCGATCGTTATCTTCAAATGCCTTTATAACATGGCCAATCTTTCGGTCGGGTAAATTCAGCTCCAAGCTCCAATCGCCATCAAGGTCAGCGACTTCTAACAGCGATTCAACGCGCTCAACGGGACGATCGCGTAGTGTATCTCGAAAGTTGTGAGTTACGATCTGGCCGTCGATCGGACTGACGACCGTCAATCGTTTTGACTTCTCCTGAAAAAGTTCCAGCTCACGTTGAGCGCTCTTGAGCTGCGTCTTCAACGCCGCAACATTTTCCTGCTGCTGCTCTTTTTCGGTTCGCGCGCTCCGGTCAGACATCGTCGTTCGGGCTGCGGAAATCACTTCTTTCAGTTCGTCGATTTTGCTAGAGGCGGATTGAATTTGCTGATCTAGGTCTAGGTTTTTTATCTTCACCAGCGGTTCACCTTGTTTGACGTTATCGCCATGATCGACCAAGATTTCATCAATGACTCCGTCGATATTGGCGAACACGTGGCGATGCGTGACGGGCATCAATTGCCCTTCGCAACTCATTCGAAAATCGGTTGGAACAAACGCCATCACCAACCCGAGCACCGTCAGCAACACCAGCGCTGCGATCGTTTTCGAGATGTGCCGGGCGGCAAATATGATTTTGGATTTTCCCAGCCAATGCCACAACGGGTACGCAAACAACTGCCGATGTTGGTAGCTATTTCGAAATGCGTCACTGGAATGCCGGTTGAGCATCTCGATCGGGGCCGTTACCGCATCGGCGTCCCATTGTCGGTCACACTGCTCAATGGCAATCCCGCCTATCAGACGCTGTTTGACCTCATGACGATCACCGGGTTTTTTATCGATCAAATTGGCGGTGTCAAAGATCGGATGGATTACCATACTGCGGGTTGCGGATTCTGCCAGATAATCGTTCAAACGTTTTTCGATCTGAGGCGGTATGGCTTGGGCCGCTGGATACCAGAACGCTTGCTTGGTCGGCAAGACACGCTGGGCCACTCGTTCCAGTCGCGCGATAGCGTTGCTACGTCGATTAACGTTCGGCTGTCCGCTGACGGCAACGGCGTGGGTTCGTCTTCCCATCACTTTGAAAACAGTGACTCGGTCGCAGTCCAAGACACGGCGAGTCTCGTTGGCGATCTTGCTGGCCGTTTCTCGCGGGTCAAGTGATTGATGCAGTACGTGTGCGAACTCATCTAACTGAACCGACGAAATAGTCATCTTGCTGTTGGAGGCACCATCGCCCGCAGCGACACCGGTCTGCAAATGGGCCGGTTGATTCGCTGGAATCGCGGGCGGCATCTTTCGAGAGGTAATCCTTGCGGCGGCCTGGCAAATTAAAGCCAGATCTTTCAACCGCTGAGCACTTTGTTCTTCTGACAACTCTGTCCTCAGGAACAACTCGACCAGATCAGTAGCCGCGCCTCGCTGAAGATGGGACATTAAAATACTGGGTTGACCACGCACGACCGCCGGAGCAGTCACATTAGCTGCTTGCTTGAGCAACTCCATATGCTTCTGCTCAGAAATTGGCATCGAGATCGGTCGATCTTCATCTCTTTGATACTGGGCGATTGGCTGAAGGGGTTGCTGAGCACAGCTCCAAGCAACGCCGCCAATGCAATCCAACTCCAAACAAATGTGTTCAAGCAGCCGCTGGTAGAACTCCGCTAGTGTGCGCGACTGATCGGCGATCTGTTGGAGATGAGGTTGTTCGGTGGTGGACATAGAACGGAGACAGTAAACAGGTGATATTTTGGGGCATGTGCGAAGCGATTCAACTCGCTTAAAAACACACGTACTCATATTATAATCGCCCCTCGGTCAATTAACGCCGCCGCAGATTGATAAAGGCTGCTTTGCCAATGGGGTCACCGCCGGTTTACGGTTGTAGCGATTGCGACAAAGATAACCACACACCCCCAGCTCTGACGGCCAAACGCTCAGATGGTTCACCGCCCAAAACTGGCCACGATTATAATATTTCGGTGGCGGCACGGGCGCAAGCCCTCCGGTTTCACGACACTCTCCCGCTCACGCTCTTCCGCCCTCCTGTAGAACGCAACGATCTTTGATCGGAACCATACTTCCTCATAGGACCCCCGTTTGTCAGCAAATGACTACGCTACGATTGACCGCATCCGCCGGTTCGTTAAACAGTTTTCAAAACTGTCCGACGAAGCGTTGCAACAGCGTGGTCTCGCGCTGAAATATGAAGCGATGACTGGGGCTAAAATTGATCAGCTGATTCCTGAATCTTTCGCAATTGTATCGGAATCGGCGAGGCGGACCACAGGCATGACGCCATACGACGTCCAGCTTCTGGGAGGTATTCAAATCGCACGAGGCCACATCGCCGAAATGAAAACGGGCGAAGGCAAAACATTGACCGCAACCTTGCCTGCGTATCTGCACGCACTCTATGCCAA
>ENA-ORXT01003988-ORXT01003988.1-marine-metagenome-genome-assembly--contig:-NODE-3988-length-15660-cov-41.554001_pt1 | contig 15660 bp, 12 predicted proteins | sample MGYA00237868_ERZ511482 | MGnify/ENA metagenome assembly ERZ511482 | reverse complement strand
TCAGATTATTAGATAAATCGAGCACCCGCAAATTGGGGAGGTCGAACACCTCATTAGGGATCGTTGTCAATTCCAGATTACTCAGATCAAGGTAATCGGTATCTGAATAATGGTAATTTTGAATTTGCTGGGTTACTTTTTGTAACTTCATTTTTCGCTCTTTTTGTATAATGGACTCACTATGTCAGCCTCGGATGTGGTGGCTTCACCTCATCAGCTCTGACAGAAAAAGTCTAGTCATAGAAATGGTCCGGAATTTTGAATCCAAACAATAATTCAGGAAATAGGAGGATTCGAAATAGCTTACGCAAAACCTTTCCTTTGGTTCCCAGTTTTGGCCATTTTAGGGCGAATATTGATTAATTTTTATTTTCATAATATGATAAAATTACCTGTACAACTACGCATGCCACTCGCAAAATCAGAAGATGACTTTGTGTTAATATTGAAAAATAAATTTTTATTATTTACTGACAACCAATTAATTAAACGTTCTGATAGTGAAAATATCTGGCAAAAAATCTTTACTGCACACAACGTTTCTTCCCGTGCCTACCACAATCTCAGTCACCTCTACTCCATCACGGAAATATTTGACCAATTTCCAGCTTCAGACCTGAATCAGACCATTTTATACTGGACGACGTTCTTCCATGACTATATATATAAGGCGACCCGGAAGAACAATGAAACCCAAAGTGCCCTTTTTGCAAAAAAAATACTAACGCCCATTTTACCCGCAGATCAGGTACAAACGATTGCTACGGTCATCGAAAGTACCGCTCGACATGAGCCGTTAATAGACATTCCCGAGCAACTTGCCTTTTTAGATGCTGATCTAGCCATCCTGGCTACTAATGAAAATATTTATGATCAATATACAGAAGCAATCCGTCGGGAATACTGGATGTACCCCGATTTATTGTATCGTCCCGGTCGTAAAAAGGTGTTACAACATTTTCTGGAAAGAACACATATATACTATACCCCGATTTTTAAGGAATACGAAGTACAGGCACGCGCCAATTTACAGAGAGAAATGGTTGGTCTTTTATAGAAGAAGGGGTAAAACTGATAAAATGCTGAAAATATAAGGGTATCTTTTCCAATTATGCCCTGAAAAAACGCGCTGAAAATAAGTGATTTTGCGACAAATCAAAGTAAATATTGCTCAAAAAGTAAAAGAAGTGTGATAATTCGATTTTATTTTAAATACATAAATTTAAACATCAACTGTAAACAACTAACTACTAGTTACTAAAATAATTAATTATTTCTCAATACTTATATTACCGTTAATCGGGTATGTATTCCAACCTCTGATTGCCTTAAATTTGAATCATCAAACGTACTTACTTACAACTTATAAAAAAGGCTTAGGAAACAGCCACTACAATTTTTGACAACTTACAACTTACAAAACAAGGCTTAGGAAACAGCCAATACAATTTTTGACAACTTACAGATAAGGCTTAGGAAACGGCCACCACAATTTTGATAACTGAACGCTTACATTCCCTCCCTAGCTTTCATTCCCCCGAATAAAACGATATTACAAAATATCCAACTTACAAAAAATACAAAAAAATACAAAAAATACAGTTTTCACAGAACTTAAGAATTAGGTGATTGTGTGTTAAACAAAAGCTGTTTTAAGTTATTTAAAATCAGTTTTTGGGACGGCCTCTCGTTGCTTTGGTAATGGGGGGCTTTTGTATTTTCAGGACATACCTATACTATAACAAAGTCCCTATCATAAAAGCGGCGACGTAAATATAATTACAAGGTGCACCCGCTTGGTCGATCGACCTGTTTTATGTACTTTCGTGGCATAAAACAAACCATCAATACCATGAGTAAAACTTTGCCCGTAGTGGGAATTTTAGGCGGAGGCCAGTTAGGAAAAATGCTAGCGCTCGCGGCGCATCCCTGGGACCTACCCATCTATATGCTCGACCAATCGCCGGATTATCCGGGTGGTCCGGTGAGTACCAAATTTTTTACTGGAGATTTTAATAATTACGATGACGTGGTGGCTTTTGGCCAGCAGGCGGATGTAATTACCGTGGAAATAGAGCATGTCAATATTGCTGCTTTGAAAACCTTAAAGACGGCTGGAAAAACCATTCATCCCGATCCCGACATTTTGGAAATCATCAAAGATAAGGGGTTACAAAAGCAGTTTTACGAAAAAAATAGTTTGCCTACGGCCCCCTTCCATTTGTATAAAAATATTGATGAACTACAAGCAGCGATTGATCGTGGCGCAGTCTCCTACCCTTTTGTTCAAAAATCAAGAGAAGCAGGTTACGATGGAAAAGGCGTGGTCGTTATTAAAGATGCCGGAATGATGGATCAGTGCTTACCGGGCGGATGTGTGATTGAACCGTTGGTACCCATTGATAAAGAAATCGCGGTCGTCGTCGCACGAAATCCCGACGGAGATTGTCAGACTTTTGAACCAGTAGAAATGCAGTTTCATCCAACTGCTAATTTAGTAGAACTCTTGTTTTGTCCCGCAGCACTATCATCGGAACAAGCCAGTGAAGTGACCAAAATGGCCCGTCAGGTCATCGAAGCCTATCAACTCTGTGGACTACTCGCGGTAGAATTTTTTCTGACCAAAGAAGGGAAATGGCTGATCAACGAAGTAGCACCCCGACCGCACAACAGTGGACACCATACAATAAACAGTTGCGTTACTTCCCAGTTTGAGCAGCACCTTCGCGCGATCCTCAACTGGCCACTCGGCGACACGACCGAGCGTCAGCCCGCTGCGATGATCAACCTGCTCGGAGCCGATGGCCATACGGGTCCCGTCGCATACGAAGGAATGGCGTATTGCCTGGATTTACCGGATTGTCATTTACACCTTTACGGAAAAACACATACCCGGCCATTTCGAAAAATGGGTCACGCTACTGCGTTGGCAAAAGATGTGGCAACCGCGATTGAAAAAGTTAGAACTATTAAAAACACCTTAAAAATTGTTAGTCATGTCCAAAAAGAAAGTTAATCCCCCTACTCCACTCGTCAGTATCATCATGGGTTCTGATTCGGATTTGCCCGTTATGCAACAAGCTGCGGACATCCTTACGCAATTAGAGGTACCCTTTGAAATGACGATTGTTTCGGCGCACCGTACGCCCAAACGCTTATATAAATTTGCCGAAAAGGCCCACCAGCGGGGGATCAAAGTGGTGATTGCGGGTGCCGGTGGAGCGGCGCATTTGCCAGGTATGGTGGCCTCGCTCTCTCCGCTACCGGTAATTGGGGTGCCGATCAAATCGCGTAATTCGATTGATGGCTGGGACTCGGTGTTGTCTATTTTGCAGATGCCGGGAGGGGTTCCGGTTGCGACGGTGGCGCTGGACGGGGCGAAGAATGCGGGATTGTTGGCGGCGCAGATTTTAGGGACGGCGGATAAGAAGTTGATGAAAAGGATGGTCGGTTATAAGAAAGAATTGATGGAGGCGGTGATGGTGAAGGTGGAGAAGATGGGGTGACGATGGGGTGACGATGGGCTTTTTTCTCTGCCAATAATGTGTTTGGCGGACAATGGGCTTTCTTTTATCGGTGAGCACTTCAATCGGTGAGGATGGACGATGGGCTTTTAAATATTAGGGTTGCTATTTTAATAAAAATAGTATTTAGTGTATAAAACTCGATGCGTGTATTTAAGTGTCAATTAATTTTGTCTAAATTATTTTCATGATAATGATAGAGACAAACGATAAGATAATTGAAACCGATGCGGATACGCTAGCTGAGGATACGATTAATGATGATGGAGGATTATATCCTTATGATCCTGCTTATACTGATATTGAAATCGGGGAAGCACCGTTTTCAATATTTGAATATCTTAGACAGCTAAAAAAAGGTAAAATAACTATACAACCAGATTTTCAAAGAAATCAAGTTTGGACACCTATTCAAAAAAGTAGGTTTATTGAATCTGTTATCCTTAATTTCCCATTGCCACCGATTTATTTAAATGAGACAAAAGAATCTAAATATATAGTAATCGATGGGTTACAAAGAACTACAGCACTTAACGAGTTTTACAATGGAGATTTTGTTTTGAAAAATATTGAAGCACTTCCTAAATACAATTTGTGTTCATTTAAAGATTTACCAGAATCTTTACAATCAAAATTTGAAGATAAAAAACTAACAGTGTTTGTTCTCAAACCTTCTACTCCGATGGTTGTCATCTATGACTTATTCAATCGGATTAATACTGGTGGAACTCAACTAAACAGACAAGAGGTTAGAAATTGTATTTTTATTGGCAAGTCAACACAATTATTAAAAGAACTTTCTGAGAAAGAATATTTTAAAAAAGCTATAGGTTGGGGAGTAAGTCATAAAAGGATGAAAGACAGAGAAGTGATATTAAGATATCTAGCTTTTCGCTGGTTCGACTTTAGTCATGAATACACGGGAAATATGAGTGATTATGTTGAGACTGCGATGAAAAAAATAAATAAAATGGAAGAATCCTCTATACAAGAAATGAAACAAGATTTCAAAAGAGTTATGGAAAATTCCTTCTTGATTTGGGGAGATAAAAATTTTAGAATACCAACAAATAAAACCCGTGGTACTATTAACACCGCTATATTTGAATCAGTTTGTAATTATTTAGCCACAAAAGAGGATGATTTTATAAAAACGAATAAAACAATCCTAAAGAAAAACTATAAGAAACTAATAAAGGACGAAATTTATTATGACGCAGTTACAAAATCTACAGGCAGTAAATCGAAAGTATTTGATAGATTTAGAATTGCTAACGAGTACTTAAACGAAGGGACAGAATGATAAAAGAATTACAGCTACAAAACTTCAAATGTTTTCAGCGTTCTACTACCTTTGAATTTTCAAAGCTAAACCTGTTAACAGGAATAAATGGGCGAGGAAAATCTTCTTTACTACAAGCCGTTCTAGTATTGTCTCAGTCAGTACGGGAAGATCGTATAAAATTAAAAAAATTAGTGATCAATGGCGATTTATTAAGTCTGGGAAACTTTGACGATATAAAAAATAGTGACACACCACGTGGAGATAATATTCGCTTCAACTTTAAGTTTGAATCTATTTCAATTCAAGAAGCCAAAATAGAATTTTCTGAAAATCTTGATGAAGCGCTACAGGCAGATTTAGCTAAAATGGAAGTAATTCGTACAGGAGAGAATGCGCCAAATGAGACCAATTCTGTGGATCCTTTGGATTCTGCAATAGACAGCTTAAGCTTTACTAATTTTCTAAATAAAATTCATTTTGTTAGTGCAGATAGATTAGGTCCCGTCAAATACGTAGATAAAACTAACCTTCCTAATTTTCTTCATGTGGGCTCTAGAGGCGAACACACCATAAATATTTTAGCCAATACGATTCAAAATAATGAAAAGGTAAACGATATTTTATATAGGGGTAATGATGCCGAATCCGTTATTCAACAAACTGCAGAATGGCTAGGCTACATTCTGGAAGGTGCAAAAATTGACATCAAAGGAAGAGAAAAAGAAAGTAGTGTGCTCTACATGCTTCTCAGCAATCGTAACGATTCTCATCGTTATAAACCAGCAAATGTTGGCTTTGGTTACAGCTATATTCTTCCACTTATTGTTACTGGCTTAATCGCTAAGCCTGGTGAGACTATAATTATAGAAAATCCTGAAGCGCATTTACATCCACGGGCACAGTCCAAAATTGCAGAATTCTTTGCTAAAGTAGCCAGCTGTGGTGTTCAGGTTTTTATTGAATCCCATAGCGAACATATTTTAAATGGATTAAGAATAGGTGCCTTAAATCCAGAAATAGCCATAAATTATGATGAATTAGCAATCCATTATTTTAATGAATCATTTAATTCTGAAAAGTTGACGATGGATGATAATGGAAAAATACCTAACTGGCCAAATGGTTTTTTTGATCAGCAAGAGATTGATCTAGCAAACATTTTTAAATTCACGAGAAAATAAAATGGTTGCAGAATTTTATATAATATCAGAATCTTTCACACAAAACTCCAAACTATCCGTACGAGAAATCGAAGATAGAACAAAATCTCTGGCTAAAGACTTTGTTGAAATAAAAAAATATAAAGAGACCAATAAAATATATATTCATCCGGATATTTACAATGTCAATTTCATCAATGACATTACAATCATGGATCTACTATTTAATGAAAAAACTGCAAACAATCAGTTGGATCGTGATGTGCGAATTCTATTAAAAAAAATAATTATTGAACAAGAGCCTACTAACCTTTCTACTCAAGAAGTTATCGATGTTTTACTTACAGAACATAACCAAGATATTTGTCACGGCCTAATTGGCTTTAATGAGGTAGAGGAAGTTGACATAAGATTGCAAGTAGTTTATAATCTAAGTGGATGGTTAGATTTTAGACGGTATTATCTAGGCATTTATCCAAAAAATGAACCTTTCTTTATTGATGAATGCAAAAAATACTTCCCAAATCTTTTTTTCCATGAAAGAAATAAAGAATCTATTAAAGATATTTTTCAAGACTGCCCAAAGAAAATAGTCTATCACTTGACAGCGTTAAATGATAAATTCAATGCCTCTTATAACTTACCAGATTTAAATAGAACTGAAATTCTCAAACATTTTTCTATTAACGCTAGACTAGATGAAGTTGCAAGTCCAGAAGGAGATGCTAGTAGAAAACCAGATTTTACATTTCGTTTTCTTAACTCAGAAGGCATAAATGAAGCAGTGTGCTGTGAACCACATTTAAAACTTTGTTACAGCGACCTTGACCTGTCTTACTCTAATGAAAGAAGAATATATTTTCATGAAGGAAAATCTAATATTCATAACGGAAAAATTCTTATTGGTCATATTGGATGCCATTTATGATTTGATAGAACGCTCCACCATAAATATCAAGCAACTAAACTAATACTGTTACTATTTCAATCCATATCAGAACGTTTAAAACGTTATCACAAAAGGAAAAATATTTTTTTTACGGTTTTCTAAAAACAGATATAAGAGGCGCACTCATTTTAAAATTAAAATTATAATCATTAAAAAAAATAGCCACCCCAATCACTCAGGGCAGCTATCTTTCTATTTTCTAAATACACCAATGGCTTACTTCGCTGTCACTTTCGGTCCCGCCCCCGTAATCGCTTCCGACGCTTTATCACTATACTTCTTAAAATTTTCCTCGAAGCGGCTGGCCAGGTCATTGGCCACCTGATCATACTCCTGTTCGTTGCGCCAGGTATCCCGTGGATTGAGTACCGCGTTGGGAACATCCGGGCAGGACTTGGGCATGTCCAACTGAAAGATAGGATGCTTGTGGTATGCTACTTTGCTCAACACACCTGTCAAAGCGGCCTTAATCATTGCTCTCGTATAGGACAATTCTATTCTATTTCCTTCGCCGTACTTTCCACCAGTCCAGCCGGTATTGACCAACCAAACGTTAATTTTTCCATCACCTCGCTGACTTCCTTTTTCAATTTTATCGCCCAACATCTCTGCATATTCTGCTGGATGCAATGGTAAAAAAGGTGCACCGAAACAAGCAGAAAACGTCACCTGTGGTTCGTTAATTCCTTCTTCGGTTCCCGCAATCTTTGCCGTATATCCGCTGATAAAATGGTACATCGCCTGATCCGGGGTCAGCTTACTGATCGGAGGCAATACGCCGAAAGCATCACAAGTTAAGAAAAAGATATTTTCCGGAAGGTCGCCCCGGGATTTAAACATGATATTGTCAATATGATAAATCGGATAACTGACCCTGGTATTTTGGGTAATCGAAGTATCGGCATAATTGGCGGTACAGCCGTCTTCTTCAAAACCTATATTTTCCAACAAAGCACCAAACTTAATCGCTGCAAAAATTTGCGGCTCTTTTGTTGGAGACAAATCAATCGTCTTGGCATAACAACCGCCTTCAAAATTAAAAACAGATTCCTTGGACCAGCCGTGTTCGTCATCTCCGATCAAGCGTCGGGCCGGATCATTGGACAAAGTCGTTTTTCCGGTACCGGATAGACCAAAAAACAAAGCGGTATCTCCGTTTGCTCCGGTATTTGCCGAGCAGTGCATAGACAAAACGTTTCTTTCTACGGGTAGCAGAAAATTCAAAACCGAGAAAATTCCTTTTTTGATTTCTCCTGTGTAAGCAGTTCCTCCGATGATAATTTTCTTCTCCGTGAAATTTACAATCGAGAAGTTCTCCTGTCGGGTACCGTGCTTTTTAGGATCAGCCGTTACCCCGGGAAATGCAAATACTTCCCAGTCGGGAGTAAAAATTTCCTGTTCTTTTTCCGTCAACCGCAAGAACATATTATAGACAAACATATTTTGCCACGGATATTCGCTGTATACCCGCACATTGAGGCGGTATTTTGGATTTGCACAAGCGTAAGCATCCCGTACATAAACCTCGTCCAGACTAGAAGCGTAGGTTTTCATCTTATCATAAAGTTGCTGAAAGCTTTCGGCGGCAATCGGGATATTGATATTTCCCCAATCTACACGCTGAGAAGTGATGTCATCTTCCACGATAAAACGATCTTTAGGAGAGCGTCCCGTAAATTTGCCCGTGTTAACCACAAGGGCTCCCGAGCTGCTCAATTTGCCTAGTCCTTTTCGGATAGTACGCTCTACTAGCGCAGCCGGTTGTAAATTTTTTAATTCTTTTTTAAACATAATAATTAATTAATAATTAATAATTTGGATGGTTGGTTAGAATAATTGGTTATTGATCCTAAGCAAAATTAAGAATTTTCAAAGCCTAAAACGACCTTGGTAGTAAAAATCATGAAAACATACCATTTATTACCAGAATTCTGAAATATAATATTATCTTTGTTCCAACTCTTTTAAAACGAAAATTACGACTGCTACACAACATTCAATTATTTATCCCATGACCGTACATAAGCTTGCCCAGCGTTGATCGTTTTACGTAAGTTTATAGTATATTTTACTGATTTTCAAGTGTTTATAACCCATTAATTAGCCGTAATCCTTTAAGTGTGAAATTAAGAGAAGAAGCGTCCAGATTATTGGGTGCAAAGATAAAAAAGAGCAATTTTAGAATAAGTATAATAGTACTGGGACTGGCAATTGTTGGCTTTGGTATTGTTTTACTTACTCTGAATAACAAACAACAGGTCGCTTCCAAAGCGCAAATCCAGTCAATCGCTGCCTTTCCTATTCCTCAACCCACTATTCAATACGGTTTAGTCCTTGATACGTTTCAAGTCAGCCGCGATACCATTCAAAATAATGAATTTCTCGCAGATATTCTGCTACGCCATAAGGTGCCATTTGCAGATATCGACGAACTGGCCCGCGCCACCAAGGACAGTTTTGATGTTCGTGGCCTGCGTGCCGATCGACCGTATACCATTTTAGCAAAAGATACCAGCCAGGCTGCCCGATACTTTATTTACGAGCCCAGCGTGTTCAGTTATGTAATTTTCGACTTACAAAACAAAACGGCCAACAAGGTTGAACGTCCCGTCAGCACCTCTGTAAAAACCGGTGCCGGAATTATTCAATCCTCTTTATGGAATGCCATGACTGACAATGGAATGAGTTTTGAACTAGCCGCGAGCATGGAAGATGCTTTGGCCTGGTCGATTGATTTTCATCATATTCAAAAAGAAGACCGCTTTAAGCTCGTCTACGAAGAACGATCTATCGACGGGCAGCCGGTAGGTATCGGTAAAATTCTCGGTGCTTATTATAAAAATGTAGACAACGAGTATTATGCGATTCATTTCGAAAACGAAAAGCATGCGGGTTATTATGACCTGGAAGCACGCTCAATGGAAAAGGCTTTTCTAAAAGCCCCAGTAAAGTATAGCCGCATCAGTTCTCGGTATAATCTTCGTCGTTTTCACCCGGTTCTTCGCCGGACTCGACCGCACTTTGGAACAGACTACGCAGCACCTACTGGCACCCCAATTTATGCGGTAGCAGATGGACTTGTAATCAAACGCAGCCGTACCCGTGGCAACGGAAATTTTGTCAAACTCAAGCACGATGATGTTTACCAAACTCAATATCTCCACATGTCTCGTTTCGCGCCGGGTGTCAATGTAGGCACACACGTCAAGCAAGGACAAACCATTGGTTTTGTTGGACAAACGGGACTCGCCAACGGTCCGCACGTCTGTTTCCGATTTTGGAAAAATGGCAAACAGGTCAATCACCTTAAAGAAAATCTTCCTCCACCAGATCCGATGCCAGCAGGTGATATTCCACGCTTTAATATTGTAAAAGATGAGGTAAAGGCAAAATTGGATCAGGTAGTTTTTAAGAATTTTCCTACCAAGAACGCTTCGCAGCCGATCGAGGTAGTAGAGAATAAAAATGGGCAGTTGGAGCGTTTGTAAGTAGGCTTGGCGCTTTGAAATGTATACTAGTGCTTCCGGAACTAAATTAGTATGTATTTCAAATTGTTAAACTTTTTCTAGACATTAAGAACAGTTGATTAGTGATCAGTGATTAGTTAATCGGTCCTTATAACGCATAGGTATCGTCCTCTAAAGTACTTGAAAAACTCAAGAAAGACTGCAGAGCAGGTTAAGTTAATAGATTAACCTAACAAGGCAATGCCTTGTTCCTACGTTGATCAATATGCCCAGTTATTTAGTGCTTGGGGCAAAAAATTTATTTATATAAAATTTACAGTACTATAAATTTATAAAATGCATGGACGTTAAAAAGACTAATTCACCGATTAACCGATTCACTAATTCACCGATTAACAATTATAACAGATAAGGAAAAATTTAACAATTTGGCTACTTTTCTTTAATCGATCCTTACGCTCTCTCCTCTCGCTCTTTCCACCACAACCCCAGCGGCACCAGAAAATGACCTACTCGGTATAAAAATGCAAATCCAGTTTGATGTAGATGTTCTATAACGTTTCCAAAATCAAAGTTGGTCCAGATCCGCGCCAAGGCAGTTAAGAACCCCCAGGCAGCCATGTAGCCTAAAGCCAAACGAGCGGTTTTAGGTATAAAAATCAAGATAGCCACTATAAAATCCAAAACGCCCATTAGTTTTAAAAATCCAGAAGCCGTATCATCCGACCAGCCCATGATTTCCACGGTCATTTCCATAAAAGTACCAGGTTGAGGATAATAGCCTACAGCGTAGAGTCCATGACAAACAAAAGTGATCGCCGTTGCTAATTTCAACCAAAAGATAAAATACTTACCCGGATTTTCCTGCTGCTGGATTAAATAGTAAAAAAAGAAGGGCAAGCTAAACTGTAGTGCGTATTCAAAGAACTGTCCAACGCTATAGAATTTTTCTTTCCATAATAATAGCGCCAGAAATATTAGTCCTGCTCCACCCAATAAAATAAATCGTTGGAGAAACCGGGGCATCCATTTCATTCCCAGGGTGATGCTTCCGCAGATGAGGTAGAAACACCCAAAACCATTTATTGCTTGATTGATACCATCATCGACCGATAGATTATTGATGTATTGTTCCCAGGTTAAAGAAGAAAATGCCCTTACGATACCGGACATCATTTGCTCGTCCCATAGTAAGGCACGGAAAGGCGCATCCCAAAAAAGATACTGATAGGCTCGCCCAAAAAAAACAGCCGCCGTGGATAGTTGGAGAAAAAATTTTAGTTGATTCACAACTGGGATTGATTAATTTTAAAATATTTTGTTTATTATTAGGTTTTTTAAAACTAATTTTGCAACTTGCTGTTGATTCAGTAGAACTATATTTTTAGATAAACGGATCATTTTGTGATTTCACAGCGCGCTTTTTTTAATTTTTTTACATAACTAACGTGGGAATTGTCCTGAGTTAGGGTGGCGAAGCTGTACAAGTTCATAGCGGAGCCAGGAGTTTGGTGTTGGTTTTCGCTCGCTGCAAGGCGTGCATGCAAACCTTCGGTCAAATTCAGGGGGTGGGCCCACCCGGAGGGTGTAGTGTTTTGTTGCAATTAAAATGTTATAATGTACTATATTGCACCTTTAATTTAGCTCAATCATCAGATTTACACTCATATTACTGGATATTTCCTAAAAACTCATTCCTTAGACTTGTTACCCTTTAGCAAATTGGTAACAAAACATCAGCAACTGTAATAAATAAACTGATATTCTAAACTTGGTTATTTTATTACTAATTAAAGTCCTAAAAACGGAGTTGTGCCATAGCATAATGTGTATTTTAGTAACCCTGCCCAATCGGTCAGGCGAGGCAGCAAAAAAATAGTCAAAAGTGTAACGTTATTTTATCAACATTCCTTATTTCTTAATCATCAAAAAAGCTTTTAAAAAAGCTTGAATATCTCCATCTAACACTGCATCCGTATTCCCCGTTTGATAATTACTACGATGATCTTTAACCCGCCGGTCGTCCAATACATATGAGCGAATCTGTGCACCCCACTCGTTCTTGGTCTTTCCAGCTTCCACCTTATCCCGTTCAGCATTTTGCCGTTCAATCTCCGCTTCGTAAAGACGAGATTTCAATACAGTTATCGCTTTTTCACGGTTAAGATGTTGAGATCGTTCCTGTTGACATTCGACGACAATTCCAGAAGGAAGGTGTCGAAGACGCACCGCAGATTCTGTCTTGTTAACATGCTGTCCACCCGCACCACTCGCCCGAAAAGTATCCCATTCGATATCTGCAGGATTGACTTCTATTTCGATGGTATCATCAATTAATGGATGAACAAAAACAGAGGCAAAAGAAGTTTGCCGCTTTCCCTGCGCATTAAACGGACTGATCCTGACCAGACGGTGGACACCATTTTCTCCTTTCAGATAACCATAAGTGTAGTCACCCAAAATTTCGATAGCCACAGATTTGATGCCGGCGACATCGCCGTCAGTTCGACTGATGGTCTTCCATTTATAACCGTTTTTGTCGGCATACATGGTATACATTCGCAACAGCATTTCAACCCAGTCACAACTTTCAGTACCACCGGCTCCGGCGTTAATTTCCAAAATACAGCTTAATTCGTCCTCCGGTTTATTTAAGGTCGATTTGAATTCAGTCTCTTCCATAGCATCGAGTGCCGCCTGATATTTGGTCGCTACTTCTGCTTCGGTTCCTTCCCCATCTTTAAAAAATTCGTTAAGAATTTCTGCTTCATCAATAGCTGTTTTGAGGTCTTCGTACACCTTGATCCAGTATTGGTGGGTTTTCAATTCCTTCATCACTTTTTTACCCCGATCCGGATCATTCCAGAATTCAGGGTCCATCGTCTGCTGTTTCTTATCTTCTATTTTTAATTTTCTTTGATCGACGTCAAAGATATTGCTTTACAGAGTGTAGCCTTTCTAACAAGGCTTTTAATTGATCGCTAGTCATAGTTGTTTGTTTTTGTTAAGTGTTTCTTTGTTTAGAAAAGTGTAACGTTATTTTTGAACCGTTCCTTAACGCCTCTAATTCACTTTTACCACTTCCAGATAAAATACCAAATCTTCGTTGGGAGCTACCTTCGGTTCTCTTCCTTTGACTCCGTAGGCCAATGCAGATGGAACAAAGACCGTAGCTTTTCCGCCTTCCTTTAATTTGGGTAACAGTTCATCCCAACCCAGGATTCCTTTATTTCCAACCCGATAAGGAGCTGGCTGATTACGCGAATAAGTATTATCCAGGATGCTTCCATCCATTTTAAAGCCTGCATAATGCAATTGAATATATTTTTTAGTGGCGGCTTCTTTTCCAGTTCCTTCTTCATGAATAACATAGCTGAGGCCAGAATCTGTTTTCGTAAGATTTTCTAACTTACCCGCTTGATAATCCTTGATCCATTGCTGACTTTGTCCAATCATGATCAGTTCAATTCCTTTGAGTGAATCCCGTTCTGCTTCAACGATTTCCTTACGACGGATATCGAGTAATTTCAACGTATACTTCAACGTATCTGACTTTTTTAACCAACGAGGACGCTGATAATTTTTGACAGAATCCATTAGCTGTAACAACGTAATACTGTCATTAATGCTCATCAAAAATAATCCTTCGTAAGACGGTGGCGGTGGATCAGCTACATCTCCTTTAGCAGGCATGACGGCAGTAGTCGGCTCGAAGTTCAGGTAAGTAGAACGAACAATACTGTCATTTTTCATAAGTAACTGATGGTAAACCACCTCATCTCCTATGATGGGACGGGTACCATTATTTTGCACATGCAATTGGTAATCGTAACCAGAGGCGGTGGTGCCTTTTGCCGCTACCGGAAGTTGGTTCTTTCGCGGTGAAGTCACCACCGGTTTTTCAGCGGATTTATGCTCGGCAGGATTTTCCTGACAACCGAAAAACAGTAGGATTGTTAAAATTAAAATTATCGGGTATTTCATGATTATATCCTTAGTAAGGTTTGGCATTATCTAACGCAGTTTGATATTCGGGTAGAATATCCTTTAGTTTTTGAATGGTCTTTTTCAGAGAAAAATAAGAGGCTCCACCGGAAGCATTTTTATGTCCGCCACCTTTAAAGTGTTTCTGACAAATTTCCTGAACAGAAAAATCTCCTTTACTTCTCAGACTAAGCTTGACAATCGTTGGTTGCTCCATGATAAAGGCAGCAACTTTTACATTTTTCATTGTCAACATCATATTTACAATTCCCTCCGTGTCTCCCCGTTGAATATTAAAGAGATCGTAGTCGTTGCGAGTCAGATAGATAATACCCGTATGAAATGCTGGTAATATTTCCATCCGATTGGCCAGACAATGGCCCAACAAACGAAGACGTTTTTCAGATTGCGCATTAAATATCAAATCCTGAATTTTATAATCATCTACTCCGATCTCAATCAGATGAGCAACAATTCTAAAAAGCTTGGGAGAAGTACTGTATTTAAAGGAACCCGTATCTGTCAAAATTCCTGTAAAAAGACATTCACCAATGGGAACATCCAACTCTTTTTGCATATCCATCATCTGAATAAAATCATACACCAGTTCGCAGGTAGAACTCGAAGATGGATCAGATATTTCATAAAGCGCGTTCAGATCCGGATAAAGATGGTGATCAATCATTGCCAGGGGTGTATCCGTTTTTCCAATATGCTCTCCCAGGCGATCAATCCGACTAAGCGAGTTAAAATCAAGGCAAAATATCAAATCAGCCCGATCTACTACTTCTTCTGCTCTATCGGATTCAATATCATAAATAATCACCGATTCTGCATCGGGCAACCATGCGACAAAATTAGGATACTCAGATGGGAAAACAACCCTCACGGTATGTCCCATTTTATTGAGAAAATGATATAAACCCAGAGAAGAACCAATCGCATCCCCATCTGGGTTTCGATGCGAACAGATCACTATATCTTTGGGAATAGAAAGAAAAGTTTTTAATTCAGCAATATTTTCCATATGTCTTAATTCAAATGCGAAGTTGGTAAAAATTAGGCAGTAATACAAACGGGAGCATAACCTTAAGGAATGGCAATTAAATAAATGCAGATTCCAGGCGAACTATTTTTTGCCAATCAAGGACTTAAAATGGGCGTTACCTAGTGATTCGGGAACTAGTGCTTCCGGAACTAAATTTCTATGTATAAAAGGTTAAGGGTGCTTGATAGATCTGATGGTGTGTTTATTTCATGGTGTTTAATAAAGTAATTTAAAATTCATAAA